>Ga0307511_10007433_pt1 | contig 11018 bp, 11 predicted proteins | sample 13_EM_MG_FD_200266 | JGI IMG/M metagenome (GOLD analysis project Ga0307511, IMG submission 200266) | Populus trichocarpa ectomycorrhiza microbial communities from riparian zone in the Pacific Northwest, United States - 13_EM | ecosystem: Host-associated > Plants > Roots > Unclassified | place...
AGGGTCTTTGAGAGCATACAGATTTCCCAAGCGGGAAGAGAATTAACAGGTGTAATCTCTCTGTATTGAAGCTATCTAAGGCTTGTCTGAACTCTGTCTGAAGTGATCTGAACTGAGAATCCTCCTCCAGAAGGGCGGAACGGCTCAGTACTTATACTAGCCGCCAAGCCTTCCGGAGTCTGAAAAACCTGTTTTCTGGGCTTTCCAGAAAATCTGCTTTCAGGTCGTTCCAGAAAACACTCCTCCATGACCATAAATACAGGTCTGGGAGGTCAGGCCTCCAGTACTCACAAATACAGGTGTGGATGCGTACTGCATCACGATAAAGGAAAAATACATAAGGACCGGATACGCTCAAGGTAATAGTACGTAAGGTACTATGCTCGAGCTATCTGGTATACATAATAGGTGCTAGGAAATGCGTACTAACACAATTATAAGAAACGGTCTCCCGTTACACTTAGTCATCTATACCAAACTATAAGCAATATAGAAGATTAAACTACAAGAGCCACCTAAGTAAGAAGATGTAAATAGGGACCTAAAGTATTTAGAGTGGAATATTACTCTAAAGAAATATTCCAAAACTACTAAGTACTTCAAAGACTTAAGTTGATTTAGGTTCTGGTTGAGGTATTACTATTCTACTTCTCTTTGTCTTATAGGCTATAAGATTACTAATAGAGTATAAGGGGAGGCACTAGGCCTAAAGCTTAACTAGTGGAACTCTTATATTTGTTGTATCTAACTATTCTGTGTCTATTTCTCCAGGTCTGATCCCCTTCTCTAGATTCAGACCTTCAGCCCTTAAATATTAAATGCCAAGACTAGCTGTGACTCACTATTGTGGCTGTGCTATAGTAGTGAGTCATACATGATTTGAAATCCATCTCTGACTCACTAATTGAGTCATAACCTTAGTGTCACACATGAGTCATAGGAACTTATTGAGTCATAGGGGACTCAGAATTAATATGTGAGATATAAAGAAATCATATGTGATTCTTCCAACACTATTGACTAGGCAGGTTAGTATAATTTGGTAAGAAATTATATAGTAGATGTTGGTTCAGAGTAAGTTCGTGAGGGGGTGATAGATCAGCATACTGAGAATATCACCTCCTTAAATTCCTCCTTACTTAAAATTGAAATTCATCTTCTTAGTGTATGATATAAGCTTTCTTGACATAATCATAACTAAAGGTATATTTAATATAAAAAAGTTTCTTAACAGGGGGCTTAACAATAGTACCATGAGAGATAATACAGGTGTTTAGAATCCTATCTCTTTCTGTAGCAATCATTTTGAGAGTTTCTTCCCTGTGTTCTCCTTCACTATTTTGCCACATATGTTTCTTCACAGGTCTTTTACTGTAAGTAGCACCATTGTTCCCATTTACCCAGAAGTCTTTTTTCAGTGAGTGGTCAATGTCTTTGTCATTTACTCATTCATCTTGGTAGTAGTCATATCCCTTCCATCTGACTTTGTATTGGGGGAGTCCAGTACCTGATTGACTTCTATATTCCATCACTTTTTCTACCTCTTACCTATTTTCTTTTTCATCTACAAGTCCTAGCTTGGTTTTTTGTCCATCTGTAAATCTGATAGGGTTTGGGAAATAGGGTTTAATGAGGGAGGTGTGGAAGACTGGACTGATGTTTGAGAGGTCAGGCTTTTCTTAAAGGTCAAGTTCAACATTTTGGGTAAATGTTAACTCTTTGTTGACTTTAAAGGGTCCTATCCACTTAGGGGATAGTTTAGAGGAGTTGAATCTGGCTGGGAGGTTCATTATTGACAGCATGACTTAGGATCCAACAGGGTAGGCAGGGGATGCCCTTCTCTCTTTATTGGCTTGTTGTGTTTGTTGAATCTTGGCTTTGGTAAGGTATTCTGCAGCCTCATAGAATCTTTTGGTTGGTTTGGAAAAGATGGGTATTGGTATGGGAAGTGGTTTAGATCCTAGTTTTGGGTCAAAGCCTAAGAGGATATACTAAGGAGATTTCCCTCTGGATCCACTAACAGCAGTATTCACCTCTATTTGAACAGAAGGTGCTGCTTGTACTCAATTTGTGCCATCTTCCAACTTCTTAGCAGCAAACATAGAGATAATGGTCTTGTTCTTTCTCTTAGAGGCTCTATCAGTTTGTAGGTGATATGCAGAGGAGGCTGTATCCCTAATTCTGACTGAGTTTGCCCAATCTTGAAATATTGCTAACATAAAAAGAACATCTTGATCTCTAATAATCTCATAAGGAAGTCTAACAGTGGTTTTGATCCATTTCTCAAAAATATCAATAACATCCTTAGCATTAAGTTCTTTAATGTAAGGTATAAGGAAAGTGAAATCAGTATGTCTGCAAGAAATGACTAATAACTTATCAAAGGAAATATTATGAGATTCTTCTTCTTTCAATAGGTGATAACCAGGGATTAATTCAGAACAAGGAATAGTGATAGGTTCCATACTAAGGAAATCCATTGCAATACTTTCCTATGGTTGGGTTGGTACATTCAATGGTATCAGGTACCCAATTAGTAATTGAGTGGAGACTTTTGTAGTTTGACAAATTCCACAACTCCTGACATAATCTTGGGTATCACTATAGGAGTTCTGCCAGTGGTATTTGCTGGTTAGCTCTTTGTATGTTCTGTCTAGTCCTTCATGTCCTGTATAAGCATAAGCTAGTTGGAGGAGGTGTTCTTGTTCTAACTTACTTCTGATTTTGAGTCCTGTTGGGATTACCAACTTCCATGTTGCTATCTTAAGTATGTATAGGAACTTGTCCTTATACTGGATAGTGAGGATTTTTTCTCCATTTCTTGCTCTCTTGTATATGTCTTTATATAGGTTGTGTTTTTCTATACATTCCACATACTGCTAAGTCAGGTCTTTGTCTTGTTGCCAGTTTGCTACTACAAGGTTAGGTGCATGGGGTCATTCTCATCCTCTTCAAGTGCCATAGCATTTTTGACATATTGCAGATTAGCATGACTACTTCCTGTCATTAATTTTTTCCTGAGTTTGCAAGTGCTGGTTTGGTGGTATCCTTTGCAGAAAGTGCATTTACCAAGAGAAGATTCTGGTTTGGAGGTGAGGTTTATGCACATGACTTCCCAATGTCCTTGCTGTGCACATTTGGCATAGATTCTGATAGTAGTGTGTTGGATGTTGGAGCCATTGTCAAGTGGAGGTGGCATATCTTTGTAGGTTTGTTGCATATAGTTTACCTGGGTTGCATACCAGCTATTGTTGGGTATTTGGAGGTGTCTGTGGATGTTTTCCTCCATTTTTCTTTGTTCTTCTTGCTATGCTATAATGGCTTTTAGTTTATTATTAATTATTCTTTCTTGAAATTTAGAGGGTAGCTTACTGCTTGCTTCTGCTGGCTTAGGCAATTCTTGTAGATTGAGTCTAGTGGTATCTGTTATGGCTCAGGTAAGAGACCTCCGCTAGAGCACGGTAACAGGCTTCCTACTGAATCATAAGACACTGTTAACAAAGTGGACTGATCACCCACCAGGCATATGTGGATAAGTACGTCAATGACGGCATTATTGGAACTGGAATAGGGTAGTGTGTACTGTTAGGATTGGCCTTATGCATGTTATCTCTTCGATATATTTCTGTTGTATTCTGAGAAGTGTCATTCATATGTTTCTATTCGTTGTATTACAAGTTTAGCTCATAAAGGTCAGCCTGTGTGCATTGCATTGCAACACAACCTACCTTATCTATATATGTCAGACTGTAGCGTTCCTAATTGGGAAGTCACTTCTCAATTAGGCAACTACTAATGACAAGTAAACTTTCCCTTGTTAGGAAGTCTCATCCTGATCTGATAAAAGATTATTAGATCAAGGCTTCTATATAAGTCGACGCTTTTACATAGTTAATACTATATGACACAAGCAGTGTTCTAAGTCTCATATAGCTTTACTCTAATCGAGTCCACTTCTACACTCGAGTTATAACTTCGTTTATACTTCTGCCCATCTATCTATTATATCTCCAGAGTATTTACGTTGTTTACAACTCGCCTATAACAGTATCAATTATAGAGTAGTTTTGGTGAGGGAAGATTTTGCTGTATTTTTGCTTCTACTCACCACTAACTATTTGTAGGGCTGGAGGAGGAGGAGGTGGATGATGGAACTTGAGTTCCTGTGTTACTTCATCCTTACACCCTGTTGGTGAGTGCTGTCTCCTTCTAAGTATTCTAGCAAGAGTGGGGTTACACTCTTGCATCTGGTCATACTTCATTTTCCCCTTGTTAGTTGCCTTAATCTGTCTCACCATTTGTTCCTGGCTAGGTACTGGGTTGACTCCCATCCATTCTTCTTCTTCAGTGTCAGTTTCCATCTGATCACTATTTGATGGCCCTTTAACTATATATTCTAGTTCTGGGGAAGGAGGGGCAGCAGGAGGGACTATAGTAGTGGAGTTACTAGGTTTTTTATTAATAATTATGCTGAAGTTGGGTGTCTTGGGTTTATGCTTTTCTGACCTTCCAACTTCCACTTGTTTCTATTGTTCCTGCTGCTGCTGAGCTAGTGCTCTAGTTGTGGCAGTAGCAGTCACTATGGCCTGCTGTCTTTCATTCCAGGTAGTTCTCTGTTGGAGCTCCAGATGTCTCCTGTCCCTTTCTTGCTGCAAGATATCTCCCAGCCCAGTGCTGCTGCTGGTACTAGCAGAGTTGGAGGATTGTAGCCTATGGTATGGCCTGGTTGCAGAAGATAGTGGGTAGACTAGTTTCCCAGCCATTCTACTCATGGTTCTTCTGGGAGGCATGCTGGTGGGATAGTTGGTGTTGGTGATTGGTGGTAGGAGATGTGAGTGTGATATGATGATGTGGTTTACTACTACTGGAGGTGGTAGTGTATGAGTGTGGTTTGGTAAGGAGGAAAGGTCTGAGCTAGAGGGGGAGGCAGAGCCCTTATATGTTCCTGCTCTGCTTAATGTGTCTGCTATGAAATTCTCCTTTCCTTCTATATGTTCTATGTGATGTTAAACTCACTCATTACTTGCTGCCACCTGATCTTCCTTTGCTTATCTTGCCATGTTGTCATAAATGTTACCAAGGGTTTGTGATCTCTTAGTACTATCAATTTATGGCCTTGCAGGTCTCCAATGAAATGCCTCAGTGAGTCAACAATTGCTAATAGTTCCCTATCAGTTGTTGTATAATTTGTCTAACCATTATTCAGGCATCTTGAGTGGAAAGCTGCTGGCCTGATTACACTATCTTCTTTCTGACAAATCCATCCTGATAGCCCTACATTACTTGCATCTGTTATCAAATATATTTGTTCATTTGAGTCATGATGAATTGCTTTGAGTACTGCATTACTCATTATTAATTCTTTAACTTGCTTAAATGCCTTATCATGCAGGTGTGTAAGGAATTGGTTTTCTAATATATGTTTTCTCTACACGTGTTTTATCTATGCCAGTTTTGGTGAATTTTATTAGGTTATATTAAGGCATGTTTTTGGCCTATTTTGGCAGCTACCTGTTTAGAACATGTGTGGATTAGGAAGGATTATATTAGCATTAGTCTTGTTGTTTTTCCTTGTAGTTTTCTTGTCATATTTCTTTATTATTACCTGTCATATTTCTGAATCATTGTGTGTTAGTTCCATGTATGTCAGCTTGCTGACCACTATCTCCTGTTATGCCTGTCTAATTCGGTAGTAGCTTATTCTGTTTCCTTGTTGATTGTTTCTCTTGTTGGCAGCCTTGTTTCTATTACCTTTTTAGGTATTATCATGATACTGGACGTATCTATAATGAGCCATCATGTATTCATTATGATCTGGCATCAGAATGAGTCTTTACTGTTGTATAGTATGAGTCCAAATAGACTCATTGCCTTAGGAACTCAGTTTCTATTAAAGATCTGAATTCCACGGCCTTAGATAGGGCAGTTCTCATTTAGCACAGTCTAGTCTAGCTACCTTGGAAATACACAAGCTACACTGGTAATATTCTTGTCCACTTGTACCTCTTGATCCCCAACTAACTCTACACTCAACAAACTCTTAGCCACCTACTATAATCCTGTATAGAACATAGTGGGCGTGGTTAAGACTCTATAACCACGTTGGTAGAGCCGAGTTCCTTACAGAACTCCTCTACTAACTTGGCTCACACTTATATTTTTTCTACCTGCAATTTAAGCTTTAAAATTTTCACCTACACTTTCTAGAGCCTGATCAACCCTAGTCCCTCTTGAACCTTGTTTAGACAATCTAGTACCTTATCCAACACTCCAGACCTGAGCTCCCCAAGGCTAGTGGCACAGCAGTCCCTGTACCTCCCTTGTTACAAATTTCAGAAAATCTCACCTCAGCACTAGTAAGTCAGCACTAGTCCCCACTTAGCAATCAACACAGTTAAAGCCTTGCAAACGAAATTAGGTAGCCATCATGTCAGCCCCAGAACCATCCCACTCTAGAACCTCTAGCAGACTCTAAGGTCAAAATCCAGAATTTGGACCTTTGAGAGTAAACCCACTTATATACCCCTCCAGATCTACCTCCAGACAATCTATGAGAACAGATACAGAAGAACCAGAAGGAGAAGAGCTCTCTGAACGTGAGCAGGATTCTCTCTCAGAAACAGAGGATGAGCCAGACCCTGCAGATGCAGAAGCTACTCCTACTCAAGACCCAAAAGGAAAAAGACCAGAAGTGGTAATCCAGCACCCTACTCTAATGAAACCAATTGCTATCCTAGATACTAGAGAAGAAAGAGAAGAGCGAGAAGCACTCGCTCTTATTGATAGTATGTTTAGCATCTATTACTTCTATAAACCAAATGGGCCTAGGTGTGAACCAACTCCCCAAGGCCTGTTAGCACTAGCCAAAGAAATTAGGAAGCTAGTATAAGAACTACATAAGAAGCCTATTCTAGGACTATTTCCTGTCACTCCTCAGAAGCCTACACAGCGTGTACCAACTCCAGTGATTCCTCCTACAGCCTGTCAAAAAGCTAGGGAGGATCCCAACATATTATTAAAACTAGGCCAAGAATTAAAAGACACCCTCTTACCAACCATGTTCAGCAACAATCCTGGACCATCTAGACAATCCTCATGACGCTTGCAGCTGTCACCACAACAGAGAGTTCCTCACCAAAGACCCACCTCAGTCCCTCTTAACCAAGCTAAGCCCCTCAATAGACCTACATTTCATTGGGTAGAACCAAGACCAGCACCTAGACCTCCCTCACCCCCAGACACTGCATAGGTACCACCATCCCAGCAACCACAACAGCAACCTCCGCCGCCTCCAGAAGCAGCCCCTCCACCATCCACATCAAAAAACCCAAAACAAGTTAGGATATCAGCCCCCCTACGATCAGATCCTGATGATTCAGATAGTAGCAGCTCCACCTCATCTGAAGGTGACTCCAACAAGGGTTCATGGAAAGAAAGTAGGAGAGGTAGAAGATCTCAGAGTGTGGGACCAACTACTAGCTCTGTGTTTAGAGGCAGTAAGCTCAAAGCCCCAAAACTTGAAAAAAATAGTGGAAGTAGTAAATGGAAGGAAGTAGCTATTTTTGACAACTGGGTTAATGATGCTATGGATATTGTAGAAGTAGGAGAACTCGATCCAGAAGCCAGACAAGCCATGATCTGGCTAGGTTTGCACCTAGAAGGAGAAGCAAAAATCCTGCATGCATCCTACAGAAAAAATCCTGAAACCAAAAATAGCACAGTACCAGAATTTCTTAAAGTACCCAAAAGATTCTGTGTACCCTTCATCAGTGATGACAAGTTATGGACCAAGTTTCAAGCTATCAGACAGACCCAGAACGGCAGAACCAAGCCCATCCAACAAGTGGCCACCAAAATTAAACAACTGCAAATCCTTTTACCTAAAATAAGTAATTGGCAGTATTAAAACCAACTGTTGGAAGCTATAGACCCTGCACTTGTGCAAGAAGTAAGACCTAACATTAATGACGAAATGGAATGGGATGACCGGATTGAGTTCTGTAGTAAGCATGACTCAGTCATTCACCAACATACATCCATCAAAAAAGATCAAAAGTCAAAAAATGGTCAAAAGATGAGTCAGCAAAATCACACACTTCAGGCTAGCAGCAACCCAGCCCCTACTAACAGGAGTTGGACTAAACCCAAGCCCTTTACTAGGCCCTCCAATACGAGTTCTAAGTTCAAGAAACTTACTCTAGCAGAAAAAGAAGAACTAGACAAAAAAGGTGGATATTTCTACTGTGGGAAGACTGGTCACAATGCTGTGAATTGCCCGCTCAAGAAAAATCAGATCAGAAGTGATGCAGGCACTATCACACACGAAATTACAGAAGTAATACACTCCAGCAAGATTACTTGTGCAGCTCAATTCATCCTGGAAGACCCATCCACACCTCACACAAAAGGGAACTCCAGCCAACCACCACTAGATGCATCCAAAGAACACCTCCTAGCATCACGAAAAAATTGAGTTTGCCTAATTGGCGTCAGACGCCCCGATCCATATCGGCTGTCTCCAGACGGCACTGATTCGGATCGACTGTCTCCAGATGCTACCAATCCGGATCGCTTGCATCCGGTAGCCACCCTCGGGATAGGTTTCCTCTAGACGACATACCTTGGGAAGACCATTTCGAGGAGAGCCCCATCCCACTACTTGTCTCTGGAAGGCACCAGAGTGCCCCTGGGCGGCATAGCACACATATGCCGCATCAGGAGACAAGAACTACTTAGTATAACATGGGATGCCAGGGCCACTGCATATCCCAGAGGATGCCACTCCAGGCTTAGCATAGCTTAAATTTACAATCATTTATGCATGGTGTAATTAATATTGCATTCCATAGAACTATATACATAATGGTTTCAGCCCATATCTCTCCTAGATCCAGTCAGCAGAATAGCAGTCATGATGCGACGTGGGGATCGAATGAGGTGCAAGGCGGGAAGCAGGGCGCCAGTGATATCAACGGTGCAATCGTACCGATCATAGCAGCATTGATCTTACTTCTTAAGTTACTACCCAGCGGAACCTATATTAACAATCCTAAGTAACATCGAGGGACACTAGTATTGATTCTGGGGATACTATTACCTAGAGAACTAGCGGCTGGTTGCTGGCCATATCGTTGCCCATATCGCCACTGCAGTCATTACCCCCTACAAGATGTGTTAGCCATGCTAGCCGCCATGTAGGTAGAGTATTATCGATTCCGGGGGTGCTATTACCTAGGGAACTGGCTACTGGTGGCTGGCTGTGTCGCAGCCCATAGCGCCACTGCAGTCGCTACTCCCTAGAAGATATATTAACCATGCCAGCTGCCATGTAGATATAGTATTATTGATTTTGGGGGTACTATTACCTAGAGAACTGGCATCCGGTAGCTGGCTATGTCGCTGCCCATGTCGCCACCTCGGTCGCCACCCCCTAGAAGACATATTAGCCATGATAGTCGCCATGTAGGTATAGTATTATTGATTCCGGAGATGCTATTACCTAGGGAACTGGCTACTGGTAGCTGGCTATGTCGCTGCCGATATCGCTACCGCGGTCGCCACCCCCTAGAAGACATATTAGCCATGCTAGCCGCTGTGTAGGTATAGTATTATTGATTCTGGGGGTGCTATTACATAGGGAACTGGCTACTGGTAGCTGGCTATGTCGCTGCCCATATCACTACTGCGGTCGCTACCCCCTAAAAGACATATTAGCCATGCTAGCCGCTGTGTAGGTATAGTATTATTGATTCTGGGGGTGTTATTACCTAGGGAACTGGCCACTGATAGCTGGCTATGTCGCTGCCCATATCGCTACCGTGGTTGCTACCTCTTAGAAGACATATTAGCCATGATAGCCGTGATGTAGGTATAGTATTATTGATTCCGGGGATGCTATTACCTAGGGAACTGGCATCCAGTAGCTGGCTATGTCGCTGCTGTGTAGGGGAGATATTAGCTATAGCCATCCATGTTGGGTACTATGTAATGTGAATTCTGCAGCACACTTACCAACTCATGGCGATGTCGTATTGTTGCCACTGTCTCCGCGTCCTCTAAGTGAATATTTGGAACTGCTGGCTGCTGCCTTGTTGAGATTGTGGACTTAGAAGAATCCGTAGGTATAGAGTTGGGAGAAATCGAATAATCCGTAGCCCCTCGGCTGGGGCAGGAACCCGTGGGTGGCAGGGATGCGCAGGATCTACATTAAGTCCCAGCCCCTGGTTGTCGAGTCGGGGTGTGATCCGCCTGCAACATATGCATCCTGCGTTGGGGATCTATACTCGGGAAGGAAATATACCAACTTGCATGGCTCGCTAGCGATGTGATGGGGCAGGATATATATCAGCTATTCTAGTATATTTGCCATGTTCGAGTTGTAGTAGCATATATATGTATGAAAGGCTGATTCATGCATATCCTGCATGTTCGGGCTGTTGTAGGATATATATATATATATATATATATTGCATGCGAATTCACGTATATCTTGCAAGTTCGGGCTGTTGTGGGGTATATATATTGCAGGCGAATTCCTATATATCTTGCAAGTTTAGGCTATTGTGGGATATATATATATATTGCAGGCGAATTCATATATATCTTGCAAGTTCGGGCTGTTATGTGATATATATATATATATATATATTGCAAGCGAATTCATGTATATCTTGCAAGTTAGGGCTATTGTGGGATATATATATATATTGCAGGCGAATTCATGTATATCTTGCAAGTTCGGGCTGTTGTAGGATATATATATATATATGTATATTGCAGGCGAATTAATGTATATCTTGCAAGTTCGGGCTATTGTGGGATATATATATATATATATATATTGCAGGCGAATTCATGTATATCTTGCAAGTTCGGGCTGTTGTGTGATATATATATATATATATATATATTGCACGCGAATTCATGTATACCTTGCAAGTTCGGCCAATTGTAGGATATATATATATATATATATATATATTGCAGGCGAATTCATGTATATCTTGCAACACATCATG
>Ga0307511_10007435_pt1 | contig 11017 bp, 10 predicted proteins | sample 13_EM_MG_FD_200266 | JGI IMG/M metagenome (GOLD analysis project Ga0307511, IMG submission 200266) | Populus trichocarpa ectomycorrhiza microbial communities from riparian zone in the Pacific Northwest, United States - 13_EM | ecosystem: Host-associated > Plants > Roots > Unclassified | place...
ATCCATATTCGAAACGCAAGGACAGTATGGCAAAGCGCTGGAGTGGTATGAGCGGGCATTGGCTGGGAAGGAAAAGGCATTGGGAGTGGACCACCCAAGCACTCTCACTACTGTCCATAATATGGCATCCATATTCGAAACGCAAGGACAGTATGGCAAAGCGCTGGAGTGGTATGAGCGGGTATTAGCTAGGGCGGAAAGGGCATTGGGAGTGGGCCACCCAGACACTCTCGCTACTGTCCATAGTATGGCATCCATATTCGAAAGGCAAGGACAGTATGGCAAAGCGCTGGAGTGGTATGAGCGGGCATTGGCTGGGAAGGAAAAGGCATTAGGAGTGGACCACCCAAACACTCTCACTACTGTCCATGATATGGCATCCATATTCGAAACGCAAGGCCAGTATGGCAAAGCGCTAGAGTGGTATGGGCGGGCATTGGCTGGGACGGAGAAGGCATTGGGAGTGGACCACCTAGACACTCTCACTACTATCCATAGTATGGCATCCATATTCCAAACGCAAGGACAGTATGGAAAAGCGCTGGAGTGGTATGAGCGGGCATTGGCTGGGAGGGAGAAGGTATTGGGAGTGGGCCACTCAGGCACTCTCACTACTGTCCATAATATGGCATGCATATTCGAAAGGCAAGGACAGTATGGAAAAGCGCTGGGGTGGTATGAGCGGGCATTGGCTGGGTATGAAAAGGGATTGGGAATAGACCACCCAGACACTCTCACTACTGTCCATAATATGGCATTCCTATTCAAAGAGCAAGGGCAGTATGGAAAAGCGCTGGAGTGGTATGAGCGGGCATTGGCTGGGAGGGAGAAGGTATTGGGGGTGGGCCACCCAGACGCTCTCACCACTGTCCATGAAATGGCATTCGTATTCAAAGAGCAGGGGCAGTATGGAAAAGCGCTGGAGTGGTATGAGCGGGTATTGGCTGGGAGGGAGAAGGCATTAGGTATTGACCATCCATCGACGCAAACCACAATCCACAACCTAGTCAACCTTTACGAAATCATGGAACAACAAGAACAGGCTCAGGAGCTCCGGTTGAAATTACATTTGCCCTTGCCGAGCAGTCCGATATCAATGACAACCCCTAGCACAGCACCAGGAGTCGAGATCACATCAATAGAGGCACGGGGAGTAACAGCTAGTGACAAAGTCACAAGACCAAGAGCGGAGATGGACATGGAGGGGGCTAGCGATGAGGAGGTAGTGTCAAAGCGGAGGAAGCTGGGGGGCGAGTGATTACAAATGTTCTCTCTATCTGTGGAAAGCAAATTCAACTATATATATATTTCTCATACTGTCCAGATTTAACATAACACCAAGCATCTTGCAAGAGGTCACAGAGAAGATGACTCATGTAAATATACGATGCTCCGCAGGTGCTCCCATCTACTCACATCAAATGTACGGATTACGATTTAATCGAGACTAATTACAATATGTATACATACGCCATACAGAACCCCCACGCAACATACCACTGCTTGCACCAAACGCTCCCGCTCCTTATATATGGTCAACGTAGCCGCCAACCTTTGACCAGATTCCACACGAGCAGTATGAGATAGAGCCACAAATATGCTCCTCCAGTTAAAGCAACACATAGAAACAACGCCAATAACGCAAACGTATTTGATACATTCGAATACACTTGATTCTCCGCTAGTAGAACCTGATGCACAATGTAAACCCATGCGACGACAAATGCCATGAATAGCTACCCACTCAGAGTACTATAAATCTAAGTTTAAGTAGGCTGGCTGGAGTTCACGATAGCTGATCGCATCTTCTTCTATCTACAATATACCGCAAAGTCTGGGATATAGGAATATAAAGAGCCCTGTCTCATGCTAAGCCTTAGTTAGGTAGGTCAGCAGAAATTGTCGCTAATTTAGATTTTATGAGTTATTGGTGAATTCATTAAGATAGCTACATATATATGCCAAATTCCCACCTCCATTCCCACTTATCCCCAGCGATATTCCCAGCGGAACTCCGACCGTGATTCAAAGGCGATGACTGGCTTCATTCCTCCCTACATTCCCGCCACTTATATTTGTTCATGGCAGTGATTCTGGCAGTGATGACTCTGGCGGTGAGTTACTACCTACATAAAGTCACATAAAAAAAGTCTTCTGCATTGGCAAAAAGTCCTGGCATAATGGCCAACAGCGGCTCTCGTGTGAAAAACGTTAAAAATTAAAGCTGCTAGATAAATAAATACATGAAAAAAATCTTAGATTTAGGAAAAACATTCACAGTCACTTCTCTGATTTTTGCGCGTAGGTACGATGCCCTGGACAGGCACAGTGGCTGCGGACCTAAAGTTATTTCAAAGATGCACAAATGGCGCTAGTTTGTATGGGGAACAGTGCCGAAGACTGTTTATGGCACTGTATACCTATACATTCCCTGCAATGACATTCCCAGCTGGATTGCCATACTGTACATACAGCGTCTGGCACAACAACTAGTCAGGCACAGCAACCGGTCAGCTAACCTGACAAAGTAGCTGTGCTTGACATTCACATTGTGATCTTTTCGACTTGCCACGCCCACTCTAGGTTAGCTGACCGGCTGCTGTGCCTCACCGGCTGTTGTAAGCGAAGTCGGACTTGGGGGAGCAACCAGCTTCAACCCTTCTATTCTTGTTTACTTCTCTACGCGCGACTTCAGGAATTTTGTAATCGAGGAAAGCTGAAGTATATATGTACAAGACTTTTGATTCTAGCATACTAAAGGATGGGATCACGTAGGCGGCGTCCGAGTTAGTTCGCCAGATTTTTGTATCGCGTGAAACCTGGGGTTGATTTAGGGACCATTCCTAGCAGCATTTCCACCGACATCTCCATCGACATCTGGAGCTCCATTGCCAGTTAGCCTCACGTGATATCTGAGCTGGTCTAAAGGTTGATGGCATGGGGGGAGCATGACGACCTTGAATATGGCATCATTGTTGGCATGGTGGGGGGGAGACATAGCGAGATTGAACATGGCTGAGTACTAACTCTGATCAATGATGAGACAAATTCTTTTCAGGAGCTCAACGAGACTGAGATTGAAGCAGGATTGAATATGGCATAGCGAGTTTGAAGATATTCATGGCGAGATTGAACATGCTAAGGGGTGGTACTTACTACCTATAGGTATACAGAAATTCATAGCTCCTAACAGTGAAGAATGTATCTAGGTACCCACCAAGGGTACTTACAGTGCGTGGGGGAAACCCCCTTTTTTATGCAGCGATCGGCTCCCAGTGAAACATGAATGCACCACAATGAGCTGAGCGCTAACCCAGATTGAGTACAACAATTGAGATATATCCTAACCAGACTATATACATCCACAGGAGCGGTCGTGCCAGCCAGACAATGTCTATGTACATGATAGAAAACTCATCAATACTTAGTGTACCATCCCAGCTTTAGTGACTGCAGCAACCCGTCGAGGCATAGATTTGGAAAGAGAATCTAGAAGGCTAGTAGGAATCTCCTTCCATGCCTCTGCCAAAGACTCAGCTATTCTTTTTTTAACAGCCACTGGTCCACCAGGAAGGGAAGCAATGTTAGGAGACTTTTGGTGCAGAAGTCTTTTGAGATAGCCCATATAAGCCGAGCAGCTAGCTGCATGTGCTGCTGTTAGCTTAGGCCTCCTTTTAGCAATCCACTTCCGATACCCTTTGCCTTTGGGATATCGATTTAAAGTACGAGGATGGACCTCCACTATCTCTTCTGCCACTTTCTGCTGTAGATCAACCTTTTTTATAGAGCGGTTTGCTTTAATGATCTCAATAATCTTATCTCCCCTTGCTTCTAGGGGGCCGACCACTGCGTGGAGCATTATCTGGGTTTTAATCACTTTCTGCATACCTGTATTACTATAATATCAGTCCAAGTTGTAGATCTGTCAGTGCTCCCTACCGCTTTAAAAAAGCTCGTACTGTTGATTCATTACGCTCTAACCGGCGTTCCATCTCTACATTTCATCATATTCGCCCTTTATCAAAATCACCTAAATGTTTTCCCCCCTATGGTTACTGGTGTTGTGCTTGAATACAAATTAAGGCAGATCCACAGGATCTCAAGCTCAAGTACTGCAATATACATACCCCGCCCAACGTGTTAACGTTGGTTGCTTGTCTTACCACTGCTGTATGTCTCACTGGAGCTGCATACTATGCAGGGGTAGTAACTTTCCCCCACGCACTGACCTACCGGTACGTACCACCCTAAAGCTGGAGCCTACACAGCCTTCTGGTGGAGCCTTGCACAAGCTGCGGCAATGTCTCGTAGCATGTACAAAGCGATATCTATCAACCACTACCAGTACCGTATACTCGTACCTTGCAAACCATAATCAACCGTCAGCCTACATGGTCGAATGCAAGCAGACTAATGGTCGAGGTATGCTGCATTTCTTTCATTTTGCGCGTCCGTGTACTAACCATATATCAACGCAGCCTGAGTATAACCAAGATGATGGTCTACACATCATAGAGCATGGGGGAGAAAAGCCTACTGTTGAGTTTGTTGCTCCTGCCTTTGACAAATAGTCAACAAAGCTGATTTTTGATATATACTAGTATTATCGCCGTCCATGGCCTTGCGGCTAACCCAGTATATACTTGGATCAAGAAGGTTCCTGATGAAGAAGTTGCAGAGAATGCGAGTGCTAAGTTGGGGCGCCTGAATAGCAAAGAGGAACGCGAGGTCATGTGGCTGAAGCATCTCCTGCCGACTGTGGTACCGCATGCTCGAATCCTAAAGTTCAACTACGACTCAAAGTATCTTGTGAATGCACCAAGGGAGAGCCTGAGGTCACTTGGGGAAAGACTAGCCAATACAATTCGCAATCTAAGGGCTAAAGAGGAGAATACAACCAACCGACCGATTATTTTCATCGGCCATAGCTTTGGTGGAATAGTAATACAGGAGGTAGGATTGGACCACTCCATATAGTGTTCAACGTAGTCCCGAGACTACGTTTAAGGATATAACTGACAAATATATATATATTGATATTAAGGCTATCGTGTTTGCTCAATCCAGCGGAGGAGACTATGGGGGTATAGTCTCTAGTATCAGTGGCATTGTCTTTTTAGGAACACCTTTTCGCGGATCACCTGCATCAACTTGGGGAGCGGTTATAACACGGTGCGCATCGGCGCTAGGTTTTGGTTCACATGCCACGCTCCTAAAGACATTGGAAGATCATTCGGAGCGACTGGACATACTACTCTCACATTTTCTAGTGATAACCAAACAGTTTGATATACGGCTTGTGTGCTTCTATGAAACTAAGCCAACATGGTTAGGACTCGGGTACTATCCTTTGGGAACAAGTACTATAGTACGTTCACAATTGACTACTGCTATATGCATTACTGATGTAATACAAGCTAATCATAGGCATGAATAATAGGTAGTTGACCAACGCTCCGCTACAATCGATGGTTATGAATCAAATTCACTCCCGTTGGATCACTCGGCATTGAACAAGTATAGTTCTACCAGTGACAGTGGCTTCGTACTGATCTCCTCCAAATTGATGGACTTGGTGCAATGGAGCCAAGCAAGAGAGCCAAAACTGACAAGTGCAGCTGCCATGACGCCCCAGTACGATATCCCCTTCTGCCCTCCCGAAGTTCGGCGGAATGCCAATTTTGTTGGGAGAGAAGACCTTTTAGAGCAGCTAAAGAAAAATATTGGAGTAGGGTCGGCAGGAGCAGATATGCATATGGTTGAGGTAGTGCTTCATGGTACCGGTGGTATGGGAAAGACTCAGCTTGCATTGCAATATGTCTTCCGCCATAACGAGGACTACTCGTCAGTATTTTGGGTCAATGCTGCTAGCGAGCAGTCTCTGAAGCTTGGATTTACCAATATAATGCAGCAACTTATCCAATATCATGCCCAATCATCAGACAAGCCAGACTACACAGCGATTGGCCGCTTGCTAGGTATAAGTGGCAAACTTGATGGAGCAGGGAAATTCACCGTACAGCAACCAGCAGAAGAGCAGCACGTTATTTGCGCTGTGAAGCAGTGGTTTGCGGCAAAAGCGAATACGAAATGGTTACTGGTTATTGACAACCTTGATGACCTGGAGTCATTCGACCTCAGCGACTATATCCCACAATGTTGCCATGGGACTGTGATTATCACTAGCAGAAGACCCGATTGTGTACGGCGGCGAAGGGGGGTTGAGGTGTTGCAGATGCAAGACAGCGAGGCAGAGGAGCTGCTTGTTCAAAGTGCTAACCGTAAATTTGAGAATCTTGCCCCTGATGGTAAGAGAGATTGATCCACATTGTGAGTTAGATTGGCTACTAACGCATATGTAGAGCGGCAAGCTGCTGCCTCAATTGCGCAGGGACTTGGATACTTACCACTAGCTCTAGATCAAGCTGGGGCATACATTCACATGCAGCAATATTCATTCATTCGCTATCTAAGAGAATATAGGACAAATATCAGCTACCTCCTGAGTGGGAAATGGACAGTTGTAGGGAAACAAGATGAATCTGTTTTCGCTACATTGGAACTATCTTTCAATGCAATCCAGAAACAGAATCCAAGGGCAGCAGAGTTATTATTATTGTGTGGATTTATGGATAATGAAGACATCCCGGAGGAGCTTCTTCGGCGGGGGATGGGGCTATCAGCGGATGGTATGCGAAACTTAATTTATTTGTAATAAATTATGCAAAGTACCTTTCTAGCACACTATACATGACATGTTAGCTCACCAGTTTCTATACAGATGCAAGTTTAGATGACTCTCTTCGAATCCTATTCTCGTACTCAATGGCAAAGCGAAAACAACGAGATGATAGTTTCAATATTCACCCACTAGTCCATATGTGGGCTCGAACGCGACTGAAACCTGAGGAGCAACAGAAAAAAGCCACCGAGGCTTTCATAATAGTATCAACTGCAGTTACCACTGACACGATCCGAGTACTGCAGGACTGGGACTTTGAGCGGCGAATCATGGCACATATTGTTGCGGTAGAGGGACATATGAAACCAGTGGAAATAGTGGATGAAAGGTTACTGAAGGGAGGATATATGCTAGGCTATGTATACAGCACCCATGGACAATACAGTATGGCACTAGAGTGGTATGTGCGGGTATTGGCTGGGAAGGAGAAGGTATTGGGAGTGGACCATCTAAGCACTCTTACTATAGTTCAGAAGATAGCATCAGTGTTTGACGACCAAGGACGGTATGGAAAAGCGCTGGAGTGGTATGGGCGGGTATTATCTGGGAGGGAGGAGGTATTGGGAGTGGGCCACCCAGACACTCTCACGACAGTTCATGATATGGCTCTCATATTTAGCAAGCAAGGAAAGTATGGCAAAGCGCTGCAGTGGTATGGGCGGGTATTGGTTGGGAGGGAGAAGGCATTGGGAGTGGACCACCCTAGCACTCTCACTACAGTCCATAATATGGCACTCATATTTGGCCAGCAGGGACAGCATGGCAAAGCGCTGGATTGGTATGGGCGGGTATTGGCTGGGGATGAAAAGGTATTGGGGGTAGACCACCCAGACACTCTCACTACAGTTCATAATATGGCACTCATATTCAACAACCAAGGACAGTATGGCAAAGCGCTGGAGTGGTATGGGCGGGCACTAGTCGGGTATGAGAAGACATTGGGAGTGGACCACCCAAGCACTCTCCGTACTGTCCATTGTATGGCATCCATATTCGAAACGCAAGGACAGTATAGAAAAGCGCTGGAATGGTATGAGCGGGCATTGGCTGGGAAGGAGAAGGTATTGGGAGCGGACCACCCAAGCACTCTCACTACCGTCTATGATATGGCATCCATTTTTGGCAAGCAAGGACAGTATAGCAAAGCACTAGAATGGTATCAGCGGGTATTGGCTGGGGAGGAAAAGGCATTGGGGGTGGACCACCCGGACACTCTCACTACTCTCCATAATATGGCATTCATACTCACAGAGCAGGGACAGTATGGAAAAGCGCTGGATTGGTATGAGCGGGTATTGGCCGGGGAGGAGGAGGCATTGGGTATTGACCATCCATCGACGCAAGACACAATCTATAGCCTGGTCACTCTTTACGAAATCATGGAACAGCAAGAACAGGCTCAAGAGCTCCGGATGAAATTACATTTGCCTTTGCCGAGCAGTCCGATTTTAGTGACAACCCCTAGCACAACACTAGCAGTCGATATCACAACAATAGAGACACTAGAGGCACTAGAGGCACGGGGAATAATAGTTGGTGAGAAAGTCGCGAGACCAAGAGCGGAAATGGGCATGGAGAGAGTTAGCGATGAAGAGGTAGTGTCAAAGCGGAGGAAGCTGGGGGGAGAGTTATTTTAAATGTAATCTCTATGGAAACCAAATTCAATTACATACATATTTTTAATACTATCAAAAGTTAACCAAACACCAGCGTCTTGCAAAAGGTCACATAGGAGATGCCTCATAAATATTCAATGCTCCGCATCTACCCACAAATGCAGGAAGTCGCTGGTGGTAGTTTCATATCTACTTCGGGGAATAATTAGCCGATCAAGAGTTCTTGCGGCGGAGGTCTTCATTGCATGATAACATGCCTGTTGGTAAGGGATACGACCATATAGACCAAGTGGACGGAATGCGAACAAACACAATTGTAACGCACCATCCTTCGCAGCTAGCAATATATTCCGCCTCTGTTACGGACAAGGAGATTATATCTTGTCGTCGGCTGTACCAGCCTATAGCTCTGTTGTCGACAGAGCTGCTAGACCTAGCAATGGTCTGCTTCATAGTAATAGGCAAGAAGGTTCGAACTACAAACTCCCCTGGAGAATAAGAGACTGGGTACGAGGCTAATACAGAACTTGGACTCGAAGTATGACTTTCCGATCCTCTGAATTCGGAGTGGGTAGATAAGCTGAACACTCGGCTGGAGGGCACCTCATCGTCCGCATGACACTATACAACTTGTGTGTGGTCGCTGTATATCATTCCTAGTCCGTCTAGGCCTCATCAATTGTATGGACTATGGCATTGCGCTGCTGAGCCGAACAGATATCGATGTTATAATATATGTTGATTTAATTGGGACTGGTTTCAATATGTATACTGCTTACACCAAATGCTCTCGCTCTTTGTATAATGGTTGACGTAGCTGCCAAACCTTAACTAGAACATTATGAGATACAACCACAAAATATGCTCCTCAACCTAATAGAGTAAAAGGATTCGATACATTGGAATACACTTGATTATCCGGCCTTGCGGCTTGTAGATCCTGAAGTGCAATGCTGACCCATGCGACGACAAATAAGATGAAAGGCCACCACCTAGAGCAATACTGGTCTTACGATGTGTCCAAATTCAGGTAAACATTGAAATTTAAAGACTCTATAAATCTAGTTTAAGCGATCGAGTCGGAGTTCGCCGTAGCTGTATCGCATATTAACGGAGTAGGGTGGGCAGCTATAAAACATCCTGCAGTAAACCAGTCTTTAAACTCAATTTTTTCGTAGATAAATTATAGTAGCAGCAACATTTGACACGATGTTAATGTCAGTGGCGTTTTACCAATTGGATGACTATTATTATGTACAGTTATGTACAGTACATACTGTAATTATCACGGGCCTTGTTAATGATGCAGCTGAGAACGGTCCCCAACACCCAACAAACCTAGCGTGACCCAAGACATCGATGTCGATACAAATTCCTCTGAGTTATCCCCTACCAATATAATATACATGTATGTTCTATGCGATACGTCAATGCTGAAGATTGGTCAATCGGTTGAACGATTTCGCATTTACATTTCAGCTATACGCATACCCGTTGAACGGTACATCATATTAACAAGGCGTGTATTTTATCATCAGCGTGGGTTTTTAAGATTCGATTCAAGTAATTGACCCATCGATCCGGAGTTTTCCAAAAGGCGTCTGATTCCCCAAGTTGTGAGGTATAGCTATGCTCGGGTTTCGTTTGCTTTGTCTTTTATCTAGCTACTGTTTTTAGGGTCCTATCTTAGGCGTCTTATGTTAAAGTCAACGAGTTGCCTCGGTTCGGCGCTCTCTTAAGTTACCTGTGTTGTAGTATTGTTGTAGAGGGAATACGTAAAACATCTTAAATAATCAATAAAAACCTTAAACTAGTAAATTTGAATTTTTTTTTTGGCTATTCTTCAACTCAAGCATTAATAGACACCGACAGCCGTACTCCCCAGCCGAGGCTTGCGGCTAAGGCTTGTGAAAATGCCTCCCCCCTAGAAGGGAGTTAAGCCTGGGGCTCTCAGTAAGTACTTATCGACCTAAAGCAAAGAACTTACCACTGTGCCATGCCTAGCGTCAGTTCAAGCATTTTTTTAGGCCGTAGTGTTCACAGGCCTGTGTGTTATACTGATGGATGGAATACCTGAACAGAACATATATCATCGAGCGAACCATGGATCCTAGCTCAGAGAAAGGTACTATAGGCTTGATGACCAGGCCGTAGTAATATTAAAAAGCCCCATCTCTGTCCCTGCTATAAGTTTGCGAGATATATATATTGCGTTTAATCCTATGCTCTCTTTGTAGGTACATAGTAATGTTATTGATTAGTACATTAATCATATTCTCACTAGCATCATCTATGTGTCTATCTGCTAGAGCACTTTTATCATTCTGACTCCCCGTAATAAACATGGCGAACCCCCATTACGCTCCTCTCTATATTGGAATTCTCCTCTTGCACACGCCCCTTATGGAACTGGCCTATAAGCGGGTACTATCGCTTACCTAAGGGTGACCGACCGTAGGATGACCGGAGTCAGGAGACTAGCCGTTTTAGACAACCCCGTGATGCCATGCAAATACAGCGGTCAGAAGCCACTCTGGCTAAATTGATATCTATGGAATCAACTACGCTCTACAATATGGTAGCCGTCACATCCCGCCAAAATCGACCTAATACCCAATACCCCGAGTTTACGATCTGACCTCCTGGTCGGCGGCGCCCC
>Ga0307511_10007436_pt1 | contig 11017 bp, 10 predicted proteins | sample 13_EM_MG_FD_200266 | JGI IMG/M metagenome (GOLD analysis project Ga0307511, IMG submission 200266) | Populus trichocarpa ectomycorrhiza microbial communities from riparian zone in the Pacific Northwest, United States - 13_EM | ecosystem: Host-associated > Plants > Roots > Unclassified | place...
TGCCGGTGGTCGGCGTGCCGCTGCCGCTCGTCAGTTATGGAGGAACCTCCGTGGTGACCCTGCTGGCCGGCTTCGGTATTCTGATGGCGCTGTATTCGCACAGGAAATTAGTAAGCTCGTAGTGACTTCCGCACGCACCTGTCTCGCAATCGTCCTTACGCTGCTGCTGGTTGCACCGTTGAGCGCGCGGCACAAGCCCGTGCAGCACTCGAAATTCGATCTGAAGCGTCCTGAAATCGTCGCGTTCGTGAACGACGTGGTGGCGCGCAATCAACTGAAGAAAAGACAGGTCCTGGCGCTGCTGCGCAAAGGCGAGCCGCAGCCCAAGATCATCGAGGCGATGACCCGGCCGGCCGAAAAAGTGACGCCGTGGTGGGAGTATCACGACCACTTCCTCACCGAGGAACGGATCTCGCTGGGCGCGCAGTTCTATGCCGAGCATCGCGAGCCGCTCGAGCGAATCGCGAGTGCGCGCGGGATCCCCCCGCAGTATCTCGTTGCGATCATGGGCGTCGAGACGAAATATGGCCGCGTGACCGGTCACTATCGTGTGCTCGACGCACTGATGACGCTCTCCTTCGACTATCCGCCCCGCAGCGACTATTTCCGCAGCGAGCTCGAGCAATTCCTGCTGCTCTACCCCGAAGAACATATCGACCCTCTCAAGGTCACCGGCTCGTACGCCGGCGCAATGGGTGTGCCTCAGTTCATGCCCTCCAGCTACCGGTTGTTTGCCGTCGATGGGAATGAAGACAAGCAGCGCGACCTGTGGAATGACTGGGATGACATCCTGGCCAGTATTGCCAACTACTTCGTCGAGCACGGATGGGAGGCCGGCGGCCCGGTGCTGGCCGAAACCAAGCTCGATCCCGAGCCGAAGTTCCAGATCGACACCCGCAATCTCGAATTGAACGAGACCGTGGAGAGCTTGAACGCGCAGGGCGTTGAGATCCTGGGTGACCAGACCGGCACGACACCGGTCGTGCTCGTCTCGGCGGAGCAACAGGATGGACCTGCGTACCGGGTCGGCTTCAAGAACTTCTATGTCATCACGCGCTACAACCGCAGCGCGCGCTACGCAATGGCGGTGCATGATCTGGCCGCCGCGATCCTCCAGCGAGTCAACTCCGGTCAAACCCTAGAGGCTGCGCGGCCTTGAGGTCCCGCCTGCCAAACAGGCTGCCCATCCATACGGCCATAGCCCGGCCCATGGCCGCAGTCCGGTCCATGGCAACAGCCCACCTCGTGGCCGCCGCCTGCATCTGTGCATGGGTACTCGCAGGCTGCTCGATCGCCGGCAGAAAGGCAGCGCCGGGGCAAACACCCGAAATAGTGCCACCCCCGCCGGCGAATGTTGAATCGATCCCCGACGCGATTCCACGCCGTGAGCCGCGCAGCGCGCATGGCAACCCGCCCTTCTATAGGGTACTTGGCAAACGCTACGTAGTCCTTGCGACCGCTGACGGATACCTCGAACGGGGCGTCGCCTCCTGGTACGGCCCCACGTTCCACGGAGAAAGCACCTCCAGCGGCGAGAAGTACGACATGTATGGCATGAGCGCTGCTCACAAGACGCTGCCACTACCTACGTACGCGCGCGTGACCAATCTGAAGAACGGGCGCAGCATCGTCGTCAGAATCAACGACCGCGGACCCTTCGTATCCAATCGGCTGATCGATCTGTCCTACTCCGCCGCAGCGAAGCTCGACATGCTCAAGGAAGGGACCACCTTGGTGGAGGTCAAAGCGCTCACCGTGCAGGAACCGGACGAGCTCACCCGCTCGGCGCAGACTCCGCCACCCTCACTGTATGTTCAGGCCGGCGCTTTCGCCGACCAGGGCAATGCGCAACGCGTGTTGGATCGCCTGCATGCAGCGGGGCTGCCGAGCGCGTTCATCCTTGCGCCTCCTGACGGCCAGCCACAGCTATACCGCGTTCGCCTGGGCCCGATCAGCAACGTCCCCGAGTTCGATCAGCTCGCCGCCAAACTGAAGGCCCTCGGCTTCCCCGATGCGCGCCTGGCTATGGATTGAGTAACGCGGGCGTGTTCAAGCTAGAATCCCGGATTCAACTTTTTCTGCTCGGGGGATCTCACCGGATGTTGCGCTCGTCGTATCTCGCACTATTGACGGCCCTTGTTGCCGTGGCCCTGGGCGCGGCAGCCGGTCCAGTCCGTGCTGCGGTGCCCATTCCCAAGCCGCCCGACGTCAATGCCAGAGCCTACATCCTGGTCGATCACTTCAGCGGGCGCGTATTGGCGCAGGACCACGCCGATGACCGCGAGGAACCGGCCAGTCTCACGAAGCTGATGACCTCCTATGCGGTGTTCAAGGCTCTGAAGGAAAACCGGTTGAAGCTCAGCGACCCGGTCACCATCAGTGAGCACGCCTGGCGGTCGGAAGGCTCGCGTACCTTCGTACAGGTCGGCAGCACGGTGCCCGCGGAAGTCCTCATCAAGGGGATGATCGTGCAATCCGGCAACGATGCAACCATCGCCCTGGCCGAAAAGATCGGCGGCACCGAAGCCGCGTTCGCACAACTCATGAATGAGTATGCGAAGCGCCTGGGGATGAAGGCAACCAACTTCGTCAACAGCGACGGCTTACCCGCGGCGGATCACTACACGACCGCCCGCGACATGGCGATTCTTGCGAATGCACTGATCAGCGAGTTTCCCGACTTCTACCAGTGGTACGGCCTGCGCGAGTTCACCTGGAACAACATCACTCAGCACAACCGTAACGGCCTGCTGCTCCGTGATCCCACCGTCGACGGAATGAAGACCGGCCATACCGACAGCGCGGGCTTCTGCCTGGTAACTTCCGCGAAACGCGACGGAATGCGCCTGGTATCAGTCGTGATGGGCTCATCGAGCATCAAAGCGCGCGAGGACGCGAGCGCTGCACTGCTCAACTACGGCTACACGTTCTATGAAACCGCGAAGGTGAAATCGGCCGGCGAAGTCCTGTTGAAACCGCGCGTATACAAATCTTCGGAACAGTACGTGACACTGGCCGTTCCCCGCGACATCGTCCTGACACTCGGGCGGGGACAGATTGCCTCGCTCAAAAGCACGGCACACTTGTTCAAGGAGCCCTTGATTGCACCGCTGGCGGCAACCCAAGCCATCGGCGAGCTCACGATCACCGACCCGGCAGGCGAAGTCGTCTCGCGCGTGCCCCTGACGCCGGGCAAGGCTGTGCCCGAGGCAGGACTTTGGACTCGCGCAACTGACAGCGTCCGATTGTGGTTCAATTAGCCGGCAGAAGCCTAGCCCGGCGCGCGTAATCTTCCATGGCCGATCCTCTTCCCATAAGCTATCTGAATGGCGCGTTCGTGCCTCTGCGCGAGGCACGAATCTCCCCGCTCGACCGTGGCTTTCTCTATAGCGATGGTGTCTACGAGCTCATGCCCGTCTATGCCGGGCGACCCTTCCGCTTCGAAGCGCACGCCGCACGGCTGACCCACAGCCTCGCCGAAATCAGGATGGAGGATCCGCACACTCGGGCCGAGTGGCGGGAGCTGCTTGCAACCCTGATCACACACAACGGTGGAGGTGACCAGTACGTCTATTGGCAAGTCACCCGCGGCGCCGAGTTCGGCAGAAATCACGCCCCGCTGCCCGACATCCCACGCACCGTGTTTGCTTTCTGCGCCCCGCTGCCGGCCGTCGCCGCCACGATCGCGGAAAACGGAGTCGAATGCATTACGACGCAGGACACGCGCTGGGCCCGGTGCGACATCAAGTCAATCTCATTGCTGGCCAATATTCTATTGCGCCAACTGGCCGTCGATGCGCATTGCGCGGAAACCATTTTGTTACGGGATGGCGAGTTGATGGAAGCGTCCTCCTCGGGCGTACACGTCGTGCGCGACGGGGTTATCGTCAGCCCGCCCAAGTCGCGCAGGATTCTTCCAGGTACGACACGCAGCGCGATGGAGGAAGTGGCCGCGAGCGCGGGCATCCCGTACCAGGTGGCTTCAATCAGCGAGCAACAGCTGCGCACCGCTGACGAAATCTGGATCTCCGCCGCCACCCGCGAAGTACAACCGGTGACCCTACTCGACGGCAAACCGGTCGGCACAGGCAAGCCGGGTCCGCTCTGGCGACGCATCTACGAGCAGTGGCAGCGTTACAAACGCGAGCTGGCGGACCAACCATGGTAGATCAGCCGCCACTGCTGCAGTACCCAACCGACTACCCCATCAAGGTCGTCGGGCGGCCCTCCGACGATTTCCGAGCACGGGTGCACGCGACCATGCTGAGGCACGCGCCCAAGCTGGACACTGACCGGGTCAGCGAGCGCCTCAGTGAGAACGGCAATTTCCTGTCGATCTCGTACGTCATCGTGGCCGAGAGCAGCGAGCAGGTCATCGCTCTCGTGAACGATCTGAAGGCCACGGAAGGCGTGCTGACGCTCATCTGATTATCAGGCCCTAACTGTCAGGTCTGATTCAAGGCCTGATTGTCACCGTTTTATAACCCAAGGCCTTGGTAGCATGGCTTCCTTTTTGGGTTCAAGAATTCCAAAAACATGTCCATCACGCTCGACCAGGTCACCAAGCGCTACCAGGGCCTACCGGTCGTCAATGACGTCTCCCTGGACATTGGCGATGGGGAATTCTTCGTCCTTCTGGGGCCCAGCGGCAGCGGCAAGAGCACGCTGCTGAGGGCCATTGCCGGCCTCGCCGGCGTGGACCATGGCCGGATCGCCCTGCATGGCCGGGATGTCACTCACGTGTCGGCCAAGGAACGCGGGGTGGGCCTCGTCTTTCAGAACTACGCGCTGTTCCGCCACATGACAGTCGCCGACAACATCGAGTTCGCACTGCGAGTGCGGCGGATGAAGGCAGCGGAGCGTCGGCAACGGCGCCAGGAATTGCTCAGACTGGTTTCGCTGGAAGGAATGGACGAGCGTCTCCCGACCCAGCTTTCAGGCGGGCAACAACAGCGAGTCGCCGTCGCCCGTGCGCTCGCCCACAAGCCAGAGGTGCTCCTTCTGGATGAGCCGTTCGGTGCGCTCGACGCCAAGATCCGCGAGGAGCTGCGTCGCACCATCCGACAAGTGCAGCGAGAGCTTGGCATTACTACCGTGCTGGTGACCCACGACCAGGAAGAGGCTTTCGCGCTTGCCGATCGAATCGGCGTGATGAATCTCGGCCGCCTGCTGGAAATTGGCAGGCCGCAGGAGCTCTACGCGCGGCCGGCAACCCGGTTCGTAGCGACCTTCCTGGGGGCTGCCAACCTGATCCTCGCGCGACAGACCCGGGACGGCATCCGCTTCGGCAAGACAGCAGTGAACGCCAGCGCGGCAGGCCCTCTCCAGGGATCTCGGGAGCATGAAGTGGTTGCCGTCGTCCGCCCCGAAGAAGTCGAGATCGCACCCACGCGCGAGGACCTGACATCCGGCTACCTCACGCGCGGAGCGGTCGAGGAGATTGTTTTTACCGGAGCTCTGGAGCGAATGCGCATTCGCATCGAGGATGGCCAGGACGCCGCGCCGCTGTCCAACGGCAATGGCAAAGGCAGCGCATTTCTCGAAGTCACACGGACCCAACACGAACAGCGCGCCTTCCAGATCTCAACCGGTCAACATGTAGCAATAGGCGTGCGCCGGATTCACATCCTGCCTACACCCTTGTCGAGCTTCACAACCTGCGCCACGACTGAGTCGCTGGCCGAAGCTCTCGTCCAGCAACCGCTGCTGGCCGAGCTTGCGACGCGAATGAAGACGCGCATCTCAACCCGCGTCGAGCCCAAGTTGGGCATGCCGGGCGCAAGTTGCGAGGGGGCGCCGGAGTTCAGCGGCACGACAGTGATCGCCGCTCATACGGATGTTGTGTACCAGGCGCAGTGGCTTCTGAAGATGGGCGCCGAAGAAATCCTGGTGCTGCCGCAGAACGCGAGCCCCCCGCAGCGCGTGCTGATTCACTGGGCGGACGAGGCGGTGCGCCGCGCGACACTTGCGGTGTCTGCGAGCATTCTGCGGCACGTCTCAGCCGAAGCGGTCTACATAGGAATCCTGCCCCAACAGACACCGGCGGCGCAGCGACCGCACGGCATGCGTGCGCTGCTCGACGCCCGGTCCGAGGCACAAGCCGTGCACGGCCTCGAAATGAGAACCGAGCTGCGTTTTGGCGATGTATCCCACGAGTTGGCCCGCCAGCTCGGCGAGATGGCCGGACAGATGCTCATCCTGGGAATCCGGGGTCATGCGGACCTGGCGGAGCGCTTCGGCACCCTGTTTGCCGAAAGCCGCTGGCCGGTGCTCATCGTACACCGGCAACTCGAAAGCACCGTCAGTCAGAGTGTGGCTGCCCATGGCCATTAAGCAGCCCAGTATCCTGCCTGGTTTCGGGCTTACCTTCGGCTTCACGACGTTCTTTCTCAGCGCCGTCGTGCTGATTCCGCTGGCAGCGCTGGTGCTCATGGCTGCCTCCATGACCTGGCATGACTTCGTGCGCGTTGTATTCAGTGCACGTGCGATGGGGTCCTATCGGCTGTCTTTTGGCGCGTCGTTCCTGGCCGCCTCGATCAATCTCGTATTCGGATTCATCATCGCCTGGACGCTGGTGCGCTATGAGTTTCCGGGCCGGAAGCTGATCGACGCCCTGATCGATATGCCCTTCGCCCTTCCGACCGCCGTGTCCGGTATCGCGCTGACCGCGGTGTTCGCAGACAACGGCTGGATCGGACAATATCTGCACCCCTTGGGCATAAAGGTGGCCTACACCTGGATCGGCGTCACGGTCGCGTTGACACTGATCGGCCTTCCGTTCGCGGTGCGATCGGTACAACCGGCACTGTTGGAAGTGCAGCGCGATCTCGAAGACGCAGCAGAAACTCTCGGCGCGGGACGACTATATGTCTTCCGGCGAATCATCCTTCCCACAGTTTTGCCGGCGCTGCTGACAGGTTTCGCGCTGGCCTTTGGGCGTGCCGTCGGTGAATACGGTTCCGTGATCTTCATTGCCGGAAACCTGCCGATGAAGACCGAAATAACGCCGTTGCTGATCGTCATCCGCCTGGAGGAGTTTGACTACAAGGGTGCTGCCGCCCTCGGCTTCGTCATGCTCGTCATCTCGTTCGTCGTTCTGCTGATGATCAACCTGTTGCAGGCTTGGGGACGTCGCCGGATCATTGCGGGGGCGCGCTGATGGCCGCCGGAGCTCAAAGCGCCGCGCTGGAGGATATCTCCACTCGCCCAGGCCGCGACACCATACTCAGCTCAATCGTCCGATGGGCATTCATCAGCGTCTCGCTGCTGTTTCTGGCCGCGCTCTTGTTTGCACCACTGGCTACCGTGTTCGTGATGGCTTTCGAGAAGGGCTGGCGCGCGTACGTGCACAGCTTCGCTGATCCTGACACCACCGCAGCCATCAGACTCACACTGATCACCGCGGTCGTAGTGGTTCCCATCAATACCCTGTTCGGACTGGCTGCCTCCTGGGCAATGGCGAAGTTCGAATTCCGCGGCAAGAGCTTCCTGATCACGCTGATCGATCTGCCGCTCGCAGTCTCCCCGGTCATATCGGGAATGATGTACGTGCTTCTGTTCGGGCTGCAGGGCTGGTTCGGCCCCTGGTTGCAGGAGCACGACATCAGCGTAATCTTCGCGTTACCTGGAATAATCCTGGCAACCATGTTCGTGACCTTCCCCTACGTGGCGCGCGAGCTCATTCCCCTGATGCAGCAACTGGGCAACGACGAGGAGGAAGCCGCCATCACACTGGGTGCCGGTGGATGGATTACCTTCTTCCGCGTGACCCTGCCGAAAGTGCGCTGGGGGCTCGTATACGGTGTCATTCTCTGTAACGCTCGGGCAATGGGCGAATTCGGCGCAGTATCGGTGGTTTCAGGCCACATCAGAGGCCTGACGAACACCATGCCGCTGCACATAGAGATTCTGTACAACGAATACAACTTCGTCGGGGCCTTCGCGGTCGCGTCACTTCTCACCTTGCTGGCGGTAGCGACGCTCGTAGTGAAAACGCTGGTAGAACGAACGGGCTATCGACGGCGATGATCGACTCGATGCTGGAACGCATCAGAGAAACATGGGCGCGGCTACGCCCGGATCCCGCGAAAACGAGCCTCGGATGGTGGATGGTTGCCATCCACGTTGCCATCGTTCTCCTGGTAGGCGGCGGCATCTCCTACTCCGCGATCCGGATGCTCCACGACCTCGCCGACGAGCAAGGAAAGTCGCGTGTGCAGCTTGCGGGAGCGATGGCACGCGAAGATGTACGGCGAAGTGCAGAGGACGCGCTTACAGCGGCGCGCGCGCTCGCTGAGCGCCCAACGCTGCAGAGATTGTTAACCCAGGGGCGAACTGACGCCCTCGCACCACTGCTGCGTCGTTCCTGCGAGGCAGCCGGCGTTGATGCATGTGCGGTATTCACGGGAACTCAGCTCATCGCACAGAGCGGCCCGGCCCTCGACTGGGATGGGATCGTCACATCGAGCACCGAGCAGGGAGCGACCTTTCTTTCGTTGCCTGCGAACACCAAGATTGCCGTGCTCGGCGCGTACGCGAACCTCGGCGATGTTGAAGGGACACGTGTCTACGTCGTTCGGCTGCTCAACGACAAACTCGAAAAGGCGCTGAGCCAACGGGTGGGTCTGCAGATCAAGATCATCGACTACCGTTCGTTCACGAACGATCCGGTCAACGCGTTCACCCCGCTCTACTCGGCAAGTCTCGCCGATGGCCGTTCCGCGGTTCAACGTATCGACTCCAAAGGCCTCTACGCCTCCAGCGTTCCCGTTTTCGCCTCTACGGGTGAGGCTATCGCTCTGATCGAAGCGCTATTACCCACCACGGCAATCGACAGCTCGGCCGGTCGCCTGATCCGCAAGCTCCTCGTAACGGCACTCATCCTCGCAGCCCTGGCCGTGTTCGGCGGACTGATCCTGACCGAGTTGGTGGCGGGCCCGGTCAAAGCGCTGACAGAAGCAGCCGTGCGGTTGGGACAGGGAGACTTCTCTACCTCCATCCCACCCGGCGGTGCAGCCGAGGTCGGGATGCTTGCGCGAACGATGGAGGACATGCGGCGCAACCTCGTCGATCTGACGGGCACGTTGCGGCGGCGGGAGGCGGAGGCGCAGGCTGTGCTCGGCGGCGTGGTTGAAGGCGTCTATGCGGTCGATAAGAGCCGCATGATCCGCTATCTCAATCCGCAAGCCGCCCGGCTGTTGAATGTGACACCGGAGCAGGCCGTGGGCCAGTTCTGCGGCGATATTCTCAAGCCGCGCCTCGAGGATGGCCGGCGCCCATGTGACTTCCGATGCCCGATTCTGCAGGCACGGATCGACCGCAGCGCCAAGGTGATCGAGCATCTTCAGGTGTCGGACACGGAGCCGCGCACGACCGTCATCACGAGTTCCGGGATGGTCGACGGGCTTCAGGTCCAGGTGATTCGCGACGAGACGGAGCTCGAAGCCGTCCGCCGCGCCCGCGACTCTGTCCTGGCCAACATTTCGCACGAATTCCGCACCCCCCTCGCGGCACAGCTGGCCTCCATCGAACTGTTGATGGAAGGGCTGTCGACCCTGCAGCCGGAACAGCAGCACGAGCTGGTACGCTCCCTCGAGCGCGGCACTTTGCGCTTGACCCGGTTGATCGACAATCTGCTCGAGAGCGTGCGTATCGAATCCGGTCAGCTCGGAATCCGGCATCAGAGCGTGGAGTTGCGCGAGGTCGTCGAAGATGCGCAGGCCTTGGTGGGATCACTCCTGACCCTGCGCCGCCAAACACTCGAAGTGACACTTCCCGAGGACCTGCCACTGATCGAGGGCGACAAACCGCGACTCACGCAGGTGTTCGTCAACCTGCTGGCAAACGCCAATAAGTTCGCGCCCGAGGGAAGTGTTGTACGGATCGGAGCGGAAGCTCACGATACCCGCGTGCTGGGCTGGGTCGAGGATGAGGGCCCGGGCCCGGCGGCGGCCGAAACCGATACTATCTTCGCCCGCTTCCAGCGCGGGTCCGAGGAAGAGCCCGAACCCGGAGGGCTGGGACTCGGATTGTGGATTGTAAAATCCATCATCGACCGGCACGCCGGTACCATCACACTGGTTCGCACGGAGCAAGGACGGACCCGGTTCACTCTTTCCTTGCCACGGGAGATCTCGGAATGAAAATGCTCGTCGCGGACGACGATCGCGACCTGCGCGAGTTGATCGGATTTACCCTCACGCAGGCAGGCTATCTGGTAGTAAAGGCAGGCGACGGTCCTGCCGCCTTGCGCATGTTCGAGGCGGAGTCTCCAGACCTCGTCGTGCTCGACATCAACATGCCGGGAGCCACCGGCTTTCAGGTCTGCGAGGCCATTCGCAAGCGCTCGCGCGTGCCCGTCATCATGCTCACTGTCCGCGGCGAAGAAGAAGATCTGGTGCGCGCGCTGGAACTGGGTGCCGACGATTATCTCACCAAACCTTTCAGCCCCCGTACCCTGCTGGCGCGAATCAAGGCGCTGTTACGGCGGGCGGGAATGGAGAATTCCGCGCCCCTCGCGGTGGGTCGTGTTGCTCTGGACATTGACGAGCATACCGTGCGGATCGGTACGGCCGAGCCGGTACGGCTCACCAAGCTGGAGTTACGGCTGTTGCAAATGCTGCTGGCCAACGCCGGCCACACCGTCAGCACCGACCGGCTACTGATCCAGGTCTGGGGACACCGCAATTCCGCTGACCGGCAGCTCCTCAAGCAGCTGGTGCACCGGCTACGCCAGAAGATCGAAGTCGATCCCGCCACGCCCCAGCTACTACAGACGGCCTCCGGGGCGGGATACAAACTGGTGGTGGAATAAGCAGCGGGGCGTGTACGGGCTGCCTGCGCCAGAATAAGGGCCCGTCAACGCCTGCTGTTGTCGCTGGCTGCCTGCGCCAGAAGCACGCCCGTCAACGCCTGCTGTTGTTGCTCTCTCACACCCGCGTCGGTGCTACGGCATACCGATGCTCCGACTGGCATGTCGTCGCATTCGGTATGTCGTAGCACCGACGCGCCGGGGGAA
>Ga0307511_10007438_pt1 | contig 11016 bp, 10 predicted proteins | sample 13_EM_MG_FD_200266 | JGI IMG/M metagenome (GOLD analysis project Ga0307511, IMG submission 200266) | Populus trichocarpa ectomycorrhiza microbial communities from riparian zone in the Pacific Northwest, United States - 13_EM | ecosystem: Host-associated > Plants > Roots > Unclassified | place...
GAGTGAATAGTAACACAATCTAGATCTCCCTCAAGCCACTACGGAAGATGCAGATACATTCCATAGTTGACCATGGAATTATGCCCATAGATTCCATAGCTGACCGACCAACTTATGGCCAACTCCGTGATCTTAATAAATACCCCCGTAGTTCCGCCTCTACCAAAGACTTCAGATCATCACACAGTTGAGTTACTATGTACCTACACTACTCTCATATAGATATCAACAAATATCCACTACCCAAAGGTCAGTTACTTCCCGAATGAGATATCAGTTAGGCGAAGCTAACATCCAAATTAGATTGTGTGCTCTCAACAATTCAGGGTATTGCCATTTTCAACTTAATATGATAATATCATGGCGGTCTTCCGACTGAAAAAGTCGGAGGCACGCTGTGTCTGGATGCACCTATCGTATGCGGCACATTCCTTTGAAGTTTATTACAATGCCTTTGTTGAGGTGCCGTTAGTAATGAGATGAAGCGCGTCAGATTAAGCTCGTATCAAGATTGCCAACTTCCAATCGAGCAACATTATTTACACACGACGCGTGGTGAAACAACATGAACAGATTTAAAACATGGTGCCAGTGGTGTCCACAACTCTACACTTCAGTAGGAGCATATTCCAATCATCTGGCGAAGATCCATCCGGAAAAGAATCTTCGTACCCTTGTAGAATCCACCTCCCGAAAGCGTCGGTTGTCAGACCTGAGTAAAACAGATTCTTCATTTTCGCAGCTGGTCATATTCGGCATTGGGGAGATCTTTTTGCTAAGCTATAACTTCTTTGACCCAGAATCGGAAAGTGAGGGATCTGACAGAGAAATTCGAGACTTTTGTAGTGAGGAATAGCGTGCTCCACAAGTCTAGTTTTCCTCTAACCGCCCTGCCAAGAACCGCCTTGGCCATGTGGTTTTCTCCACAACCTACCTTGCCGAATTGGTTCCTTCCTCCCACCCCCATACTCGCCTCACACCCGATTACTTGCCGAGTTGCCAAGCCTATCTTGCTCTTTTGCATTCACCACTAGATCCCCTCTCCCCACTATGTGGTTCGTCTGTAGCTACATTGATAATATAACGCATTTGGCTCCCTACTACTGCTGGCTCTGGCTTAGATTGCTCTCACTGTCATGGATGTTTGATCCCGTCACTGATGGTTGATCCCGTCACAGATAGTAGATCCTGTCACGGAATGCGGATATCGTTACGGATCGCATATATTATTGATTCAGGCAACCGTTATATCCTGTTTGGTGCCAAGCTTGTTCTACTACTAACCTCACATGTTTCTCAACTTAGGCTCTACCTTCACTTCGCTTGCAATTCACTTCCCAATTTCTCTCCTATATCAACTAAGTACACTCTCCTTCTACATTCCCATTACCTCCTATGCCACAAACCCCTCCATATCTCTCTATGCCCCATCCTTTCTCAATGCCATTGCCCAAACCACGCATTATAACTTTTCCTGTTCTATCAATGATTTCCCGCCCCTCAACCTACCAACCACCTAACCTGATCTGTCCTCCACTCCCTCCATCCATCCCGACACCAATCCAGCTACACGCCGCCTTCACTGTCCCTTCTGGTTATCCCCCTGTTTATCATCCTGCCCATCCCGCTGCTAATCATCCTGTTCATCCTCCTCCTCGTCATCTTCCTCCTTATCATCCTCATCCTCGTCATCCTCCTCCTCGTCATCCTCCTCCTGGTTATCCCACTGCTGGTCATCCTTCTGCTAGTCATCCTTTTGCTGGTCATCACTTTGCCAGCCATCTTGCTGCTGGTTTTGAACCTGCTTCTGGTTTTGGACCTTGCGAGGAGGTACCCTTAGTGGTGGTGGTGGCCGTGCTATTGGTGGGAGTCTTAGCAGTCCTGGTCCTTGCCGTACTTGTGTTGGTCTTGTATTCCCCCCTGCCTTTCTGTTCTGCTCCATCATCTTCCATAGTCGTACATCTCGCTGTAGGATTGTTTGACGTAGGTTGTTCGGATCTGATGAGTTTTGGGTAGCCACAAAATTGACCCCTATGGGGTTGACCTTCAGATTATTTTTCATTCCATAAAACACTCCATGCCCATCTAGTACCTACTGGTGAAATACTTATGCATATATGCCTCCGTTGCCTCTTGCAAAGCATCTGTTGCCTCCACTTGGGCAGTGACTACATCCACTCGGTCATCCCCAAATGTGACATTATACTCAGCATTTACCTCCTGAATTATTTGTCGACACAGTCTGCGAAATGACAATCGTGGAATAATCAAATTGGAGCCCTTCTGATGATCTCTGATCTGCCTACATAGGGATACTGATCGTAAACTTTATATTAGTAATCTCAACATACTAGGATCATGATGTAGGTTTCTTACATCCTTGATTAACCTTCCTTTTCCTCTTTGTCTTTGCAGCTGGTACCACTTTTTTGATATTCCTTGCCTTTTGCTGATTGGTCATGCTTGCGAATCTTAAGCAGTGAATGGTTATTCTTGTAGGTAAAGAGGAATTAGGTTGGGAGAGGGGAATTCCGTTGCCAAAGGAGAATTCTGTTGGCAAAGGGGAATTCTGCTGCCAAAGGAGAATTATGTTGGCAAAGGGAATTCTGAGAGGTGAAAGGATTTTCAGGTCATAACATTGTAAGTTTGTCTACATGTCGGCAAGTTTGCTTATTCATCACGTAACCCATGCAATCCAACAAAGGAGTTCACGTTCTTTGAAGACAAAGAATATTTGATAAATACATATTTATATCTACATTTCCCTTTGTTAGTTGCCTAATACGTAATAAAGAGAGTCGGGAAGTGACTTACCATAAACAAACAACCAACCTACTCTACCAATACTTTACCAAATAGTACCACTACCAATGTTCCCACAGTAAAGAAAACCACATTACCGTTCACGTCCAGGAAAAACACTGTTTGACACGAACAAACACAATGTAACATGAAAACATACCATCTGTGACAACAAAAACATCCTATCCGTAACAAGAGAAAACATTTTCCGTAACAAGCAAAGACACTCTCTCAAAACCTATAATCCGTGCCAATGAGCAGCCTTAAGATTAGCGTTATATCTCATCAATACTACTCTATTCTTTGTCCTCTTCACCTACCTGATGTATTATCTCATTCTCATCAATTCCGTTGCCTCCACTGTGTCTATTCTTCTGAGTCACTGGACATATGTTGTGATGAACTACTTTGTTGTGCCGCTGCCCTAATAACATAGTCATTGTCTTCAGGGTCACTGGGAATGAGTTCGGAAGAGGGTTCTTCTTGGAGTACAGGAACCCTTCTTTGCCTCAGTCTTGATGGTGACTACACAGCAGCTGTTCGTGACAACTCCTTCTTGCCGGACATTTTCTTGGTTGTCAAATTTGCAGCCTCGGAATCTGTGTCCAGTGCTTCGGATTTCGACTCTCCCACTGGGCTTGCCTTTTTCAGATCTGACTCCCCTAATGTTTTTGCCTGCTTTAGATCCTCTTCGTCCGATAAATCCTGTTGTCCCCTGATTGAGGTGTTTAGGTCCATGTTGAAGGTAATAACTTACACCACTATCTGGTATGACCCCTTCATCCAATGCACACGCATCTGCATCCACCTCCTCTGCAGCCTCTGCAGCGAGTGTCTCTAGCGTTATCCTATCGGTAATTGCTAAGACATCATTTTGGCCACCCAGGACTACCGGTATCCCTTCAGTTAGATCGTCAAACCGTGCATATAATGTACGGTCTCTCGGTCTCATAACAATTATTACTACAAATGCTGGATCTGGCTTGCTCCTAATTTCTTTCAAATCATCATCGGGAATTTGGAAGTCGGGAACATCATCATCACCCTTCAATTCCAGATAGAACCTTTTCTGTTCACTTGAGAGCTTGTACCACTGCTACAGAATGTATGCCATCTTGCGAATGAATATAACCTCCCATGTTTTTTGCACTAGGGGGTCAAATTTCCCACATTGAACATCTGTCAGTTGTTTCCTTGCTGTGCCAATCGGCCTACCGGTTGCTGTAGTGTGTTCCTGCTCTTTAAGGCCTAATTTAAGTGCCCTTGCTATTTTTTGGCGTTTCCAATCCTTTGCTCACTCAAAAGCAAGTAGAGGACCTAGCAACCTCTTCTGGGTCTCGCGTATCTTCCTGGTGTGAGGATTTGCCCAAGTCCCCCATACTTTCCTCCCAGCACTGAATTCTGCATCTGCATCGAACCCCTTAGGCCCCCAGGGGAAGTCTGCGTAATCATAATAGGAATTGCTCGGGGTCTTTGCTCGTTCTTGTGGAGTTGACTTTCCACGCTTTTGGTTTATGCCTGCTGTAGGTTTGTCCCCTGTTGCTGGTACATCTGCAAAGAATCTAGCTTGCCCCTGCTGCCTTAGGCGCAACCGGCGCCACCCAGAGGCAAGCTGACAATCTAGAAAGCCACGGTCCGGACGGAGGGCGCCCGGACGCCGCTGTCCCAGAACGCTGGCGTTAGGGCACCACTGGCGCCATAATTCCTCGAAAAATCGGCCCAATTCCGCTCGGAATTGCTGCTATTTGTACGCGTAGGAGGCAGCGATCTCGGACGGTGGCGCCTGCGCGCCCTGGAGGCACTAGAGGCACCAGAGGCAATGGTAAAAGGCCTGGTGTCTGGGCGCCACAGCAGGGCATCAGGGCGCCAAAAATTCTTTGCTGATATATATCCGCTGTAACTGCCTTGTCCCCAGCTGCTTTCCTTTTGAAGCCAGTCGCAGCTTTTTTCTGACCACTAGAACCATGACGTGGCATTTTGGAAAATAAACCGAATGTACTTAAAAGTAAGATCTTCTCTAGTCGGTCAGCTAAATATCTCTACCAACAACATCCATGACAGTGTCCGTGATAGTGTCCGTGACAAGGTCTGTAACCCGAAACTAGAGGAAATACCTGTGACTTGTATGGAATGCAGGTGGGTTCTTCACAAGGTTGAACTAACCGAACCATCGGATGGGGCAGAAATATATTTAACGATACAAACAAAGGAATAACTTCTTTGTTTTCCACTAATGCCGCTAACCGACTAGATACAATATTTGGCACCAGACTATATAGGCTCCTTATGCAGCACCACAAGTTTTATGAATTTTTTTACCTTTGGTGTATCACAAGACTGGACGTCAGGTGGCCAATATGAACAGTGGAATTGCCTGTTCCGAAATTGATTGTTAAATCCTGCTGCGCAACCTTTCTATTGGCCTCCTGCTCCACCCGACGCTGTTTCTGCCGTTTTTTATGGCGAACCTTTCTCCGTAGTCATGTCCACTCCTTCTGATATGCTCTCCTTCTTGGAATTATCTCCTCAATGGTATGCAATGGGGCTGGGCTGTGCCGTACCGGGGAAATGCCTCGAGCATGAGAGCTAGGAGGGGGGAGGTTGATACGAGGAGGTTGCTCAAATGGTGACGCAAGAGCTTCAGATTGCGAGGAAGAGGTATAAACTGAAGAATCCAGAGCAACAAATTGTGTGTATGGGGCTTGAACCGAGGCGAACGGATCCTCATTCTCGTTATTCTCCACCACACACTCTTCCGACATCTCCACTTCTACTTCCACCCACTCCAAAACTAGCTCCAAGTCGTCAATCTCGGTACTTAATTCCCTGCAGGGAGTTGGACTATGTGGTCTCGAAATTCGGTTTTGGTTGCGCAGTGGATATCGGAGACTAATATCACTGAATGCTCTACACATGTTAGGCACAATCTGACAATAGAGTTCAGTATATCCAAGGTTTTTCCTGACGCCACGCAAGACTTCACCATTTTTTCACTCCCATGCCATAGTACCTTTCGGTATGAGTCGTGGTCTGAGGCTTCCAATAGGTAAATCCCGGAGGGTTGAAAATCCCATACATCAACATCTAACGAACCCAAAGGTGCAGCTCCTCAAGATGACGCGGGACATTCTACACAGCCTTATATATCACAAGGTAACTAAGTATGAAAGAATCATACCTTAGTGATACAAGTCGGCGACCTGGAGGATAAATTGGCCCGCGTTCTATCATTGTGTTGTGCTGGGTCCGCTGCATTGTGCTGTTGTGACTGACAATGAGATAGTAGTGGAGAAGATGATAGGAGTGTATGCAAGTGTGAAGAGAGCGGGCACACATGCTATCTATATTGGATAATGCTATGGCTTTTGCGTCACTACAACCTCCAGCTCGTTCCTCTCAGAAACGCCCAAATTCCACGATCTCTATTTGAGGTGAAAGAATATATGACAGCGACCCCCAAAGGCTTCTACCTTCCACTTGAGAGAGTAGTGCCTTTTAGTATTAATTTGCGTTGGTGCTCCAGCAATGCAGGATGATCCATCGCAGTTGATCGGCATACAATGTAGCCAGAAAACGAACATGCACATGTCTCAGGTACGTAAATCAGTCCCCGAAATAGTCAGATTCCCCCGCATGCGATATTAGTGGCTGGTAGCTCTTATCAGGCATATGTATAGAACTGCCGCATCATTAGATAGGTGACGGATGCTGAATCCTCAGTGATAATGGGCTTCCTAAGCTAATACATTAATTTTTTAATTTGGGAATATTCCCTCCGGTCGATAGTCTGGTTTCGATAGGATGGTAGTGCACTCTAATGCAATTTGGTTGATTACAATCAGCTTGGGCTAGGTTATCCGATGGACCCATACATCCCATCGACCCACCACTCGCTGCAAGGAGATCTCGACAGGCCAACGATGGTTGGGATGGTCAGCCAGATACACTAAAGGGGCATAGCCTATTCCTGGTCTCACCAACCAGGATTGTTACCTTTCTAGCCTAGGCCAGACAATTGCTCCTTCTGGTAATCTAGAGGCTACAAGGTCGGGTGAAAGAGCACTACGAATTCGATACTGCCTACCGTCCTTCCACAATATTACAAAACATTGTTATGATGCCCACACGATAGTGGCTTTCCGATGTGCGTAGGAGTAGGAAAAGGACGAAGAATACCTACCGAGTCTACCCTTGAATTGTCACCTGTGGATTTGGCAACTTTGTTGGTGACAAAACAGCAGAAAAGAGAACAATTATGGAAATACGCAACCAGTCCCCTTTGGATAAGAGGAGCTTTATTCCCTCACCCGCTCAGTGACAAGGAGACTTACAGAGACTCTGAGGGATTGTCTGACCCGTGCTGGCTTGCCTCCGGGTTCCTCCTATGGCTCAGAATGAAGTCTGTGCAAAATGGCTACTTTGGATTGGAGTTGGGTTTAGAGTGATGTCCAGGCGGCAGCATCGTATACCTAATGTAGGGGAACGTTTACTATGTGGGCCTTGTGTGGTCTTTCCATCTCATGTAACTTCTTAGAATTGTGTATGCCGATCCATGACACTTCCGTAACACTTCCGTAACAGTAGCAGTTATGTGTAATCGGGGGAGTTAAGTGTGATAGTGGAAGTTCTGGGGCATGATAATACAGGAGAACACTGGTGCAGATTTGTACCTACCTAGAATTGTGTATACGAGTCCGTGACGGGAAATATCTTCCATGACAGTAGCAGTCTTTCGTGAACTATGTGTAAGTGTGGGCCAAGTTAGTAGAGGAGTTCTGTAAGGAACTCGGCTCTACCAACGTGGTTATGGGGTCTTAAGCACGCCCACTATGTCCTATACAGGATTATAGTAGGTGGCTAAAGGGTTGTTGGAGTATAGGGTTGGTTGGGGATCAAGAGGTACAAGTGGACAAGAGTGTTACCAGTGTAGCTTGTGTATTTCTGAGGTCGCTAGACTAGACTGTGCAGAACGAGAACTGTCCTATCTAAGGCAGTGGAATTCAGATCTTTAATAGATACTGAGTTCCTAAGGCAATGGGTCCATTTGGACTCATACTAGGCAACAGTAAGGACTCATTATGATACCAGATCATAATGAATACATGATGGCTCATTATAGACACGTCCAGTGTCATGATGATGCCTAACAAGGTAATGGAAACAAGGCTGCCAACGAGATAAACAACCAACAGGGAAACAGAATAAGCTACTGCCTAATTAGGCAGGCATAACAGTATATGGTGGTCAGCAAGCTGACATACATGAAACTAACCCAGAATTTTAAGGGAATATGACAGGTAATAATACCGAAATATGACGAGAAACTACAAGGAAAAAACAACAAGACTAATCCCAATATAATCCTTCCTAATCCAAACATGTCCAAAAAGAGTAGCTGCCAAACAGGCCAAAAACGTGCCTTGATATAACCCAATAAAATCCACCAAAACTGCCAGAGATAAACACGTGTAGAGAAAACATATACTAGAAAATCAGTTCCTTACACTATGGCATCACATAAATGTGAATATATAGGCTACTTTGCCCACTGATCCTGACAGCACCCAACTGAAAGCACCGACAAATAAATCTTTTTACAGCATTCCTTCTAATTATTATTGATCCATGTCTGCACCTGCCAGTATCCACGTCAACAACCCTGCCCCAATGACTTCAACCCCCACCAGAATACTAGGTGGAACCGCTTTCTGGTGGGAGGCTGAGAAAGCTGATGAGTTCAACAAATGGTGGGAAACTACAGGGTGGGCAATCAAACTCGATGATAACCTTTCCCAAGAGTCTCGAAGCAATAGCATTAACCCACCTCGTTGGGATTCAAAGCTTCGAACTGCTAGCCACTGGGTGCACTTTAGGCAAGGGGCAAAGGTACATAACGGGGAACCCTTTTTATTCTGCTTGAGTTGTAATGTAACCTTGAAGCATCCCAGTGCATTTAATATGGGGACTACCCATATGAGATCTCATATACTCTCGGAGAAGTACTGGTCAGCAAGTGGACACCGGAAGCAGGACATTGTTGCAATGTTTGATAAAGTATGTAGTTATGTATCCTAGGCGGTGAGCGATGACGTGGACTAACTTAGATAGGCCAAGAGTATCAAGCCGAAAATGCCACAATTTAGTAAGGAAGTCTTTAAGCACAAGCTTATGAAGACAGTAATTGCCGACAATTTGGCCTTCCGGACCCTGGAACATCCCCAGTTCCATCACCTGTTGAAGCTGCTAAGGCCTAACACCCATATCCCTTCACCAACTACAATCCGACGGAACATACATGAGTATGGAAAGGAAGTTGTAAGTGTGGGCCAAGTTAGTAGAGGAGTTCTGTAAGGAACTCGGCTCTACCAACATGGTTATAGGGTCTTAAGCAAACCCACTATGTCCTATACAGGATTATAGTAGGTGGCTAAGGGTTGCTGAATGTAGGATTGGTTGGGGATCAAGAGGTTCAAGTGGACAAGAATATTACCAGTGTAGCTTGTGTATTTCTGAGGTCGCTAGACTAGACTCTAGTGAACTAGAACTATCCTATCTAAGGTCGTGGAATTCAGATCTTTAATAGATACTGAGTTCCTAAGGCAATGAGTCTACTTGGACTCATTCTAGGCAACAGTAAAGACTCATCATGATACCAGATCATAATGAATACATGATGGCTCATTATATACACGTCCTGTGTCATGATGATGCCTAACAAGGTAACAGAAACAAGGCTGCCAACGAGATAAACAATCAACGAGAAAACAGAATAAGCTACTGCCCAATTAGGCAGGCATAACAGGAGATGGTGGTCAGCAAGCTGACATACATGAAACTAACCCAGAATGATATAGGAACATGAGAGGTAATAATAAAGAAATATGACGAGAAAACTACGAGGAAAAAACAACAAGACTAATCCCAATATGATCCTTCCCAATCCAAACATATCCACAAAGAGTAGCTGCCAAAACAGGCCAAAAACGTGCCTTGATATAACCCAATAAAATCCAACAAAACTGCCATAGATAGAACACATATAGAGAAAACATATACTAGAAAACCAGTTCCTTCCATGCTTCCCTTCTTAGAAAATCCTCCACTAGAAAACAGACAGGAAAATGAAAAAGAATACAAGGAAAAATATAACAAGACAAGTGTATCAAACCCTGCAATAACCTAGAGACATATCCACCCAATACACTACTTATTCCTCCTTCCTCGACGCTTTTTTTGCTGGTTACCAGTCCAGGCATGCTGTCTCCCAGAATCCTTCACAACATTGGGGGGGAGACTTTCCTCTGGTTCCAGAGTATTTTGATTATCTCCATACCCTTCCCACTTGACCCAGTACTTGACGACCTTATTCCTCTTTTTCATCTCGTGCTTGACGATGCGTTCGAAGGCCCACTTGTCACCCAGAGAGTCAGACTCTACTGGTCCTGGTTCAGGTAGGGATCTGGAGGGGAATTTGGCATTATTATTTTGATGCCAGGAGGCAAGGAGGGATGTGTGGACCTTGAGGTGGCCAGAGCGTACGAGGGGGCATTCGAGCGTGTAATTGTCCGTGTCAGGGAACACGGCTGAGATAGGGTATGGGCCAAGGAAGACAGGTTCCAGTTTGGAGTACTGAGAATTCCTGCTTATTCCAGAATGGTGAATCTTGCCTAAATCACTAATCTTGTATTCTAGGGACATCCTCCTCTTCTTGTTGGCCTGCCTGGTCATCTCCACGCGGCTGTTATTCATGTTCTTCTGCACTGCTGCCCACATGGCTTGAGTTAGACCATCTAGTCTAACTGTAGGGATATCTGAGCCAATAGGGGTATCTTGGTAGGTGGGGGAGAATCTGAAAACAAGGGAGTGGGGGGTGCATCCTCTGGTGGCATCCACGGAATTATTGATTGCCTCTTGTACCAGGGGAATTGCAGGGAGCCAACTACCACCATGTTCCAACTGCTTGGCCCTTAAGATGGTTAAAATTGCCTTATTGGCAATTTTTGACTGACCATCAGATTCAGGGTGGTAGGGGGTAGAGAATGACTCGGAGATGGAGTTGGGCTTACAGAACCCTAACCACACCGCAGAATGGAAGAGCGTGTCATTGTCTGTGACAATATCCAAGGGGTATCCAAAGTGTGGGTATACATGAGACATGAATAAGCTGACTAGGGTATCTGCAGTATAACCATCTGGTAGAGGTAGGACAAGGGT
>Ga0307511_10007439_pt1 | contig 11015 bp, 14 predicted proteins | sample 13_EM_MG_FD_200266 | JGI IMG/M metagenome (GOLD analysis project Ga0307511, IMG submission 200266) | Populus trichocarpa ectomycorrhiza microbial communities from riparian zone in the Pacific Northwest, United States - 13_EM | ecosystem: Host-associated > Plants > Roots > Unclassified | place...
TCACCGTCTATCATGTCTAAGCAAGTGACAGAACAACTTCAAACCATGCAGGTACCTCGATTCCATCCCTCATGACAATTCGTACTACGCCAGGTGTCTCATAGGGGGTGCCTTGGCGTGCGGTATCACCCATGCTGCAATAACCCCTCTCGATGTCGTGAAAACTAACATGCAGGCAAGCCACCTTTGCATACCGACTCCTTTATCCACTCAACTTTGCACGTCGTCTAAAAGGCCAACCCTACGAAATATAAGGGTTCGATTTCCGGATTTACCACGGTCCTCCATGAAGAAGGCAGAACTGGTATCTGGAAAGGCTTCGGACCCGCGCTAGTCGGCTACACCGCCCAAGGAGCATTCAAATTTGGTCTCTACGAGGTTTTCAAGGACTTCTACATGAATCTTGCTGGCGAAGAGATGTCCAACAAGTACAAACCCGCAATATGGCTTGCGGGATCCGCATCAGCGGAGTTCTTCGCGGATATAGCGTTGTGCCCGCTGGAGATGACGAAAGTGAAGATTCAAACCAGTCCAAGGGGGTCCTTCCCCACTGCATTTGGTGCTGCGTTGGCGGAGATGAGGAATAGGAGGATCGAAACGAGATATCCGTTTGGATCCATCGTTCCGCTCTGGTCGCGTCAGGTGAGTGTTAGCATTCGCGTACATACCTCTCGGGACCGAAGTGCAAACGTTTATCAGATACCTTATACCATGGCCAAATTCTTCTTTTTCGAAGGCATCGTCCAGCAATTTTATACGCATATCTTCACAGCACCAAAGGAGTCCTATTCCAAGCCCACCCAACTCGGTATCACCTTTACCTCTGGGTACCTCGCAGGAATAATCTGCGCTGTCGTCTCGCACCCCGCTGATACGGTCGTGTCACTCATGGGCAAAGCGGATAACAAGGGAAAAAGCATCCGGACGATCGCAAAGGAGACTGGTTTCCTCACACTTGCAACCAAGGGCCTCGGTACGCGTATGATCATGATTGGCACGCTTACTGGTAAATGCTGCAGTGTATTTCTGTTGAGATGTTCTGATCGTTCAGTACAGGTTTCCAATGGTGGATATACGACACTTTCAAGACGTCGGTGGGCCTCAGCACAACCGGTGGAAAGTAGCATTGCACTGCATTGCCCTCAGTTCCGCATTCCCGTAGAGCCAAGCAAGTTTACACATCCCATGTTTCTCATTATCAACTGTCACTCCGAATATGTTTGCCCATCTACAACACTGTGTATCATATCTACCCCATGATACTACAATCTACTTGCTAGGTTATACGTCGCATTAGCACAGTGCTGACCGGCAACAGATGACCCTACTATCAAGATGACGCAAAGCTGACTACCCACATTTGACGGAGACATTTTTTATTGATGCAATGCCTATCAAGTTGTAAATCAAGGCACCCCTCAGGTTCACGATCTCCACTCAACAAAGAAACAGCTTAGCCAGAGATGTGTGCAGGGTTCATACTACCATACTACAGAGGTGAATCCATATGGACTCCCCACACAAATGATTTTTCAAGGCGCCGTTTCGAGTGCGCCCTGCGACTGAAATCTTCAAGTGACAAGGGGGTACTCAGGTACCCCATGGCACAGTAAAATGGGGACTGCACCTGGCATAGTTCGTTGTGCAGGAAAATTCATGTATGGAGTTACTAACCATTCAAGTCTGTCAACTGCATGCACGATTCGCATGCGCACAATTGAATGCTATTATGTAAAGAACGTCAGGACACCTCTCAAGTTTCGCCGATTCGGGCGCGGGTCCGTTTGGATTAGAGAGTAGTTCTGACACGTAAGTGTCTGGTATGCGCTCGATGTAGCCCTCAAAACTGTAGCTCGTCAGTGTAGGCTGGGTGTGTCAGCGATAGATAAGGCAAGGAGGACATACCGTACTAATATCGAGCACATTGAGTGCTCTCGGTGTCCACCCAATTCCACTGTACCTGTTTCTGATAGAGTGCTCATGATGGACCGCCGGGCCGTGATTCATTTGAATCTGGTGGGATGTGGTGTAACCAAGGTAAACCAAAAACGAAGGCGAACACAGCGTAACGTTAGTTCAAATGATGTCCGTCCCATGGATGATGGATACCCCGTATCTGATATTCCGTATGCATCTCCGTTCAAATCCTTTACTTCGTTTCTTCATTTCTCTCTGCGGGCCGACGATCGAGGTGTTTACGTCTGTTCGTACCTGAGCTGTTTTAGCGTAGTCAGTCAATTTGTTTCCATTCAAATCTCACAGGCAGCTGAAATATGGTGCTCGGAAAGAGCTTGTCGAGATCATTCCTTTACGAGAGGCTCATCAGCTCCTGGGATAGACCGGAAGGTAGAATAACCGGAACAGACAGTTGCCTTAAGTCGAACCGTCGCTGATGTCGTCCAACTCAATAACCAGTTTATTTCATTCTCCAGCCCCTTTATGTAAAAGTGTCTCAAGAAAAATAAACTGGCAGAATAAAGTGGGGCTAGGCGGACATTAGGAGCGACTTGAAGCTTGAAAACTTGAAGGTTCAAATGAATGCCAATGCTTACATATAACCAACCCTTCTCTGACCTAGTAGGGGAGAGATGTCGATTTCGTTCTTTGGATCATAATAGGAAGGTCACGTCCGCCAGGCTGCCCGAGAGCCTCCGAACAGGAAGATACATATAACCATGAGCGCACCCCAGGAGTTTACCACATGCTTGGTCCAAGATTTGTTCAACCTCGGGGCCCACATGGTAGCCTGTGAAAAGGAGGAGGAATATCAATTTACCAATAGGGGGTTGAGCGACGTGAAGAATGGTGTGTAGTAAGTTACACCTGTTGGTCGCCATGAACGTGACACCTAGTACGTAAATGAAAAAGACCCGTCTACGATTCGTCGAAGTAGAGGAACAGAGGTTCTGGAAGCTTCAAGGTTGTAAAGTTATTTGAGGTGTGCAGGCTGTGAGTAAATTGGCAAGTCCTTGGAGTCATACAGCGCCCGAAAGCATCCCGCGTAGTGATCTTTCTCCCTTGCAATACGATATATAGTACAACGAAAGAGGGGCTGATAGGTTGTATTTGGTGAACAACGAGAAAGCCGATCAGACGCCAGCTGGCTGTGTCATTGATACCTTTCTCGCATTCTTCTGTTCCACTATATGATACTCGTAGACGCGACGCGTGCCCAAGTAAACGTCGTACTTTCTGCACCGCGCGTATGGTACTGAATCTTACCAGACAATATACTCTGAAAAGCCATCTAGACCCCGCGGAGATTATAATAATTGGAGTTCCAGGTCAGGGGTACTAGCAGCGAGCAATCATTCCCCCTAATCAGCACTTCCAAAGAATGAAGTTACATAAGATCACAGTCGTTTCTTGGTCGTTTCTGTTCGAAACCCATCCATGCTCTATAGTGCCGGAAGTGAATGTTCAATATTCTTGTGTTCCCGATCTGTCCATCGTTCAGAAGCAGCCAAGAAAAGGAGACCCTGGTGCGTCGCACCCTTTACCCCAGACTCGTTCATCCCCCAAGTTGTGCTTTAACCGGATCCATACAAGATATGCCCTTGTTACGCCCATAGGGAAATTACCACTGAATGTCAGAACCAACCAAACAAGCCAGCAGGCCCACAGTGTCAGGATGTTCCCCTGTGTTCCCTTGCAACAGTTACAAACAATGCCAACATGGTACGGCCACCGTTGAAGCGCCTGTTCAGAGGATAAAAGGATGGTCAGTTTTGAGGGACTTTTTCATTTTCAACACTCTACGCATAGTTCTTCATCATGTCACCCTACGGTTGCCCAGGATATCCCGACGACGGTGTTTACTATATATCGGCCCACAACCTCTGGGTTGGCGATAAGGAAGTTTCTGGTACAGACAATATTGTGGTCAATAATCACAAAACCGTAGGTCTTTCAATTCTCTCTGACTGACCTTATGATGAAGTGAAACATGTCTCCAGCCTTTCTACTTGAGATGGCTCCATAACAGTCCCTGCACCTATGAGATCAGCCTTGGCTCTCATGGCTATGGTAACTTCGTTCAGCACGATAAAGAATGGGTCAACGTCAAAGGCCAATACCAGCAGTGGGTACTCCAGAAAGTCTCTGGTGACACATACCGGTGAGTTATTGACATCTACTGTTTGACTGTTCCTGATTTGGCCTCAATAGCATTGCACTCCAACAAGATACGAGTTATGTTTGGACTGATATGGGACCAGGAAGCGCCGCCGACCGCCAGGTAAGAACTATTCATCATGGTTGGGGTCCTGTCGTTTCATACCTTAGTTCCAGATCCAACTCAAGCCATTCCTCCCCACCAACTCCGCGCAGGAGTTCCGTATCAGGAAGTAAATACATCCTAGGGAGAAACCAAGATCATCTGCTTGTTTGAAATGTACGATCACACAATGTGTTGTATGAGCCGAGGTGTTTTTGTCGCTTGTCGTTGAAAATCTAAAACATTTGAGTGTGGTATAAATGACGTCTGCAATGATATGTCTTGTGCATTGGGCAATATTGGATGAATAGCAAAGTGACTCATTCCAAGATCATGAGCACGACGACGACTTTGGCGGTCAGCATGCTTTCCCAACTGTAGATGAAAAACTGAACGAACAGTCTGGTTTCTTCGTATTATCGAATTAAGTCTTACCAAGTTTGAGTCCACCCACAGCATTCTTCTATACACACTGCTTCCTAGCTTCAAGTGTGAGGGCGATTGTTATAATTTATAAATCCAGCTCTGACCTGATTGCAGGGCCGTCGGGGACGGCTTACCACCCCATAGCCATGGCCCTGCCCTTCTCGAATTTAACCGTATAGCATTCTGCGATGCAGTTAAACGGCAGAAACCAAATATGACTACTGCCACGGGGTTGTCCTGAGAACATTGTGCGGAGGACAAGAACTCACCTCATTGACGATTTGATGGTGGTGCTGGGGTGACCATCACCTCAGAAGCATCCACTGATGGCGTGTTATCACCATGTTCGGGTGCTTCGCTCCCATAGCTTCACCCGTGGTGTCCGAATCATCGTCGGCTACATAGCGACATTTGGCAACTGTCTTGCGCTCAACTCACCATATGGTTGCTTGATCTGCCTTTGCGGACTAGTAAGCTGGCGCAAGTGTGGGCTTGGAGAACCAAGATTAGGCGCAGATGGTACACGCCTCCGATTCTGCGCCTTCACCAACTACACTTTCGTGCTCGACAAGGACCTCAGCCACAGTCCGAAATGTCACGCACTGGTCCCGCACATAATGTCATGCGAAAGGGTGGTGTACGGAGCGCATATGCCTGCTCTTGCATGTGATATTGGAATAACTCGCGGCAATGCGAGAAAAAATGACACATAAATTTGCTCAGAAATGACTTCGTCGACTCATTGGTCAAGTTTTGTTCGTTCTTGTTCGACACCAAAAAGTTGTCCTTTCCAGCTGATTGCTTCTAGTGTGGCACTGTTCTTTCCATTGGGTTGCTTCTGACATAGTTGGGCAATGGTCCCAAACGATGCTTGACCTGTAAAAAGGATCCAATCAGTGGATATTAGGGGAGAAGATGCCCAACACGAAAGCGCACTCCGGCCTTCCACAGGCTTCCAAGCTTGCTCCTCAAATCTGCAAGCGTGGAGTGCTTTGAGAGTTCATCCGGTTCTCGATGTCTTTGGTCAATATTCTTATGTGCTTGCTCCTACAGTGTGGTGTGAAACTCAGAGTCTAGAGCATTGTGTGTATACCCGGCCCTGAAACCTGGTATGTATAACCAGCGCGGGAAAACCCTTAAGGACCTTCAGCGTTTGGCACAAGGCCTGTACATCCAATTCACCAGTACCAGATCATCTAGCATAACGACGGCAGAGGTGAATAAGCGGTGTCTAACATTTTGGATCTAGCTGGAGGAAACTCACTGCCGAAAGCTTGGCTACTTGAACATAGGGAAAAGATACCGGCCCTCTTCTACAGAATCAGTGACGATTGAAACTGCACACAACCAACAAGGGCATCGTGCGGCAACGACACACTGAAGATCGCAGACATCGCGACTGGAAGGCAGATGACGAGGGAGCCTAGCACAACTCGGCGATGGTACACTCAGGCTCAAAAATGCCTTTAAGGAGCGCTCTGTCGCGCAATGGACACTCAAAGGGAGATCCTCGGAAGATGGAAGGAACACGATGTTCCTCTGCGTGGGAAATGGGTATTGATGTTTGTTTGTAACCGAGCTCGACTTCCATCGTTTCCAACTACTACTTACATGTCAACTGCCAGACGGGGTTGTCTGGACAATTTGAATTTACAGAAAGCACAGGTTGGTCTTTGCCAAAACTTGCAGGTGTGAATTTGTAAACAGGGCCGTGGATACGCATGGACGAGGCGGAAGACAACCCCGGAAAATGTAACAGCCGGATGACTTAGACGTGTATGTATGCAACGATACCTTTTGATTTCCACTAAATGATGAGCCATAGTGCCAGAACAGCAGTTAGCGACCCCATGTCAAGATCCTTCAAGCCTTGGGCAAGTGCAGTTGGCATTACAATGTAAGTTCGGCCAAGGAAATCCAGACTATCCATGCAGTCTTCGGTGGAACTCCATCTGGATGATCCAGAGAATTGTCCTTTTAAGAGGTGCACCGGTATGTCTGAGCACAATGATATTTACAGAAATGTAGCGCCTTTTACTGAAAAGCAGCGCAATTCATCGAAAACTCACTCGATCATATCAGGACGGGCGCTCTGAGAGTCTTGATTACACTCTAACGAAATAGGAGGTTCATAAAGCCACGTCCCAGCAGAATTTTCCAACTCCACCGCCCTGTCTTCCCCATCACGTCAGTGTCGGTATCTGGCACGAGCGTCGTCATTGTTTTTCTGTGAGCCTGCGACTCGGGAGGTCTCACCCAGGTCTGCCACTAATGGAGTCTGCGAGTACCGTATCCCCACTGACCTCGTTGACTCCTGAACTCAAGACTGCCGTCCAGGAGGATACATTCAGTCGCTTACGGAACATAATTGGAGCCAACGTCACCACCCGCTATGCCTCCTTGTCTTTTTCCCTGGCTGACTTCCGGCAGGCCATTGTAGACAAAAATATAGACAAGGACGAAACTGTCGTGGATGACTTCTGTGACCTAATCCCTCTGACTCACTACGGGTCCTACCACCCGTTTATCACTAAATTCTTGGACCGCCCCTGCAAGTTGTCTGAAGTTGAAGACTTGCTCGCACCAGGCCTCCCGACTTTCATCTGCGTATCTAGCTCCACGTCTAGCAATGAACCCAAGCACTTTCCGAAATATCCTCGGATTTGGATGACGGGACCGGTCATCGCTGCTCCACCTGAGACGGGCATGATTGTAACCATCTTTTCCTTGGGTTACAAAGACGTGCTAGAAGTAGTCACCGACTCCGGTGAGATCGCGCATAAAATTCCCGTATCACCCGGCTCGGTTTGGTATTGGCGCACATACAGGAACTGGTCCGTAGAGACAGATGCCACACGCATGGGGACAGTTCGTAAGTGTGCAGTCGATCAATCCCTGTCACGGATGGTAGCATTTGAGCAATTTATCCAGTTCCAAACCATGTTGTTCCATGGGCAACGAGCCTAATCAGCCACCATCGGCCGTCCATGTTAATGCATGCACTGTTTGCGCTGGCAGATCCACGCGTGGAACAAATCCAATCTAGCTTCGTAACCATTTTCGTGGACATGCTGCACCGCGTGCAAGAAGATTGGGACATGCTTGTGTCCAGCATCCGAGATGGGACTATTCCTGATATTGAGTACATAGACCATGTTCGTGATCACTTACAGGTAAGTCGTTATTTCCAGGTATCAGCTGGCAGCGGAGTCTGACGATAGCAGGTTCACATGCGTGCAGATCCACAGCGAGCAGAGGAACTACGGACAATAGGACCCCCTCTTTCCCGTCCCGCATGGGCTGAATGTGTATGGCCCAATTTGAAGGTCCTCACGTGCATCTGCAGTGGCACATTTTCCACTGCGCTGCATAAGGTGTGTATTCCTATGTCTACCTCAACCGCAAAGTGGCCCTCATCGTAGACAGACAAGAACAATTCTTGGACCTAATGTTGCCATCCATACTCCTGGATATTTCTGCACTGAAGGACTCAGAGGCGTTATGTTCAACTTCGGGGATACCGACAGCTTCTACTTTGACACTGAAGAGGTCCTCGAGTTTCTCGATGTAATGGACATGCAAACACATAAAAATATTGTCCAGAGGGTGCGCATCTCACCTTTTCACTTGTTTATTCTACGTTGACATGTGTTTGACATACAGTGGGAGGTCCGACCTGGAAGGCTGTACCAGCCCGTGTATACGTCCCGGGACGGTCTGTGGAGGTATCTCATAGACGATGTTATTCAAATAGTTGGGTTTGATCCTCGCAACGGGTCACCGGTGTTCAAGTACTCCGCCCGAAAGAAGTATGCAAACGTTCAGATGACTAGACGTCTGTTTGTCTGACCCACGAATGCGTAGTTTGGCAATCCGACTCTACTATGCCATGATCACAGAAGCGGATCTTGTCAAGGTGGTACAGGCGATTGACAGACAGGACATCATGCAAGTGCATGAATTCGCTACCGTCCTTGATCAGCGCGAGCTGCCTGCAACAGTAGGACTTCTTGTTGAAATCACAGGCGATTTAGGTATGACAGTCACTCTTTGCATGGTTCGAAGTACGATCCTCATGTGGCCTAGGTCCCAATGCTCAGCTCTCCAGATGGAGGGCATTTGAAGCCCTCGTAGCGACAAACTACGAGCACCAGGCGCAATTGGACTTCGGCGGACTGCGACTACCGACAATCCGCATTCTTAAGCCGGGGACGTTCATGGAATACAGACGGTGGAGAGGCGAAAGCATGAACGTTGGTTTTAATCAACTGAAGGTGCCCATTGTGATGTGGGACCCGAAATCACTTGAGTGGATCGTGGAGAGAGTTGTGAGGGAGCTGTGACTGATCATGGTTGATTGACCGGTACTGGGGTTGTTATATAGACCGTTGAACATGAACTCTTCTTCGTAGGTTTCTACATTTCTCAGTGGTTAACACGTGGACCACTCATCCCCCGTGGAAGTCGAATCATACTCTAATTTGGCTAGCCCTAAACGATTCGAGCAACTACCTGAAGGATGGCAAGGACCTTTAAGTGCAATGTATCATTCCTCACGCAAGTTCCTCACTGTGGGTCGTTGAAAAGAGCCGACGGTCGTGAAATTGATCTTCTCCGTCAGACGATTAATAAAGTTCTATGATTACTTGTCCTATTGGTTGTTCGGCATCGTGGGATGTAGCACAATCAGAAAATAGGACTTTTGGTGCGTATCACAACCCCGGTCAAACGATGATTGTGCCAATCAAAATCCATCAGTAATGCATTAGTTATCCATCACTTGATGATTGTGAAGCATTACAGTGTTGGTAATGTTGCATGACACCCTCGTACAGCCTTTCCGTCCATTTAATGCATCAAAATGCCACTGTAATCTGTTCCCCCGGTCTGGACTGTGGAACCATGGAGCCACAGAATGTGCACGAAGACACTCCCCTCCTAACGGCCTGCGATGGTATTTCGCAAGAAAGCCCAAAGCCGAGAGCAACTCCCCTCCCCTGGCAGCAATTGTCCGTCGTGCTATTGCTGCACCTGGCAGAACCTTTAACATCGCAGATGATAGCGCCGTTCCTCCCCCAAGTACGTTAGCCAACGCAACTGCCTATTGGACAATTATTCAATTTCGCCTTTCCAGCTGGTGCTTGATATCGGCGTCACCCATGGCGACGACTCCCGAGTGGGATACTACGTTGGTCTTGTGGTCAGTCACTTAGTATCAAATCCTCATCAAATATTGGATCTAAAAGACATCGAAGCATTCTTTATTCTATATTTCCCAAGCCTGCACAGTTTTCTACTGGAGTCGGGCATCAGACCAGATCGGACGGAGGCCAGTTGTCCTCATTGGGGTGGCTGGCCTTGCGATATCAACGTACTGTTTTGGCTTATCAAGGACATTCTGGGGCTTTGCACTCAGGTAACTTCCATGATGACCAACGAGAATGTAACAATCTAACCATACATAAAAGTCGTTGTCTCAGCGGCGCCCTCTACGGCAATATCGGAATCATAAAAAGCATGATAGCGGAAATTACGGACCCGACAAACATGGCACGTGCATACAGCTTTCTGCCTATGACATGGTTTCTTGGGGCTACTATCGGGTTCGTGTGCAGTCTGTGATTCGACCATTGAAAGTAATCTGATTTTGAGAAGGCCACTTATAGGTGGGTCATTAGAGCGTCCTGCAGAGAAATTCCCTGCAATTTTTGGGAACTCTTCCTTTTTCAAGGAATACCCCTACTTTCTTCCATGCGCTATAACGGCAAGCTACGCAGTAATGTGCTGGTTCGTCGTTGCTTTGTTCCTCAAGGAGGTTTGTCTTGTCGTCATCGAGTTGCAACGTAATTCATCTCCCTTGCAGACGACCCAAGCACAAGTGTCGCCAATGGAATACTTTCTTGGTCGTTTGCTCAAGTCTCAAGCGCACAATAGAACTTCACCCGGAGTAACCCGAAGATGGTGCTGTTATTGATAGTCGCGAAAATCCGCTGTCCTTCCGTGAACTCCTTGTCGCACCTGTGCTGGTGGCTGCAGGAAGCGCTACATCTTTCGCCATTCTTGATATTTCTTTCCGCACATTGCTGCCTGTGTATCTCGCCACTCCAATGGAAGTGGGAGGATTGGGATTCGATCCTCCTGTCATTGGCATCATCCTGGCAGCAATGGGGATATCTGCTGGTGTCCTCCAACTCCTTCTCTTTGCCCGATTGTACAATCGCCTAGGCGGGAAAAACCTCTTTCTCATGATATCACTATTTCTCCCAATAGCTGCTCTTTTCCCTATTACCAATCGTGTAGGCCAAGACAAGGGACTGAACAGTTTTGTTTGGTTCCTTGTTGGTCTTCAGATATTATTGTTCGTTTTCTCAAG
>Ga0307511_10007441_pt1 | contig 11012 bp, 6 predicted proteins | sample 13_EM_MG_FD_200266 | JGI IMG/M metagenome (GOLD analysis project Ga0307511, IMG submission 200266) | Populus trichocarpa ectomycorrhiza microbial communities from riparian zone in the Pacific Northwest, United States - 13_EM | ecosystem: Host-associated > Plants > Roots > Unclassified | place...
GTCCTCGCGGCGCTCGTAGGAGTGCAGCATGCCCTGGTCACCGATGGCGCGCAGCAGGAAGCTGCTGAGCGAGCCGGAGCCCACGCCCGCTTCCACGACGCGTGCGCCGGGGAAGATGTCCGCGAAGGACAGGATCTGCCCCGCGTCCTTGGGGTAGACCACGGCGGCGCCGCGGGGCATGGACAGGACGTAGTCGGGGAGCAGGGGGCGCAGCGCGAGGTAGGCGACGTTTCCGGTGGTGCGGACAACGCTGCCCTCGGGTGCGCCGATCAGCTCGTCGTGCGGGAAGGAACCCTTGTGGGTGTGGAAGTTCTTCCCCGCTTCGAGCGTGAACGTGTAGTGGCGGCCCTTGGGGTCGGTCAGCTGAACCTGGTCCCCGACCTTGAAGGGCCCGCGCCTGCGGGCGGCACCGGTCGGTTCGGACATGTGACCAGCCTACCGGCGATTGCGGGGGCCGCCGACCACGCGCGCGTGCCTCAGTTCGGGCGGGCCATGGCCTTCACGAAGGCGCGCTCCACGTCGGCCGCGGACAGGACGCCGTAGATCTCGCCGGTCTCCTCGACCACGAGGTATTCGGTGGCGGGGGTCGCGCGCAGGGTGTCGAGGAGGTCCTCGCCGGCCAGTTCCGCGGAGACGCGCATGCCCTCGGTGAGGTCCTGCGCGAGGCCGCTGACGGAGACCCAGGGACGGCGGTGTTCGGGGACGCCGACGATGGCGGCCTCGCGGACGAGGGAGAGGGGCTGGCCGTCGGCGTCGACGACGACCAGGGCGCGGGCACCGGCCGCGTTGGCGCGGCGCAGGGCCTCGGAGAGGGGGGTGTTGGTCTCGACGGGGACCGCGCGGCGGGTGAGGTTGCGGGCGCGGAGGTCCGGGAGGTGTTCGCGCAGGCGGGCCATGCGGAGGCTGTTGCCGGCGCCGGTCCAGATGATCGCGGCGAGGATCGCGGCCAGGAGGGCGTCCGTGACGGTGTCCATGCCGCTGATGTCCTCGGTGTTGGTGCCGAGGGCGCCTGTCTGGGTGAGCAGCGGGAGGCCGATCAGGACGGAGACGGCGAGGGCGCGGCCGACCCAGGCGGCGGCGATCGTGCCGCTCATGGGCCTGCCGGTGATCTTCCAGACGACGGCGCGGAGCATCCGGCCGCCGTCGAGGGGCAGGCCCGGCAGGAGGTTGAAGGCGGCCACGATGAGGTTGGAGACCATCAGGCCGGCCAGCAGGACACCGGGGACCGTGCCGGGCTCCACGGGCTGCATGGCCAGGTAGAAGATGCCGGACAGGATCAGCGAGAGCAGGGGGCCGACGAAGGCCAGCACGAACTCCCTGCCGGGGGTCTCGGCCTCCTTCTCGATCTCGGAGACGCCGCCGAAGAACTGCAACTGGATGCGGCGGACCGGGAGTTTGAAGCGGAGGGCGGCGACGGTGTGGGCGAGTTCGTGCACCAGGACCGAGCCGTAGAAGGCGACCGCGAAGAAGAGAGCCACGAGGTAGCGGGCGGCGCCGAGTTCGGGCAGCACGCGATCCAGCTGGCCGCCGAACACCCAGGTGATCAGGGCCGCGACGAGGAACCAGCTGGGCGCCACGTAGACGGGCACCCCGAAGGGCCGCCCCATCAGCAGGCCGCCGCCGGGCTCCTTGGGGCGCTGCGGGGGTCGTCCCTTGGGCATGGGGGTGCCGCCGGGGCTGGCGTCGGGGGGCGTGGGCGCGTCCGTGTGAGCGTGCGGCTCCGTGTGGGCGTGGGGGCGGTCGGGGGCCCGGTCGGCGTGCGGGGTGTTGTGGGGGGCGGTGGCTTTGTCGGGGGTGCCGGTCGCGGTGTCCGTGCGGTCGTGGGGGGTGGGGCTGGTGGACGGCGTACCGGATGGCGGCGTCGACGGGTCGGCGTTGGCGGCGGAGTCGGCGGACTGCGCGCCCGTTTCAGACGCCGGTGCGGCCTCGTGCGGGGCGGAGCCTGCGGACGGCGAGCCCGATACCGGGGCCGACGGGCCGTCGTGCGGGGCGGGACTGGCGGACGGCGTACCGGAGACCCCCGCCGGCGTGCCGTCGGGCGGAGTGGAGTCGCCGGACGGCGAGCCCGATGCCGGGGCCGACGGGCCGTCGTGCGGGGCGGAGTCGGTGGACGACGTTCCTGATACCGCTGCCCGCAGGCCCTCCTGCGGCGCGGAGTCGGTGGACGACGTGCCCGATCCCGACGACGGGCCGTCGCTCGCGGTGGGCCCGGACGGCGCTCCCGGCTCGTCGCGGTCCGTCGGTGTCGTCCCGGACGGAGTCGGCGTCTCCGAGTGGTCGGGGGCGGCCGGCTCCGGTGGGGCGGCCGGCTTCGTGTGGTTCGTGGACGACGTGTCGGGGTCCTCGGCGTGCCGGGTGGGCCTCTCCGTGCCGTTGTGCGGGGTGTCGTCGTGTTCCGGTTCGGGGGTGCCGGGATCGGCGGCCGGGGTCGTGGCGCCCGTGGCGTGTTCGGTCGGCTCGTCGTTGCCGGACCGCGGCTGTGCGCTGCCGCCGCTCTCGTCCACGGTGTCCCCTCGTTCGAAGCGTCCTCCGCGCCAGCCGGGCGAAGGGGTCTCGGGTCGATGGTATGCGGCGGTCGCGACGCGTTCCGCCCCGGCACCCCCCGTGTTTCCCCGGCTGTCGCGGGCGCGTCGGCCGGGGGCGGGTCACTGTCAGTGGCGGGCCGTAAGGTCTGTGGGCATGGAGACGAGTGCGGAGGGCGTCGCGGGGACAGTCGGCGACGAGGGCGCGGCGGCGGGGCCGGGCGCGGAAGCGGTAGTGGAGACGGGGACGGTGGGCGTGGTCGAGCGGGTCGCCATAGCGCCCGCCTCGCTGTCCCCCTCGCGTGCCAGCGACTTCATGCAGTGCCCGTTGCTGTACCGGTTCCGGGTGATCGACCGGCTGCCCGAGAAGCCCAGCGAGGCAGCGACCAGGGGAACCTTGGTGCACTCGGTCCTTGAGCGGCTCTTCGACGCGCCGGCCGCCGAGCGTACGGCGCCGCGCGCGAAGTCGTTGATCCCGGGGCAGTGGGACCGGTTGCGGGAGAGCCGGCCGGAGGTCGTCGAGCTGTTCGCCGACGATCCGGAGGGCGAGCGGTTGGCGCGCTGGCTCGGGGAGGCGGAGCGGCTGGTGGAGCGCTGGTTCTCCCTCGAGGATCCGACGCGGCTGGAGCCCGCCGAGCGCGAGATGTTCGTCGAGGCCGAGTTGGACTCGGGGCTGAAGCTGCGCGGGATCATCGACCGGGTCGATGTGGCGCCCACGGGGGATGTGCGGATCGTCGACTACAAGACGGGCAAGGCGCCTCGGCCGGAGTACGCCGAGGGCGCGCTGTTCCAGATGAAGTTCTACGCGCTGGTGGTCTGGCGGCTGAAGCAGGTCGTTCCGCGGCGGCTCCAGTTGGTGTATCTGGGCAGTGGGGACGTGGTGACGTACGACCCCGTCCTCGCGGATCTGGAGCGGGTGGAGCGCAAGCTGCTGGCGCTGTGGGAGGCGATCCGGCTGGCCACGGAGACGGGCGAGTGGCTGCCGCGGCCGACCAAGCTGTGCGGCTGGTGCGACCACCAGGCGGTGTGCCCGGAGTTCGGCGGCACTCCCCCGCCGTATCCACTGCCGGTGCGGGTGGCCGACGGCGCTTCGGCCGCAGGCACCGAAGGCAGGGCAGCGGACGGTGACTCCGCAGGGGGCTAGGGGCAGCCGAAGCCACAGCGGCCGAACCGGTCCGGGCGTCGGCCCGGTCGGGTAGTCACGTGTCGCGCAGGGCAGAATGGGCCCGGGCTAGCGAAGGAGACTCACGTGGCCATCCGCGTCCTACTTGTCGACGACCAACCGCTGCTGCGCACCGGGTTCCGGATGATTCTGGAGGCCGAGCAGGATCTCGCGGTCGTCGGCGAGGCCGGTGACGGTCTGCAGGCGCTCGACCAGGTGCGGGCTCTGCAGCCCGATGTCGTGCTGATGGACATCCGTATGCCGCGGATGGACGGGGTGGAGGCGACCCGGCAGATCACCGGTCCCGGGCGGGACGGCCCGGCGAAGGTGCTGGTGCTGACCACCTTCGACCTCGACGAGTACGTGGTGGAGGCGTTGCGGGCCGGTGCCAGTGGCTTCCTGCTGAAGGACGCGCCGGCGAACGAACTGGTGCAGGCGATCCGGGTGGTTGCCGCCGGCGAGGCCATGCTCGCGCCGAGCATCACGCGGCGCCTGCTGGACAAGTACGCCGGTCATCTGCCGTCCGGTGACGAGCCGGTGCCGGATGCCCTGCACACGCTGACCGAGCGTGAGGTCGAGGTGCTGAAGCTGGTGGCGCGCGGGCTGTCGAACGCGGAGATCGCCGCCGATCTGTTCGTCAGCGAGACCACCGTCAAGACGCATGTGGGGCACGTCCTCACCAAGTTGGGCCTGCGCGACCGGGTGCAGGCGGCGGTGTACGCGTACGAGAGCGGGTTGGTGCGCCCCGGCGCGCAGTAGAGACGGCAGTAGAGACGTACGAGCGGAGAGGGCGCCCCTTCCTGACAGGGGCGCCCTCTCCGTGTCTGCGGGGCGGATTCAGTTCTTCAACAGGCCAGTGGCCGGCCCCGCCGCGATGGGCAGGACCGGCCACTGGTGGAACTTGCTCACTGCGTTGTCAGGCGGTCACACGCCGCGGCCGAGCTCCCACAGCTGGAGGGTCGAGGAGGAGTTGAGCACATACGCGGTGCCCGTGATGTCGTCGCGGGCGGCGACGTACTGCTTGCCCTGCCACAGCGGGATCAGCGGGACGTCCGAGGCGACGATGTCCTGGATGCTGGTGAGGCTCTTGGCGGCGGCGAGCCGGTCGGCCTCGCGGCGGGACTCCGGGATCAGGGTCTTGATGATCTCGGGGTTGCTGTACGGCAGCTTGAGGAAGTTGTCCGTGTCGAGGAACGGCGCGAGGTAGTTGTCGGCGTCGGGGAAGTCGGGGAACCAGCCCATGCCCCAGACGTCGAACGAGCCCTTGCGCTCGGCCGGGACGAACGTCGACCAGGGCTCGCCCTTGATGGTGACGTCGAACAGGCCGCTGTTGTTGAGCTGCGTCCGCAGCTGCTCGAACTCGTCCTTGGTGGCAGAGCCGTAGTGGTCGGTCGTGTAGTGCAGCGTGAGCTTCACCGGCGTGGTGATGTTGGCCTTCTCCAGCAGGGACTTGGCCTTGGTGACGCTCGGGTTGCCGTACTTGTTGAAGAACGAGTTCGAGTGGCCGGTGATGGTCGCGGGGACCATCGAGTAGAGCGGCTCGGCCTCGGTGCCGTAGACCTTGGAGACGAGTTCGCCGCGGTCGATGAGCTGGGCCATCGCCTCGCGCACGGCCTTCGTCTTCACGGTGGCGGCGTCGGTGTTGAAGGCCAGGTAGCGGATCTCGAGGCCGGGCATCTCGACGAGGTCGATGTTGCCGTTCGAGTCGTCGCCGAGCTTCTGGATCTGCTCGGGCGACATGGTGCGCGTCATCACGTCGATGTCGCTCTTGTTCAGCGCGGTGCCCATGGAGGTGGCGTCCGCGAAGGTGCGCATCTCGACCTTGCTGTTGTTCACCTGCAGAGTCCCCTTGTAATTGGGGTTCTTGGTGAACGTGGCCGTGGTGATCGCGTCGTCCTTCTGCGAGACCGAGAGCGTGTACGGGCCGGAGCCGTCCACACTGAAGCCGTCGCGCAGCTTGTCCTTCTGGTAGTCGTCGGGGTTCACGATGCCCGCGACCGGGGTGGACAGCTTGTACGGGAAGGTCGCGTCGGCCGTCTTCAGGTGGAAGATGACCTCGCGGTCGCCCTGGGTCTCGACGGTGTCGACGGTCGACAGCAGGGCGAACACACCACTGTCGGCCTTGATGCGCATCGCGCGGTCGATGGAGTACTTCACATCGGCCGCGGTGATCTTGCTGCCGTTGGCGAACTTCAGACCTTCGCGCAGGGTGCAGGCGTAGCGCTCGCTGCCGGTGTCGGTGAAGCCGCACTTCTCGGCGGCCTCGGGGACCGGGTCGCCCTCGCCCTTGGGCTGGATCATCAGGGTCTGCACGGTCTGGCGCAGGATGTTCCAGGTGCCGACGTCGTAGGCGTAGGCGGGGTCGAGCGGCGCGGGAGCGTCCTTCGTCGCCTCGAACCGGTCCGTGGTGCCGACGATTATCGCTCCGTCGCCGGAACTACCGCTGCCGGAACCGCCACAGGCGGCGAGCACCGGCGCGAGCAGGCCGACGACGGCCGGCAGCACCAAAGTCTTGCGGTTCATGCTCGAGTTTCTCCAGAGCTGTTCGATTCCGTGTACCCGGCATGCATAGGGTGGTGACGCCGATCACGGGGGCAAGGGCGATGTTCTCGCGTTGAGATTAGTCCGGACCCGCACAGGGGTTCGCGGCCACCGTAGTTGAGTTCCCATCACGCTGCGGAACCGGCTGTGGACAGACCGAAAACCCGTCGACGGAAGGATTAGTGCAGCGTTTCACCAATCGGGACACAACGGTGCGTGATCGGCCTCAGAAATGGGGTGAACAGCACAGGACGGCGGCGATGTCGACTCCCGTGCACGTGGGGAACCTCACACCGTCAACTCGGTTGGAGAGCAACCGAATTCGACCGGTCGACCGAGTGTGAATTACTTTCCCATTGGACTTTGCACGCTCGGTGAACGGCTGACGCATTTCCGTCATCGGCCGGTCATCAGTCCCCGCAGAAATGCCAGGTCGACGACTTCCAGCGAGGTCACGACGGTGCGCCGGACGGCCGGGGCGATGGGCTGCACGGACGGCACGGCGACCACCAGACAGCCCGCCGCCTCCGCCGCCGCGACACCGGTCGCGGTGTCCTCCACGACCGCGCAGCGGGCCGGGTCGACGCCCAGGCGGGCGGCGGCGAACAGATACGGGTCGGGGTACGGCTTGGTGCGCGCCACCTCGTCGCCGGCGACCGTCAGCGCGAAATGCTGGGGGCCCAGCGCGGTCAGGACGCGGTCGATGATGCGCCGGTGCGAGGCGGAGACCAGTGCGGTGGGGATCTCGTACTCGGAGAGCTCGGCCAGGAGTCTGGCGGCGCCCGGCATCAGCGGCAGGGCCCGCCCGATGCGGTCCTCGAACCCCGCGTTGAGCAGGACGGACAGCTCGGCCAGAGTGATGTCGGCACCGGTGGCCTCGATCAGGAAACCGGCGCTGCGGGTCATGGGGCCGCCGACCACGACATGGCGCCAGGAGTCGTCGAGGGTGTGCCCGAGGGCGGCGAAGACCTCGACCTCGACGTCCCACCAGAACCCCTCGGTGTCCACCAGGGTGCCGTCCATGTCGAGGAGTACGGCCTGAAGCGCGGAGCCTTCGGCCGTACGGGTTCCGAGCGCGGGAACCGTGCTGGTCATCCTGGCGCACCTCCTTGAGGGACGATCAGGCCGGTCGCCTCTTTTTCACAGAGAGGCAACCGGCCTGCGGTGGACCGACCAGTGTACGACTTATCCGATCAACGTGCGTTGAAGTACTTCGCCTCGGGGTGGTGGATGACGATCGCGTCCGTGGACTGCTCCGGGTGCAGCTGGAACTCCTCCGACAGGTGGACGCCGATGCGCTCGGGCTCCAGCAGGTCGGCGATCTTCGCGCGGTCCTCCAGGTCGGGGCAGGCGCCGTAGCCGAGGGAGAAGCGGGCGCCCCGGTACTTGAGGGCGAACATGTCCTCGACGTTCGCGGGGTCCTCGCCGGCGAAACCGAGTTCGGAACGCACGCGCGCGTGCCAGTACTCGGCGAGCGCCTCGGCCAACTGGACGGACAGTCCGTGCAGTTCGAGGTAGTCGCGGTAGGAGTTGGACTCGAAGAGCTTGGCGGTCTCCTCGCCGATGCGGTTGCCGACGGTGACGATCTGGAAGCCGACGACGTCCTTCTCGCCGGACTCCTCGGGCCGGAAGAAGTCGGCCAGGCAGAGCCGGCGGCCACGGCGCTGGCGCGGGAAGGTGAAGCGGGTCCGCTCGTTGCCCTCGTCGTCCAGGATGATCAGGTCGTCGTCCTTGGACACACAGGGGAAGTAGCCGTAGACCACGGCCGCTTCGAGGAGGTTGTCGGTCTGGAGCCGGTCCAGGAGGCCGCGCAGCCGGGGGCGGCCCTCGGTCTCCACCAGTTCCTCGTACGACGGTCCCTCGCCCGTACGGGCCTGCTTGAGGCCCCACTGGCCCTTGAAGAGGGCGCCCTCGTCCAGCCAGGAGGCGTACTCCTTGAGCTGGATGCCCTTGATGACCCGGGTGCCGCGGAACGGCGGGGTGGGGATCGGGTTGTCGACGGCGACGTCGGAGCGGACGTGGCCCTCCTCGGGGCGCTCATCGACCTCCACGGCGGCCGTCGTCGCCCGCACCCGGCGCTGCTTGAGCTCGGGCAGCTTCGCGCCGGGCACGCCCCGCTTGACGCCGATGAGGGCGTCCATCAGGCGCAGGCCCTCGAACGCGTCGCGGGCGTAGCGGACTTCGCCCTCGTAGATCTCGTGCAGGTCCTGCTCGACGTACGCGCGGGTCAGGGCGGCGCCTCCCAGGATGACCGGGTAGTCGGCGGCCATCTTGCGCTGGTTGAGCTCCTGGAGGTTCTCCTTCATGATCACCGTGGACTTGACCAGGAGGCCCGACATGCCGATGACGTCGGCGCGGTGCTCCTCGGCGGCTTCCAGGATCGCGGAGACCGGCTGCTTGATGCCGAGGTTGACGACGTTGTAGCCGTTGTTGGACAGGATGATGTCGACGAGGTTCTTGCCGATGTCGTGGACGTCGCCGCGCACGGTGGCGAGCACGATGGTGCCCTTGCCCTCGGCGTCCGACTTCTCCATGTGCGGTTCGAGATAGGCGACCGCGGTCTTCATGACCTCGGCGGACTGGAGCACGAACGGCAGTTGCATCTGGCCGGAGCCGAACAGTTCACCGACGACCTTCATGCCGTCCAGGAGCGTCTCGTTGACGATGTCCAGGGCGGGGCGGGTCTCCAGGGCCTCGGCGAGGTCGGTCTCCAGGCCGTTCTTCTCGCCGTCGATGATCCGGCGCTTGAGCCGCTCGTCCAGCGGGAGGGCGGCCAGCTCCTCGGCGCGGCCCGCCGTCCGGGACTTGGTGGTGGCGCCCTCGAAGAGGGCCATCAGCTTCTGGAGGGGGTCGTAGCCCTCGGCGCGGCGGTCGTGGATGAGGTCGAGGGCGGTCTGCACCTCCTCCTCGGTGAAGCGGGCGATCGGGAGGATCTTCGAGGCGTGGACGATCGCCGAGTCGAGGCCCGCCTTGACGCACTCGTCGAGGAAGACGGAGTTGAGCAGGACGCGGGCGGCCGGGTTGAGGCCGAAGGAGATGTTGGACAGGCCCAGGGTGGTCTGGACGTCCGGGTGACGGCTCTTGAGCTGGCGGATGGCCTCGATGGTGGCGATGCCGTCGCCGCGGGACTCCTCCTGGCCGGTGCAGATGGTGAAGGTCAGGGTGTCGATGAGGATGTCCGACTCGTGGATGCCCCAGTTCGTCGTGAGGTCCTCGATGAGCCGCTCGGCGATGGCGACCTTGTGCTCCGGGGTGCGGGCCTGGCCCTCCTCGTCGATGGTCAGCGCGATGAGCGCGGCGCCGTGCTCCTGCGCCAGCTTGGTGACCTTCGCGAAGCGGGACTCGGGGCCGTCGCCGTCCTCGTAGTTGACGGAGTTGATGACCGCGCGGCCACCGAGCTTCTCCAACCCGGCCCGGATGACGGCGACTTCGGTGGAGTCGAGCACGATGGGCAGCGTGGAGGCGGTGGCGAAGCGGCCGGCGAGTTCCTCCATGTCGGCGACGCCGTCGCGGCCCACGTAGTCCACACAGAGGTCCAGCATGTGGGCGCCCTCGCGGATCTGGTCGCGGGCCATCTCCACGCAGTCGTCCCAGCGGGCCTCCAGCATGGCCTCGCGGAACTTCTTCGAGCCGTTGGCGTTGGTGCGCTCGCCGATCGCCATGTAGGCGGTGTCCTGGCGGAACGGAACCGTCTGGTAGAGGGAGGCGGCTCCGGGCTCGGGCTGGGGGTGCCGCTCGGTGGGGGTCGCCTCGCGGACCCGCTCGACGAGCTGGCGCAGGTGCTCCGGCGTCGTACCGCAGCAGCCGCCGACCAGATTCAGGCCGTAGTCCCGTACGAAGTGCTCCTGCGCGTCCGCCAGGCCCTCGGGGTCGAGCGGGAAGTGGGCGCCGTCCTTCGTGAGGATGGGCAGGCCCGCGTTCGGCATGCACAGCAGCGGGGTGCGGGAGTGGCGGGCCAGATAGCGCAGGTGCTCGCTCATCTCGGCCGGGCCCGTCGAGCAGTTCAGGCCGATCATGTCGATGCCGAGGGGCTCGAGCGCGGTCAGCGCGGCCCCGATCTCGGAGCCAAGGAGCATGGTGCCGGTGGTCTCGAAGGCCATCGAGACCAGCAGGGGCACGTCGACGCCGGTCGCCTCCATGGCGCGGCGGGCGCCCAGGATCGACGACTTGGTCTGGAGGAGGTCCTGGGTGGTCTCCACGATCAGGGCGTCGGCGCCACCGGCGAGGAGGCCCTCGGCGTTCGCCTGGAAGCCGTCGCGGAGGGTGGCGTAGCCGATGTGGCCGAGGGTGGGCAGCTTGGTGCCGGGGCCGATGGAGCCGAGGACCCAGCGGCGGCGGCCGTCGCGGGCGGCGAAGTCGTCGGCGGTCTCGCGGGCGATGCGGGCACCGGACTCGGAGAGTTCGTAGACGCGGTCGGCGATGTCGTACTCGGCCATCGCGGAGTGGTTGGCGCCGAAGGTGTTCGTCTCGACGCAGTCCACGCCCGCGCCGAAGTACTCCTCGTGGACCGAGCGCACGATGTCGGGGCGGGTGATGTTAAGGATCTCGTTGCAGCCTTCGAGGTTCTCGAAGTCGTCGAGAGTGGGCTCCTGCGCCTGGAGCATGGTGCCCATGGCTCCGTCGGCGACCACCACGCGGGTGGCGAGTGCCTCTCGGAGCTCGGACACACGGGTCCGGCTGTCGGCAGAAGGGGTCAGTGGCGACGAGGCCATGAAGGGGCTCCCTGGAGTGCGACGGCTGTCGGCTTTGCGGCTTCCCTGGGAACCTCTCACGGAACTCCCCGGGGA
>Ga0307511_10007442_pt1 | contig 11010 bp, 14 predicted proteins | sample 13_EM_MG_FD_200266 | JGI IMG/M metagenome (GOLD analysis project Ga0307511, IMG submission 200266) | Populus trichocarpa ectomycorrhiza microbial communities from riparian zone in the Pacific Northwest, United States - 13_EM | ecosystem: Host-associated > Plants > Roots > Unclassified | place...
GTCATGCAAAATCACAAAAAAGAAGAAGAAAGAAAACATCAAGTGAAAAGTTTGATCAAACCTTATCATCATGAAGAAAAATGAGAAGAACCCTACCATTAGGTAATTCTAAAAAAAAAACAAAAACAAAACAAAAAAAAAAAGAAGAAGAAGAAGAAGAAGAAAGAAGCAAATTCAAACCTTGCCAACAGGATGAACATGTGTGGGTAGGTCGCCCGTGAAAATAGACCAATGTGAGTGTGAGGGCAGGTCGCCCATGAAAATAGACCGTGTGAGTGTGTGGGCCGGTCGCCCTTGAAAATAGACCAGGATGAACATGTGTGGGTAGGTCGCCCGTGAATATAGACCAATCTGAGTGTGTGGGCCAGTCGCCCTTGAAAATAGACCAGGATGAACATGTGTGGGTAGGTCGTCCGTGAAAATAGACCAATCTGAGTGTGAGGGCAGGTCGCCTATGAAAATAGACCGTGTGAACGTGTGGGCCGGTCGCCCTTGAAAATAGACCAGGATGAACATGTGTGGGTAGGTCGCCCGTGAAAATAGACCAATGTGAGTGTGTGGGTCGGTCGCCCCTGAAAATAGACCAGGATGAACATGTGTGGGTAGGTCACCCATGAAAATAGACTAGTGCGTGTGTGTGGGTGGGTCACCCGTGAAAATAGACCAATGTGAGTGTGTGGGCCGGTTGCCCTTGAAAATAGACCAGGATGAACATGTGTGGGCAGGTCGCCCTTGAAAATAGACCAGTGAGTGTGTGTGGGCAGGTCGCCCGTGAAAGTAGACCAATTTTCTTCAAAAGGGGCAGGTCGCCCAAGATAATGAGATCATTTTCTTTTTCTTTTTCCTTTTCTTTTTCTTTACAAGCTTACTATGCAAGACATTAATGATGTTTTGCTTCCAAGCATTGTAAAGAGGGAGCATCTGTTGTTACTCATTTTTTGGTTCCCATAAAAAAAATGAAAATGAGAAAATACAAAAAAGAAGTTGAGGGACCAAGTTTGAGACCTAACAATATTTTTGCCTATAAATAGTAGCCTTTAACACACATAAAAGGGGGGGTAATTTTGCACATTTAGAAGGCAACACAAACAAAACCCTAACCCTAAACCTAACCCTAAAACTCCATTTTCTCCAAGCCGCCGCTCCCTTCCTTGGAAAAAGAAACCCTCACCGCAGCACCCATCCACACGGTTCCCACATCTTCTTCTCCTTTTCCAGCCAACAACACAAAGCCCCTCCCTTTTGATTTTCTTCTTCCTCAGCCGCCGGACACAAACCCCCCGGCCATCTCTAGCCTCACCCATTTCCCCCTGCCCAACGTTATTTCCTTCTCCCTCGGCCCAAACACAGCCGTCCCCCTCACCAGATCTCTCCCCTGTCAGCCAGGGCAGCCGCCCCTCATCTCCCTCATCCCTTTCTTAGCCGCGCCTCTATTTTGGCTGAAAATACTAATGATCTTGATCATATTATGCCTAGTGTTGCTATTTCTTTGTTGAAGGAGTTTGATGATGTGTTCCCTGACGATACTCCTAGCGGATTACCACCATTGAGAAGGATAAAGCATCAGATTGATTTTGTAGCCGGAGCTTCAATTCCTAACCGACCAGCCTATAGAAGCGATCCCGAGGAGATGAAGGAGCTTCAAAGGCAAGTTGATGAGCTGATAGAAAAAGGGTACATTCGTGAGAGTATGAGCCCGTGTGCTGTACCCGTGCTACTTGTGCCTAAGAAGGATGGAACATGAAGGATGTGTGTTGATTGCTGAGCCATCAACAACATAACGGTAAAATATAAACATCTCATTCATAGACTTGATGACATGTTAGATGAGTTACATGGATTAGGAAGAAAGAAGGTGATGAGTGGAAAACAACATTTAAAATGAAGCATGGTTTGTATGAATGGTTAGTAATGCCATTTGGACTTACAAATGCACCTAGTACGTTTATGCGTTTAATGAATCATGTGTTGCGTGTATTCATAGGTAAGTTTGTGGTTGTGTATTTTGATGACATTCTGATCTCTAGCAAGAACTTATTTGAGCATCTTGATCATTTGCGTAATGTACTTAATGTGTTGCGTAGTGAGAATTTGTATGCTAATCTTAAAAAATGTACCTTTTACATAGAGAAAATTATGTTTCTTGGCTATGTTATAACTGCACAGGGTATCGAGATGGATGAGGAGAAACTTAAGGTCATCCGGGATTGGCCTGCACCAAAATTAGTAAGTGAGGTAAGGAGTTTTCATGGGTTAGCTTGTTTTTACAGGCGTTTTGTGAAAGATTTCAGTACAATAGCTGCACCCTTGAATGAAGTTGTTAAAAAGTTAGTTGGGTTTAAATGGGGGGAAGGACAAGAATTGACTTTTGTTCTTTTGCAAAAGAAATTATGTTTTGCACCTGTTTTGGCTTTACCTGACTTTATGAAAGCATTCGAAATAAAATGTGATGCGTCTGGAATGGGAATAAGTGTTGTTTTAATGCAGGATCAGATACTTATTGCATATTTTAGTGAGAATTTAAGTGGAGCGACCTTGAACTATCCCACTTACGACAAAGAACTCTATGCGTTGGTAAGAGCACTTGAGACATGACAACATTACTTGTGGCAACAAAAAAGTTCGTAAGCCATTCGAATCATGAGTCATTGAAACATTTGAAAGGACAAGATAAGTTGAATAGGAGACATGCAAAATGGGTCGAATTCATTGAAACTTTTCCTTACGTAATCAAGTATAAGCAAGGCAAAGAGAACATAGTAGCTGATGCACTTTCACGCAGGTATGTTCTTTTACACACTATGAATACTAGATTGCTAGGCTTTGAATATATGAAGGAATTGTATGATAATGATTTTGACTTTTCCGAGATTTATAATGCATGTGGACATTCGACTTTTGCTAAGTTTTATTTGATGGATGGTTACTTGTTCAAAGAGAATATATTGTGTGTTCCTGCTAGTTCTTTGCTTGAATTGCTTGTTCGTGAAGCACATAGGGGTGGTTTAATGGGTCACTTTGGGGTTGCGAAAACCTTGGATGTATTGTATGAGCATTTCCATTGGCCAAAGATGAAAATGGATATGCAATGAATTTGTGAACAATACATTGCTTGTAGAAAGGTAAAATCTAGAGTACAACTACATGGACTGTGTACACCATTGCCTGTGCCTTCTGAACCTTGGGTAGATATCTCTATGGACTTTGTTTTAGGTTTACTTAAGTCAAAGAAAGGTAGATACTCTATTTTTATTGTGGTTGATAGGTTTTCTAAAATGGTGCATTTCATTGCATGCCATAAAACAGATGATGCATCTTATATCACAGACTTGTTCTTTAGAGAGATTGTACGTTTGTATAGCATTCCTAAGAGTATAGTGTCAGATCGTGATGTTAAGTTCCTTGGCTACTTTTGGAAGACTTTATGGGGAAAGTTGGGAACTAACTCTTATTTTTTGACAACATGTCATCTTCAAACAGATGGACAAACTGAGGTAGTGATTAAAACATTATCCCAAGTTTTACATGCTGTAATTCAAACTGAAAAGTTGGGAAGAATGTTTGCCTTTTGTTGAGTTTGCTTATAATAAAACTATACATTCGACCATTGACTATTCTCCTTTTGAAATTGTTTATGGGTTTGAAGAAAGGGTTAGTTTAGATGGTGAAAAGAAGGCAAAGACGATGAGACAACTCTTTGAGGGAGTTCGACTGCAAATAGAGAAAATGAACAGACTGTCATAAAAGACGTAAACAAGTTGTTTTCCAACTCGGTGATTGGGTTTGGGTGCACATGCGTAAGGAACGATTTCCTATCCAAAGGAAATCAAAATTAGAGCCTTGTGGTAAGGTCCATGTCAGGTGTTAGAGAGGATCAATGACAACACATACAAAATTGATCGTCTAGGTGAGCATGGTGTTAGTGCTACCTTTAATGTTGTTGATCTTACGTTGTTTGACATAGGTTTTGATTCGAGGTCGAATCCTTTCGAGGAGAGAGGGGATGATGTGGACCAGCCCAAAAACACTAGTAATGACCCATTACATATTCCAAATAGTCCAATGACTCAGTCCAAGATAAAAGCATTGAATGCATTGGTTTTGAAGGTTTTGACCAAGTCAGAATTGAATGGTCCATTAGAGTATCAAGAGGAGGCCCTAGTACATCTTTTCCATGTGTAAGAGGGGCCCAATACAACATTATTTGGGCCATGAGGCGAGGACAACAAAGGAAACAAAAGAATCCTACTACAACTTGAAAACAACATAGGTGGCTACCTTTTCCTTTTGTTTCTAGGATTAATGGGTTGCATAGAATGCTATAAATGAGCATTGAATCAGTTCTGTAATATTTTATTTCCTTTTCTTCTTCTTATGGAAGAATATGAATTTAATATTAGGGGCTTTATTTTATTTTGTTAGCTATATAGCCCAAGGTTTGTTTGGGTTTAATTAATACTTTGTTTTAACTAGGATTCAAGGCTTGTTTGGATCAGGTTATGGGCTTTTCAGTTTAGGGTTTTTAGGTCAGTTTTGAGTGGACCTCATATAAGTCCACATAAGGGGTCCATTACGGTTAATTTTTCAAGAACTATTTAAACTCATGTAACCAAAATTTCGGTAGCCATTGATGAATATTACTTCTAAATTTTTCAGTTTTAACGTGTGAGAATGATTCTTGCATTCTTCAGTTCTTGAACGAACTGAATCTGACTTGTCGAAGATTAATTGGCTTCGTGGCGTCATTCTACTTCATCCCAATAGTGTTGGTGCCTTAGGGCAGGTTTCCATTGTGTCACATTCCTATCATATCTATTTCGACTTTCCGGAATTAGATCTCAATCTTGATTGTGGGTTACATGACTATGTGATAACGAAAAAAAAAAAGAAAAAAAGAGAGAAAAATAGCAAAATTCACCAAGAGACAAAAAAAAAAAGTAGGGAAAAAAACAAAAAAAAACAAAAGGCAGGAAGCAAAGTGAAAATAAAAGAGAAAATAGAGTAAAAAGATAAAGAGAAAACCAGAGAAAAATAAGATAAAACACATAAAAAAAAACATTATTCTCTTCCACACATATAGAACCCTAGACACTAACCACCATAGTCCCCCTTCCTTATCATGATTTTGACAACCACAATCAATCATTGTCCAGCCAAGATAAACAAGCTACTATAAATAGCCTCCTTTCCCCATCTATCTTCAATAACAAAAACAAAATGCCTTTTTCATACACTGCCAACCCAAGTAGTATCTGCTCCACAAATGCTAGCCACCTAGAAGACTTGCCTGAAACAACCATTTGAAAACCCAACACATCTACACCATCATGCAATCCAGTAGCCACCTAATTTTTTTCTCCCATCAGTCTACTAAAAAAACCATGAATCTTGCCACAAAAACCAACCTTAACAATCCTAATAACTTCGACCATAAACCAACATTTTTCATCCATGAATTATAACTTAAAATTGATACAAATTAACCTAACATTATAGCTTTTTCTCTTTAAACCCATCTAAAATCACAACCCAAAATCCACCCAATCATAGCCCCGAAACCAAAAAATCTCAACCATCACCACAACCTAAAAGTTCAATCATTTTTACTTGTTTTTATGGGTTCAATGTTGCTAAGCTTTTTACTGATTTTTACAGGTTCAATGTTATTGAGTGGATTACACGCGCCACCATTCCACAATTCACATCCATGCATAGTACGCGCAAACCACACACCAATGCTATCTAGTTCATTTCTAATAATTTTTAACTCCAATAACATGTTATTGGTTTTTTATATGTATCGTGATAATATTTTAAGTGTTGGGGTCTATAACGACGCATGTAAGCCTTGAGTATTTAAAGTCACTAGAGATTAATTTTTCAAATGTGATAAGGTGCAATCAATACCACATGATGGGGTTTGGAGGACAAGTTATAAAAGGTGTGATGTTGTCGATTTTTTTGTGTGTTTATATGTATGTTTATCTATGATGGGATATGCGATTGAATAAAAGTTTTCAATGATTTTTTTAATAAATCACAATAGTTTTTTTAAACCCCTGCAACTGAAAGTAATGAGACCTTATCGAGTAATGAAAACTCATATAAAAAAGAAATAAATAAATGGCAAAACAAATATTAAAGGTGACATGTAATGAAGGGGATGACCTCTATAAATAAATTTAAAGGTGTAGTTGAACTTAAAATAATGATTATGAATTTTAGTTTAAAATTCACAACAAGGGCGAAACCGGTAACGAGTTTTGACAGATAAAAGAATTAAGAAAATTTAAAGTAAATGTGTTTCGAGAATGATAAAATAATTCCTAGAAATCATGATGAAAATGAGGAATAAAAGTTAATAAAGAACTATACAAAAAAGTGTTGGTGTAAATCCGATTAAAAATCAGAAATGTTACCGTGAAAAGGTAACAAGTCCAAGAATGAAATAAATGATAAACAAGAAAAATAAATATATTTTGGAATAAATAAATGGTCCTTGGGATTTTGTGGAATGATTATACGATATATGAAAGGATTTAATATGGAAATTTGGATTTTTGACAAAAAAATCACAAACCGACCCTTGTACAATATCATAACTTTCAATCTGAATGTTGTATTGGGTTGAGAGTTTGTGAGAAGTCCCCTAACATATTGTTATATGTAGAGTTAAAATTTCAAGTCCATCAGAGATTCGAAAGACCTTGGGATTTAGGTTGGAAACTCGATATTTTACACGAAAATCACCTAAAGGATTAAATGAAGGGTAAAATGATAATTAGAAGAAAAATATCATCTTCTTGCTATAAGAATAGTCTGCCAGCAGCTGTTAAAGAGGAGGAGGAGGATTTCTATATTTTCCACCAAATTATGAGCAAAAATTCTCTTTTTTGTGATGTAATAGGTAGATTTAAGCATTTACTTCAAAGGGAAACATGATCTAAATGGATTTGGGACACAAAGATCAAAGAAAAGGAGTGAAAATTATTGAGAGAGAAAGCTAAAAGTCTATAGAGAGGAAGAAGAAATTGAAAAAAAAAACTTGTTGAAAGGCTTGTTTAAATCCATTCTAGATGTCTTGGGTAAGTGTTCTTACTTTTTATTTCTTGTTTATGATCAGTAATTTGAGAAATTGATATTGGTTAGTAAGCTTGAAAATGAGTTAGTATAGGAAAGTCTAGAAAAGAGTATTTCTTTGTTAAAAATCATGTTTAAATGACTTGAATATTGTTGTTAATGAATGGCTAAGAGATTTCAACTTCCATTTCTTGGTTTTTATGGTATGATTTGGATGATTAAGAAAGTTAGTGTTCAATTGTGTTGGGTTATGATTTAGAAGAGTTTGAAATATGTATTTGTAATTGAAACCATGACTAATGATATTGAATGGTATTGTTCATGCTTAGAAACAAGTTAGAAATTGAAGAAAGAAAATTCATGCATTAGTTATGTCTACGGCTTGACCACAGAGGGGAAATATTGGAAACTTGCAAAGTAATTGTTTTAGTTATGTTTAACCATGAATAAACATGTTGATTTTGAAAATAAATTTAAACCATGTATGTTAGATTGTTAAATGAACTTGTTTAAGATGAACCTTTATAGGAAAACTAAAAGAAAAATCATGGGGTAAAGTAAAGCTAGCTTTGGCCTAGCATGGAAAAAAGAGGAAAATAGAAATAAAAAGAGCTTATAATGTGTTAAATGATTTCACAAAGCTCAAATGAATTTGTTAAAATGAATTGTAATAGAAAATTCAAAAGAGAAACCTAAGAACATGAAATGTGTAGTTTCAGCCATATTTGAAAAATAATGGGAAATGGGTTTTAGAAACATTTTTCTTTAAACTTGGATTGGAATATGTTAGAAGGATTTTAAATAAGGGAATGAAAGTATACGATTTGGAAAATTAAATGTTAGTTTTGGACTAAAATGCATGATAAAAAGAAAAAGAAGGATATAAGGCATCGTACAAAGCGAAAATGTGCTAACGATTAATGTTATATAATGATATAACATGTGTAAAAAGGTTTGGTCAAATGGATTAAAGTACTATACAAAAAATATATTTTCGTGGAATTTGGCTAAATTAAGTACATAGATGTTAATTGATGTGTTTAATTTCATGTTGTGCATTAATATATGAATATACCTTAAGTAAATGGTAGAATTAGGGTTTTATAAATAATAAGAACAATAGAAAGTATGGGTGTGTATTGAGCCTTGTGAATTTACTTGTTAATTCATAAATACACGTTAAATGGGAAATGGGATAAGGTTCCTAGGTTGATTTGATGTGTTTTATAATAGCTTGTAATCATGTTGATACAGGAGATATTATTGGAGTTAGGCTACATGCGAGTGGAGTGGGAACTACACACTCTACAGGTAGGTGCTTGACAACTTGATTTTTAGAATCCTTAAATGATGTTTTGTATATATGTTGTTCTTTTTATGATTGTTTTCTTTGTGTCAAGGAATAAGTGTGTTGTGGAAAATATGGACATGGCATGATGTTAGATACTATGTTTGTATTAAATGTGATACAAGATATTGAAATGCTTTATGCATATGGGGTGTTAATAAAAGAGGTCAAAATATGCTAAAGTTATATTTGGATGTGATGGATAAAGTATATATGTAAAAATGAAAAAGAATCTGAATTATAGATTCAATATTTAGGCTTACAAGTTCAAAGGAGATGAAGAATTCATAAAAATCGATATCAAGGTTTAGAATAGAATGATGGATTATAATGAGTAATATTTGCAGTACAAATCAAATATCTATACAGGCTTGGTTAAGTTGTAGGGAAAACATGATGTGGAGAATTAAGTAAGATGGTAGTTTGGTAAAGAAGAAAATTATTAAAACAATAAATTGATTAGTTTGACTGGAGATGGAGACTAATGTCATTAGTGATACTAATGACCAAAATTGATTGATTAGTCTGCCTAAAAGTGGAGATTAATGGTATCAGTGATACTAATGACCAACATTGATAATTAGTTTGCTCAGAGGTAGAGACTAATGACATCAGTGATACTAATGACCGACATTGATTGATAGTCTACCCGGAGGTGAAGACTAATGACATTAATAATATTGATGATTGACATTGATTAGTCTACTAAGGGTAGAGACTAATTGTTTTAGTTGATAACAATATTGGAAAATTGTTTGATTAGTCAACCATGAGAATGGTGACTAATGATATCAGGTGTTTTGATTTCAGGATTGTATAGTTGGTTAAAATGAAAAAAATAGGTTAAAAACTAATTATAAAGAGAACGATTGAGAGGAAGAGGAGTCAAGTCAATAACATAGTATCAAGTCAAGATTAAAGTTTGTTTGGTAGTATGCTAAGGTGTGAAAAGTGCCATTTCCAGTAGCATGATAATGCAAGAACCGTGGTTGTTTCACTAGTGGGTTGTGTTTATGAAATAGGGTTGTTTAAGCAGCATATTTTCAAAATAGAGATGGAATGAATATAAGTTAGTGTAGGGTCAGATTGAGTTGCAAAAGAAGGTTGAAATAAACAGCCTTAAAAATAGTGTAAAGAAAGTCATTTTGGTAAATCTTACACAAGAAAGAAAAATAGGTTATGATGACCAAAAGTGGAAGATATTGCAACATAAAGAGGTTCTAGATACAGGAGAGTAAAGGGTTATTTATTGGTTTATGTGTTTAAGTTAGGGTTATATGTTGCATGGAAATGGATGAACATGTTTTGAATAAGTGCTTGACATATACCACTTTTAGAATGTTATAAAATCATGTAACTATAATTTCTTTAAATGTAGATGCATATGTTGATTATTGAAATAAAAAGATATAAAAATGCAAGTAAAAGTGTCATGGAGATTGTATTAACATCTTTGTATGGATAGCTAGGATCATCGGTATCTTGTAGTTGACCAGGTTTACATGTCATTCTTATGGATGACAAAGCCTAAATAAGTTAATTGTTATAAAGAGATTATATTCTATTTAGAATATAGTTTACTGATAGAATTTCAGAAGTATTATTTAATCTTTAGTATTTGTAATTATGATGCGTATTTACAATGATGTATGTTTATAATAGGATCTTCACAGACTCGGCAAGAGTAGTAGTTCTGTTTGTTTATTTTAGTCTTTAACTTTAGGTAATGAATATGTGAATGTAAGATGAAATTACCTATTATGTTATTAATCAAATTGGTAGATTTTGTCATCTAAATGAATTCAATACAATATAGTATAGTTAATTGATGATTTTTAGTTATATTGTGTAAATTTTATGTATAAATATTATACTCATGTATATGTTAAATGTAATGTTTGAAAATGATATGATTTATTGATAGAGAGATGATAATATATGTTATAGGAGTAGCCTTGACGCTGGGTTAATGGTCTAGGATAGTTGGACCGAACCATATGTTAAATTGAGATGAGTTCTTCTGCATATTGAATTTTTAGGAATGTTACTTTTAAGTGGAAACTTTATGGAAGTTTTGGTAGAATTTATGATAGTTTAAATTGATCCCAAACATGATATTAAAAAGGAATTTAAGGATTATTGAATTAATCTACATGAAAAAAAATTACCCCGCTTTTCATATGAGTTTAAGACTTGAAACATTTTAGAATTGCGGTCTGTTACAATATAGTTTTTTTTTCACTTTTTCTTGGGTTATTTTGTGTGTGTATATTGATAGTTTTTTTAATATTATTATTAAGAACAATTAGATCCTTAATTGGGTCGTGTAACTCGAAAATTGAGACTTTTATTTCCATATAATAAAAATAATATTTTGATTTTTTATGTAGTTTTTCACATGCCTATTGTTTTTTAAGATTCAACTCAAGGATATTATGATATTTAATCGGGTCTTGTTTCTTGAAAGTTGAAAATTATTGAATATAGTTAATACACTATTTTCTTTTTTGATTACATATAAATTGTTTTTCTAGGTGACAACATTTGATATATATATATAGCTTATTAAATTTTAATTTTAA
>Ga0307511_10007443_pt1 | contig 11009 bp, 9 predicted proteins | sample 13_EM_MG_FD_200266 | JGI IMG/M metagenome (GOLD analysis project Ga0307511, IMG submission 200266) | Populus trichocarpa ectomycorrhiza microbial communities from riparian zone in the Pacific Northwest, United States - 13_EM | ecosystem: Host-associated > Plants > Roots > Unclassified | place...
ATATTTTTAATACGTGCAGGCTTAGATAGTATTTATTTTCTTTGATTTTATTCAATAAATTTCATAGTATTTTTTCCTTTTATTTTACACAATCGGGTAAATGATTCGTGTTGCGATATTGAATATCTTTATCTAAATTTATCTCTCCATTTTTTTAGTTTTGTTTTTATTTATCGTCACTTTCTTTTTCTATTGAATTATCATGATCTCATGATCTAGGACGCATGATAGACATGACCTGGACATATCTTATGTGGAGGTCACGTGTTTCTCGTGATAGCTCAGCTTTGTCTAGGGCAATTTTTTTTTTATTTGTTATTGTTACCATATTTTTTATTGTATTATTAAATTCATCAAGATTTAACCTAGTTAACGAATTTCTCTAACTTCTTTAAAAACATAATTGTCTCCTTTTTTTTTTGTTAAAACAATTTTAGTTTAACCTACAGCATTGCGCGAGCCATTAATCTAATATTATAAACTAAAAGAGATAGAGGTTTTATTGTAGCGTTTTTATTGTCCATCGTCATCCCCTCTCATATCATTGTAGTGAATTTTTACTGTAGTAAATATTTTGAAAATTTTTAATTTGGTCCTCTAACATTTATTATGAACAATTAAGCCCTTTTCAGCCCAAATTAAAACCCAATTGCATTTTTTTTTTTTTTGAAGGAAGGTTGAATTGAAAGATAGTGGACTGAAGTGGAAAATATGAGTAAAATAGATGGCGTCTTTTAAATTTGCAAATTTCATTTTAGTCCCCCATCTTTTAGAATCAAACTTCATTTTCCACTTTTTTTAGTTTTTTTAAGACAAAGAGGGGGTCAACAGATTCTAGTGTAGAGGAAGAAATTTGTTGTTAGCGATGATTTTGGCCACTAAAACATATGATGAGGGGAGTTAAAATTAGGTGTTGTTTTACCTTGAAAACACCTACAAATAGTTTAAAGGTCAGGAAGATTTTTTGTTTCGGGTTGAAGGTTTTAGGGCTATTTTTTGTGTTTTTGGAGACCATGAATTGGTTCAACAATGTTTCTACAGTGTCCTAAATATTTTGAGTAAAAAATGGATTGAAATGAGTTTTTAGGTCAAAAGAACAACAACCTTGTTTTTTTGGCCAACCAGTTGCTAGATTCTAGGAAGCTCCATAAGACGTGTCGTATTTTTTTTCAAGCCTTTTCTTGCTCTACCAAATGCTTGGCCTAGCTTACCATGCCTAGCAGCGACCTCATTCCTTCTTTTTTTTAATTTTGAATTCTTTTAATTAACATTTTTTTATGTTTTTTAAAATAATTTTTAAATTTATATTTTAATTAATACTCATTCTCTATAATTTTTTTGTCTTATTTAGCCTTCTTTAAATAATGATTATATATTTTATTATATTGAGTGTGTTTAGTTTTTTAAATTGCTGATATGATTCATCTGTAATTTTTATATAATTTTTATATAGATTAGATATTTATTTTTTATAATATTTTTAATATGTGCAACCTTGCATAATATTTTCTTTTTTTTATTTAATAAATTTTATATGTGTGTCTATTTCTATTACAAATTGATTTAAATAGAAATATTTTTTAAACACAATCACGTAAATGACTCATGTTACGATATTAAATATCTTAATCTACATTTGTCTCTTAATTTTTCCAATTATATTTTAATTTATCATTAATAACATTTTTCATTTATTTACACAATGGTTTGTGATTTATATAATTTGATGCTTGCATAAGTTTTTTTATTTATATTTATGATTTTTTAATGTAAAAAAACAGTTGAAAAATTCTACATGTTTAATTTTTATCACGTATTGGTTTTTTTAGTTTCACATTTCAATCCAAGTTAATAATGCATTGTTTTCTTTTATTTTGGTCCTCATTCTTTTGATTTTTTTTTTCTTTTTGTTAATGTTTTTTTTCTTTTTAATTTAACTCTCAAATAGAAAATTTGTTATTGCCTTTTAATTTATTTTTAATTTTGATTTTAACCCCCATTCTTTTAGTTGCTTTTTTTTTATTTTGGATTTTCTTGTGTATTTTTTTTTCAATCTCATCCTTCAACGTTTCATTTCATAGAGATTGGGCTTCGTGATTTTTTCATGTATTGTACTTTCGATCTGATGATCCTAGTTATGGGTTTAAAAAGTTAACAGGGGTTGACATCTTTTTTTTTGTTTTATTTTCTTTTCTGACATCATTGTTCGACATTGTTTTTTTTTTAAGAAAATTAGCTTTTTGGTTTTCTTCAATTTCTTTTTCTATCGAATTATCCCGACCTCATAACTTATGATACAGGTTTGTTAGATTAATTTAGACTAGTTCACCCTTTAGTGTCCAGATTACATGTCTATTGTATTGTCTCGGATTGGCTTACACTAGTTTTTTTACCCTGCTTCATCCTTCCATGTTTAATTACCTAAAAATTAAACAACATCGGTCTTTTTTTTTTTAAATAAAGATTTTTTTTTCAATGTTATCATGATTGATTATATATTCTTGTTATTTAAATAAAACTAGTTTATTTAATTGGTTGGATTTCTTTTTAAAACAAATACACTTATAATATCTAAATATTTTATTAAAAAAATAATATGAACCCCGCAGCGCAAGCCCTGCTCTTAATAGACTATTGAATATTATTTTAAAGACTACTCAACACAACTACATGCTGATGGAAGGCAGCATGGGTGGGATTATGGGAACCAAATTAATGGACGATTGCATGCATCCTCATCTTCCTTTCAGAAAATTTTGCCGCACTTATGAAATTATCCTTCTCAAAATATTTTCTTCATTGCCACACTTAATGGTGTTTCTGGAATAAATGTACTTGATTGATCATTTTTCAGAAATATATGAGAATTCAAACAGAAAAAATGTAAATATAATAACTCAATTGGAAATCCGACAAAATACGTGCACTGCATTGGTAACCATCTCTTCCCTAATCTCCTCTCTTTTTCGTCTAATATATTTTGCAATATTCAAGATCGAGATCAAGATCAACCACAAGAATTTCAACTCGAGACCATAAAAAAAAGCCTGGCTTGCTATCTTCAGGTGAAGGGAAAATATAGCAATGTATACGAGTAAAAGCATCTTCAAGGCTAAATTGTTAATAGCTTGCTAGCTTTTTTAGGAATATATATATAGAAATAGCTTTTACGGGAGAGAGGAGGTATTTTGGCTATGCTTTTACCTCCTGAGTTGGAGATGTCCTGACATATCAGTCACGAGATCAAAAGATAACATGTTATCGGCAAACATTTATGATAACTGTCTCAAATTTTGATTAGAAAACATTGGCAAAAACAAATGTCAAACAAGTGCCAGCACCAACAAAGGGATTGCTGCCTTATATCTCAATATGGAACAGTCTTGCCTTCTTAAGAAACTCTACCATACCTGCAACTGAACCAATTCCAGAGACGACAGTTACAATCAAGCACACGAACCCTAAGGCTTGGAGACCAAACCAATGGCAGCTTCCTCTCTTGATCTTGGCCTGCACTATGTACATGCTTATCGGAAAGTAGACTGTTAATGGCCAGAAGGAAACTGAGCCGAGAAGACCGAGAATTGCATTGAAAAATGGAAACATCATTGCAACTGCAGTTGTGATAACAACGAAGATTGGGCGTAGAAACAACCTGTTTATAGTCAAGTGAAGGGAACCTTTTCTCGAGCATGGGAATCTGATGGTGTAGATTTTGTTGAAAGATGATGTTGGCCATCTTGACCCAATCCATTTTTCATTGATAGCAAAAAGTGGTTGAGCATACACCTGCGAAGAGCAATGACAACAAAATTTGGACTGAAATCAAACATCATGCGAGGTGGCAAGTTTAATAATCCATTCAAAGAAAACTGAAAGAAACCAAAGTACTTGAATATTCAGGATGACTGGCGTACATAAATTTCTCAATAATTTTCATGAAAATGGATCTTTCTACAATTGTCAGAATGGACAGAGAGCATGTACCGAATATCCAAATATAAAAACCATATGGTGTCATTTCATGAAATTATTGATTTCAAGTAAATCCATGTTAAATAAGTTTTCAAGAATCTGTTCAGAAATGATTAACTGCGATCAAAATTTACCAGCTTTACGGTTTCAGCTGATATTGAAAACACATGCACCTAGAAAGGAAATTTTCAATCCATTATCAAAAAGATACAAAGTATAGTCAAGTATCCTTCATACCATGTATGTAAAAGTGCAACTTTCAGGACAGAACGGATCCAGTTCAGACATGAAATTCAGCTAAGAGAAGAAATATGTAGCCAATAATTAGATGGTGTAAATTAAGGCGTCGTCGCAATGCTGGAAATCCAGTGACTTTAAGCAATTTGCTTCCTTGTAATTTTGAAAATATCTCAAAGTTGTTCACTATACCCACAAGTGCATTGGACAAAAACTAATATTAAGAAAGGCTAGCATAGACTTTAACAGGCTTAAGGCTTAAGGCTACCTTAGTTAGCAGCAAAGCTTCAAATCAATAACAGAGATAAATTTGTTGCATCAAGCATGGGATATTTTGTGCATTACAACATAATTTTAGCCACTTGGATCCTACAAATTATAGCAGAATAATTGTAAAGAAAATAGTCTGCCTCTATATACAAAAAATAGATCATTGATGCAAGAAAATAACTAAAATGCTAATTTTTATTTATAAATAATTCTGTTTGGTGCATTAGGAGAACTTAAAATTAATAACCAAATTGTGCAACTACATGTCACTGCGTAGAATGTGATAACATCAGCTTTACATTCAATCAACCTAGATGCAATTGAAGTCTTGACACTTGAATGTGAATAGCCTCCACCAGTAACTTGCATAATAAAGAGGGAAAGTACTATTGAATTTCAACGAAATGTGAAGCATCATAACTGCAAAGGCCAATTCGTGTAGTTGTTTTGCAAGCAAGTGTGAGCACATATACATGACAAGGAGGGATTGAGCACGGATATACCTGATAGGCCCCAATTAGATGTATAATTACAGCAATGTTGGCCATGTCAACAAGCCAAAATGGTTCATAAAATCCGGAGAGAATATTTCCAGGAACATCATTTCCAAATGCGGCATAACCAATGCATCCCAGAGAAATGTAAAAGAATGCTGTCCCAACAACAACATACATTGATACTCTCTTCATCACTTTATTTTCTGGTGGAACTGACTTCAGGGTATCCTTTAGGAAATTGGTTTATATAATCAGGATGGGTAATTGTTGAAAATGACTATAAGAAATGAAAAACAATTTTAGGTTAAAGTGCAAAACCTGAATTTCTAGGAGTAGCATGCAGTAAGTATAGGCCAAAGCAATGTTTCCAAGAGCTTGAAAAGCTTGCCAAAATCTTTCTGACGTAGCTTCAGTATTTACCACCATCGCTACCATGAGACTTCCTTTAAACTCATGGTTTGAGGATAGTTTAGCAGTAGATAGACATAATGCTATGAGCGCATATGCAAATGATGTGACTGATGCAATTACTGAAAGGATTGCCACTTTTTCCAAGTTTGGGCATTGAGATAGAAATATTTCTATTGCTCCGTATATAAGCATATAGAGATTTCCTGACACTCCACATTTTGCATTATGTCCCTTGTCATGAAAACAAGTTGACCTCTTTACAGACCTATTCAGAAGATGAAACAGAAGCATTAGCTACAACATCTTAAGCACTTGCACACAGTTGAATAAGAAGGAATGTCTTATGCTCAATTCATGGGTATCACATACACGTGAAACTTTTAAGATTGTGATGTTCAGAAATAAATTGTTTAGGCTTATGCAGCAAAGCTGTAGATGCACTAGAAGAGAGTTCAAGAACTACAATATACCAACACACAATCAAGAATAAATTGCAACAGATCAATGTATTTTATCAAAAACGTTTTTTGAAGCAACTCACGCTATGCTAATGGCAGTTGTAACTGTGTAGCCAATCATTGTTCCCCATAATATTGAATACTGCAATATTCCACAAATAAGTTCACTCTTAGGACCTGCACAAACCGAAAGTAATTACTGTTTGACATATAATACATGACAAGCCATGATTTCAGGTGGAAAGTATAGAACCCTGATATTTTGTGAAACTTTTACTTTGTGCCTTGTATTACTGTGGTTATTATGGTCCACTCAAGTCTTCTACAGGTTATGGACAATAAGAATGGAAATAAACAGAAAATCGAAGTGATTTATATTAATTACATTTTATAAAAAGGAATATATGCATATAAAACAATTTATTTTGGGAATCATTATAACAATGCACATTAAAAGGATAGATACATACCTAAAAGTTCTCTCACAGCATGAATGTACGTATAGTTTCTTTTTCCAGTTACTGGATCTGGTGTTCTATAGCAATCACATAGAAGAGAGGCAATATAGTATGTAACAATGGCAAAGAAGACGAGGACGAAGGGGCCAAGGATCCAACCCAATTGAGCAACACTCCAAGGCAATGCTAATATGCCAGCACCAACAACAGCCGTAAAAGCATGGGCTGTAGCAGTCCACAAGGTACCTAAATCACAATGAAACACGGTAAGTGATTGTCATAACCTGAACATTATATAAGAAATAGAGAATGTGAAAAGGTAAAAGTATATGCATTTTTTTGTTAGCCGCGTGTCATATAAATGAGCATATTTCTAGGTCAGCCCTCATTGAAGTATCATCTCATGTGTCTCAAGTGTCTGAAGGTTCTCTTAATTTGGGTCAGCCTATTATTTTGTGCGAATATGATTCTAGTTGTTATTCATCAAATGAAGCCACTAGTACGTGCTCTTACTAGTTGCAGGTTAATCCTGATTATACTATATTCTATGACATGTTACCTGATTACACTAGCCAAAACAAGTGGGCATCATTTGCAGAAATTAACATGTTATTACCGCAAAACAAGAAGTCATTGATCCCAGATGACGTTTCTAACATGGAACATAAGTAAAATTACATGATAAATCATGAAGTGGAGATGATGTTCGACTGATACGGGATGCTTATTTTTTTATGTTCACATTGACATGATATTCAATTAATATACGATCCTCAAAATTTGGGAAGCGAATAGGTGGAGCAAATATCAAATTCTCACTCCATATGGACTATATCTTGATCTACCAAGACAAATGGTGCTTGTATCCTGTAGTTGGATCAACATAATCCATTGCTGTGGACCAAATTCCCATAGTTTCTCAAGTGACCATTCATTGCTTCCAGCAACTTGTATAGCTCTTTAACTTTTGGATGTGCTTTTTCACCCTTGCGGAATTCATGAACCAGACCATCAACTTCAATTGAACTACACCCTGGAGTCTTTTTTATGTTTCTTTCTTTCATGGCCTTTCTCCATTTCAAAGCATCTCTCCATCTATTTGCAGAGGAATACATGTTCGACATGAGTGTATAGGCACCATCTTTCCGGGGCTCCACCTCTAGGAGTTTTTCCATTACACTTTCCCCAAGCTCAACCTTCGCATGCATCTTGCAAGCTCCTAGTAGTGCCCCCCAAACAAAAGCATCAGGAGCAATTGGCATATTCTGTATGAACTCTTGTGCCTCACTTATTAGTCCAGCACGACCCAAAAGGTCAACCATACAACCATAGTGCTCTGCTTGAGGTTCTAGGTTGTAGACCTTGGACATGTCCTCAAAATATCTCCGTCCTTCTTTCACCAACCCTGCATGACTACACGCGGAAAGAACACCCACGAATGTTACTTCATCAGGTTTTATGCCTGTTCTGGGCATTTCAGAGAAGATAGATAGCGCACTCTCTACTTCCCCGTGCATTGCCAAGCCTACAATCATTGCAGTATACGAATAAACATCTCTTAATTTCATGGCTTGGAACACTCTCAAGGCTTGATCGATGCTTCCACTCTTTGCATACATATCCACAAGAGCGTTCCCAATAAACCCATCTGCCCTTAGGTGACTTTTATCTATATAAGCATGAACCCACTTTCCAAGATCAAGCATTCCAAGATTTGCACAAGAATTCAACACAGCAACCAAAGTGACATCATCTGGTTTCAATCCCACCTTTTGCATCCGCCTAAATACATCCAATGCCTCTTTAAATTGTCCTTGCTGAGCTAGACCAGATATCATTGAATTCCAAGAAACTACATTTTTAACAGGCATCTTATCAAACATGTGCCTAGCAAAACCAGCTTCCCCACATTTTAAGTACATGTCCACCAATGCATTGCCAAGGAAAACATCCGAATCAACATTCACCTTAAGGTGAACCATATATTCATGGATTTTCCTACCCAAACTCAAGTCTCCCAGCTTGGAGCACGCGGAAAGAACAACAACTAAAATCATATTGTCCGGTCTTAAATTTGCTTGGCACATCCGAAAGAAAGCCGAAACGGCATCTATTGGAAATCCCATCTTGAGATATGCTTGAATGAGCGTGGTCCACGAGACCAGGTCCCTAACAGGACCTTGCTCAAACAGCTTCTCGACAACGTCGAGCATTCCGCAGACAGCATAAAGCCTCATAAGAGTGTTATTAACATACACATTTTCCATGAAAAACATTTTAATACAATGAGCATGAATCTGCTGACCTTCCCAAAGAGCCAAAGAATGGGAGCATGCCTTAAGAACAAAGGGGATAGTGTACGTATCAGGAATAATGCCCTTTATCAGCATTTCCTGATACAAGTGAAAAGATTGCATAGAAGTTGATGACATGCGTTGGATTAAGGCATTGTAAGCATAGACATCAGGTTTATCCCATTGCTTAACAAGAGAGTGAGCATAGTTAAGGTTTTTGTCATTTGGGGGGCTAAGGAAATGGTTTAGTTGTAAGAGTGAGTAGATGAGTTTTTTAGCATAAATGTGGTGAGTTTGAGACCTTGGTGTTTTGATGATGAAGGCATGGATTTGTTTGAGCTGTGATACAGATTTACAATAATGGAGTTTAGAAAGAAGAGATAATTCTTGTTGGGAAGAAATAGAATTAGGGTTGTTCTGGGGTTGTGGCGTTTTCGAAGCTGAGTAAATAGTAGTGGTGGTGGTGGGTTGTGACAGTGTTGTTGCAATTCTCATTTTTCCGGGAGCCGAGGAGGCTGTGGCTGCACTTCTTCTTGATAAGATGATATAATGCAATTGCGACCAAGTTTTAATTTTATTTATTTATTTTTTAATTTTAAATTATTTTTATTTTAAATTAATTTTTTTAATAATTTTATTTTATTATATATAAAAAAAAAATCATTTTAATACTTTTTTAAATAAAAAAATCTTAAAAAACAATCGGTACGAAACACCATTTAAAGTCAACTAATTTTGCTGCGGGCCACAAGGCCTGTACTCACTGGATCCTGGCCTATATCTTGTAAGGGGCCTTAAGCCCTGTATGGTGGACTAGTTGGGCCCAGCCTAAGGAGTTAGATCTGAAATCAAAATATACACCAGCCCAATAAGGCAATGATAACTTTATGAGTTAGCACCCGCTCTGAATTTTGTTTATGAAAAAAGAATGATAAAAAAAAAAAATCCAATTTTAAATTTTCGAGTGAGAAAAGCGTGACAACTCTGTAACAGAAATAAAAAGGCAGGGTGAAAAGGGGAAACAGAGAATCTTCCGCTACGGTTTGTGATGCAGTTCTTCAAAAGGGGAAAGCAGTCAAGTCACCAATTTGTCGACATGAAACTGATCTCCTCAGAACGAAGAGAAGAAAAAGGCCAGAACACATGGAAATATCAACCTCTATCCATGCAAATGAGCGATAAGAAAAAAGAACAGAGAAACCACAGGGACATGCGGAGACTACTTGATGAAAACGGTGATGAAAGATGGTGGTACCTGTTCTAACGCGTCCATCATCCCCTGCATCCATCGCCATTTCCATTGAACCAGTCCAGCCACGAACAAGCGAAAGAGGAAGTGAAAGAAGGAAATGAGAGAGATGGGAAGAGTAGAGTGCGTGCAGAAGGGTGCAGGCTTGTTGATGAAATAGCACAGGGAGGGAGAGACTGCGCTGTGGCCTGTGCCTGGTGGCTTGTGGAGGAGGTGTTTTAGAAGTGAATGTTATTTATACATGGAGCCCACGGAAAGAGAGTCGAAGGAGGTCTAGTTAGCAAATAACACCTGCTCACTGTTGCTGAATTTAGGGTTGCAACTCATATTTTTATTTGAAAATATATTAAAATAATATTTTTTATTTTTAAAAAACTATTTTTAATTTCAGTATATTAAAATAATTTAAAAATATTAAGAAAGATATTAATTTGAAATAAATAAAAAAACAAAAATAGCTGCGCTTAATTAGTAAGATACTGTATTTGGTATCTCTCCAATTTATAACACCATGCATAGAAACAATATGCATGCATGGTGATGCCAGGTGGTCGTCGCTGCTCGTTCCTTCTTCCAATTAATTACCACAGCACAGAATTCGAGAGTGTGTTTTTGGTTGTATTATACCCCCAGCCAAACAAGACTGATAGTGTTTCTAAACGTGGTTGTAATTATTTTTTAAAATATTTTTTATTTTAAAATTTATTAAAATAATATTTTTTATTTTTTAAAAATTATTTTTTAAATCAGTACATTAAAATAATTTAAAAACATCAAAAATATATTAATTTAAAATAAAAAAATTCAAAATATTTCAAAAATATTTTCCAAAAGCAGTGCAAACACTGTCTATAAAAGAAAATATGACCATGTTCAATGAACCTAAATTGCTCTGCTCTCTCCCTGTTTTGCTTCCCAATAAAATGCGCTCTCTTTTTCCCATTATCTCCATGCATACTCTCGAGTGTCATTTCTCCTTGTGGAGGTAGTTTTTTGTGCCAGGTTTCTCCCATTAATCCGTGCGGCTCTATGCTAGATGTGCCTCATTCTAAGAAAAAAATTAATAATAAAAATTAATACTTTTGAAATTTCGTGATAGAGTTTTATTTTTACGAGTTCCTTGTAGATCCAATTTACTTGAAAATATATTTTTTATTATT
>Ga0307511_10007445_pt1 | contig 11008 bp, 7 predicted proteins | sample 13_EM_MG_FD_200266 | JGI IMG/M metagenome (GOLD analysis project Ga0307511, IMG submission 200266) | Populus trichocarpa ectomycorrhiza microbial communities from riparian zone in the Pacific Northwest, United States - 13_EM | ecosystem: Host-associated > Plants > Roots > Unclassified | place...
AAAAGAGAATTCCTTTTAACTTTTTTTTTTTTAAAAAATATTAATATGATGATATTTTAGATTGACTTGAGTCAACCAAAGTTAATTCATCAAACTCATGACCCGAGTTATGGATTTGGTTGGGTTTAAATACCTTATTTTGTAAAAAAAATTCTTCATTTAATCATAGGATAACTAAAATAGATATACGAAAGAAAATGAACAAAATAATTTTTTTTTTAAAATAGTCATTAAGGCTTGTACAAAAAGAGCATTTGCTAAAATTATAAAAAAAATATTATAATCTTATTCGATAAGAAATTACAAATTAAACAATATTTAAAAAAGACAATATCTAGAATGTATTTTTATTTAATTTCAATTCAAATTAAAGACAAAAACATAAAGGGCCAAAAACAATTAAGAAATAAAAAAAAAAATTTAATGCCAATTAAACATTAAAATAAGAAGTTAATCTTTCTAAGTAAGAAATGAAGGATAAATACATATGAAAATATTTTATAAATGTAAGTTACATAAAGTCATGCAAAATAACGGAAATAAAGATGTAATAAACTATACAATTGAGGAAATAACAAAGGAAAGGGGATCATTTTCAAAGCTTAGTTCTATTTAAATCTACAATTAAAATAAATATTAGAAAGAGTTCAAAGGATTTAAATTATGAAGAAATGAATATATTTCTTTAGTCAAAATCTTAATTTCTTATTCATGTATTTTATATATATATATTTTGATAAGGACATGTCTTTTTTATTCACAACATTGTTTTTCAATAAAAAACTTAAGGTAATTAAAATAAATATTTGCAAGGATTCTAATTGCTTAAATTCATAAGAGAAAAAATGTATTTTTTGGTCAAAATCTCATTTTTCTTATTCATTTAATTTGTTTATTTTGATGAAAACATGTCTTGTTTATTATGAGCAAGTTTATTTAAATAAAAACTTATAATGATTTGAAAAGAAAGTACCAACAAAAAATTTTAAAAAATCAAGTATTGATAATTTTTATGCTCATCTATGAAAAAATAGAATAATAATTAATATATTAAAAATATACAAAAATTCACAATAACAAATAAAAAAATTTAAATTTTATTTAGGGTTTTAGTTTTTCCATACGGTGAATCCAACAAGGGAGAAGGACAAATTATAGCCATAATTTTGTTAAGAAATTTGTATGCAATTTCTGTCTTTTGGTTAAAATAATCTACTGATTTTTTATTGAAATAAACAAGACATGAAGAGGAAGAAGGGAAGGGAGAGAAGGAAGAAGGGAAGGCAGAGTGTAAAAAAAAAAGAAAGATATATTGTTTGTGTTATATTATATATAAGGGTAAATTAATTTATTTTATTTTATTTTAAATTTTAAATTGATTTGGAATGTAAATGTAATTTTTAAAAGAATGAAAATAAAATAAAATAAATGACATTTTTTGTTAATTTTTGAACATTTTATCAAAGCAATAATAAGCTCTCTTTTTTTGTGCGTATATTTGTTGCTTTTGCAAAAATAATAACTTGACCATAATTTAAAATGGGTTTCATACATTTTTTTCATTATCAAATACTTTTATATCGTCGGGGAAAATAAATGGACCGTCGTAAAGGCCTTCACAACTTGTCTTGAACTACTTAATTTGCCACAACAAGTCTTCCGATATTATAATAGTTTTGTATAATCAGCATATATTTTGTGAATAAAAATTGAACCGTAAAAGAAAAAAATATATATGTTCAGTAACAAAAAAAATTAATTTTATTGCATTTAAATTAAAAATTATCATGAAAAAGTTTCATTGTTAAATCAAAAGATATTTTTATATTATATTTATAATAAAAATTAAGTTTATAACACTAACTAAATATGAAAATATATATAAAAAAATTTAATATTTTTCATTGCTAAAAATTGTTTTTATATCAAAGAAAAAAATTATATTGTCCATGTATTTTCTTCATTTGAAAAACAACGAAAACTTGCAGGAAAACTGTGAAAAACCTTTAAAGAGTGTTTTTGAAACTCAATATAAATTTGAAAAACTAAAAAACTAATTTTTCATTTTTTTAAATGGAGAAATATCACATTTGAAGAGTAAATTCTATTTTTTTCAATTTTTTAAAATTAAAAAATTACTTTATTTATGAACAGACCCTAAAGTTCTCTGAACTCCAGTTGGCAATTAGAATGAGAGGGTTGAATTGCAACAAAGTAAACTATGCAAGGTAACACGAAGCTGAACATTTAGCAAAATATAAAGATAATTGCAAAACATTTCAAAAATAATTAATTTAGGATATAAGAATTTAATTCAAATGGGTACAATAAAATCAATTAATTTAATAATATAATTATATAAAAAAGCTAATGATAATAATAAAACAAAAAAATAAATAACAATGACTAATAAAAAATAAATAAACACTTACTAATATTATGAAAAAACACCCTTTAAATATTCTTAAAAGATCCAAATGATCTTATTTGATAACAAAATAAAAAAGAAAATGATAAAAAAAAATTTAAAAGAATGAGGACCAAATTGGATATAAAAATAAATAAAATCAAATCTTGGGGGATAAAATTGAAAAACAAAAAAACTTAAAAAGACATTAAAAATGAAATAAATAACAATAAAAAGAATGAGTACTGGAATTGATACAAATACAAACTAATAGGACACATTTATTTTTTTTGGAAGGATAGGCACAAAACCCAAGACAAGGAGAGAGAAAATAAAAAAAAGTAAAAAAGTTTTTCGGAGCTTAACGACTGCGTCACCTTGTACACGTGTTTGACCACCGAGAAGAGAATGTTGGGATACTTCTTCCATCATTGTCACAAGAAGTGGTGTTTCGTCGCTAAAAGATGCCTTAGGCATCTCATGAAGAGTATGGGCGTCTCCCACTCGCCCGCGTGTGTGTTGCCCATATTAACTACATTTGGTTTTTAAATAATATTATATATTTATTAAAATACAAATTGTCTATTAGTCAACTTGATTATAACTAAAAAAAACCAGGGTGAAAATACAAAAAAGCCCACGGATGTTAGTTATTTTTGTTTTGCTTTTAAATATAATGTAGTTATTTTCCTATGCTTTATAAATTGAAAATTAAAAAAAAGCACATAGCTGCCAGTTAAATAAAATTTTATTTTATTATTTTATTATATTTTTAAAATGTGAAAAGACCGAGTTGTCCCGATCAATTTGATAAAGAAGATTTTATCTTAAAAAAAAGACATATAATAATAACCAATCTAATAATTTTGTTTAATATTGTCAAAATCATCATTACAATGTATCAATCCACGTTATTTTATATGTCATTGTCTACAACGAAAAACACGTTTAAGTCTTTGTTAATAGTGGTAACTCCCGTAGATCATAAATGTTGTCATTCAACTCCTATAGCTCAACATTTTTTAATACTACCCATGTTGTTCTAAGAAGTTCAATGTCAACCCTAATTATTATATATATATATATATATTTTTTTTTAGAATTTTAAGTGTTTTGGTGTCATGGGATAGAATATATGGGGATTTAAGTAAAAAAGAAAGATAAAAGAAAATATCAGAAACAAACAGAAAGTGAGTTTTTCATAAGTAAGGTGAAATTGAAACTTCTGAGAAAGATATGAAGTTGCCCTTCTCTGAGTCTATAAAGGTTGGGCACCGACTTGGCCCAAATTGTTTCTCCTTCCAATCGAAACTAATCAAGACGGGCCGAGCCCTGAAATATAGTAGAGGCACTCAGCTTGCCGTTGCCTGCCTGGGCATCGAACAATCCTGTTCTTGTCTTATTCACACTCAATTGCTTGGAAACTCGAGCAAAAGACCATTCTGCTACGCACTAATTTGGATACCGACTGTATAGCCATGAACTGCAGCATCCAATCTCACTCTCCAGTTTGATTCAATAATGAATTCAGGTATGTTTTTCTTAATGATTATTGCTTAGAGACAAGAAAGGCAATAATCCCTTGATCTCAAACCTCAATGGAAGGCAGAGAAATTACTTTGGTCCTCTTGCAAAGAGCCTACTGGGATTGCTAAGCGTAGCCAAAGAATGAAAACAAGGACAAGGGCCATCACGAAATTCCTCATCTTCTCGAGCTAGACCTGGCGATGATCATTTGTCCTTCAAACAGGGTTACATTGCAAGTTTGATTCAATAAAGTATATATATATTATAGGATTACATTATAGCTTACTCACCTTTTGTCATAAATCTCGGATCACAGCGCTTCACTTTTGTTTGAGTGTATTCGTCGCCCCAGCTTTCATCTCCATGCACTACGATGAATTTAACAAGACAAGCGAGGACACAAGGCCCAATGACGATAATCCCTCAGATGAAGATTGGAGCACGGCCACCGACAGCGTAAGCAAAAGGCGGAGAACCGGAGCCCAGCAGGCCACTGGCTTTTAAGTGTCCAGTGTTGCCCTACTCTATTTTGTACTGTCTATTACTCTACTAGTATCATTATTAGCATCTTGACATGAAAAAAAAGAGGTAAATTATGGGTCAGTATTCAACAACGCACATTGAAATGAGACAATCATTATAAAGAGGAAGAGTTTTCAACCAACATTCAATGTAGTACATCATTGACAATTGCTTGAAATTCCATTTGGATCAAAAACCTATTTCATTTCTTCTTTCTTCTGGAATCACATGAGCGCTCTTTTTTTTTCTTTTTTTCTTTTTTGGGGGGTGGGTGGGGGGATAATTTACAATTTCTTCTTCAAAGCTCAATACGAGAAATAAGAGGGCTGGGTTCGGTGGAAGGAGGCTGTTGATTAAACAATTGTCCAATCATTTTCGTTTTCATCTTGGTATGCAGCTTTGTCGCCAAAGGACACACTCTCAGGCCTTGGAGGCTTTTTCAAGAATAAAGAAGACTTGCCATCAAAGAAGGTAGAGAATGGTTGGCGAGATGAATTTTCCTCTGAGTTCTTCTCATCTTTTGATGGGTTTCTCGAGTTTCTTTCCTTGCTTCCAAAGCTCAGGCCAAGCATCTTCAACCTACGTCTTGGTTCACCCACAGTATTGGTTTCTTCCATCTGCCTTGCTGCCTTTAGGACTTCTTCTGGGTTCAATAACATTGTCTCTACTGTTTCGTACACCTACTACATCAAAAAAATGTCGCATTAAAGTAATCTTAAAAAGAAAAACTAAGACATGAAAACTAGAGTGCAAGAAAATTTCGAAATAGTTCTTCTACCCTTGAGCATTTTTGCATGAAGTGGTCGCTCTGAGAACTCAAAAAATGCACCGTTTATAGTTGAAAGTCCAACCTCTCCATAAGGGGGTGTTTTTGAAAGATAATGCCAGCCATAATTTCTCATTACAATAGTGCATGACAAAAACATGTTTCGAACTTAAAAAAAAAGACTGTTCTGAATAGTGAAAGAGAGAGATGGAAAACTATGGGTTACATAGTTATGCATAGGGTATTTTTGTGTACAGGCAACAAATTTAGGTACTTCAAGTAACAGTATAAATGCCATTTTGAAATGAAGGAATCGATAAATGCTACAAATGCTTATAATTATCTGATATGGTCTTGGTATAACCTACCTGGCAGAGATCATCCATTTTATCACTCCAGATTTTTCCTTGACAAGTGACAACAACATAGTCTTTGCATTCCAAAAATATCTTTAACAAATCATTGTTACAGGAGAGTTTAGCCTCGGCCATTACAAATCCCAAACCAAGCTGAAATTTTCAGAACATCTGACATTATTAGCACACCATAAAAGAGGTACGATTTGAAGTTAACAACATGTAATTAACAAGTAAAATAACATGTTAACAATGCAGTTGCAGACTGTACCAATAAAGCAGATGAATTGGATTTTTTTCCTTCCGGTTTTACTTTTTCCTTTTTAGTTGCAAAGAGCAGTGTAAACTTTGTCATATGCAAACGTCAAATTGCAGGATCAAAAACATTTCTCATGATATAGTATGGTATCAAAAGGCAATTCAGGAAAGACAAACGCCAAGCACCACAGGAAAGCTAGTGAAAGCTTATAATGTTAATTATCAAAAACATGTAGCTTGAAGAGACCTAGCTATCTTTCGTCTTTGGGCCAGACAGACCTGGCTATCAAAAGACATAAAAATCCTGGGTTTTATATAGCAGTGTAGCAAATGAACAATGCTGGATGGGAATAACTTATTGATAAGCAACATGAGCTGTTCAAGATATCTTACCAAAGAAATAAACAGTTGTTCAAAAAGCTCAACAGGTGGGATGTCTTCTAAGTCATTCAGAATACCCTCCCTGAAGAATTAAAGCAACACGCTGCCTTGTAAAGTCAAGTGTAAGCACTAATCAGAACTAGCATCCATATAAAGATTCAAACTTACACAGCCAAATCCACATCAAAGAGGGGAGCCTGTTTAACAGCTGGTACAGGTTTGGCTGTTTCCCACAGTTCACGCCACAAGTTACCTAGCATTGTTGCAAATTCAATTACAAGAGAAATCAGATAAAAGTTCAAATGAGCAGCAGCACACTCAACTTCAACCTGGTTAGTGAAGTTTATGACATAGTCAAGTAACTAATTGATTTGATCATGGATATTAGGAGAAAAAAGAATGCAATAATTTGTGATTCAATAGACAAGAAAATCCAGATGAATACACAATTCAGGTAAAATACATCTTACATAGAAACATGCAATAGCTAGCAGTAGTAATATCTTTAAGAATTAATCTGCTTATTGCTTTGCTAAATGAACACTTCTATATTGTAGTTGAGGTCACCAGGGTAAAGGGTAAACCTTCCTTTTGCATTCGACTGCTTAGTTGGCCTCTCGTAGAAGATGAATCAACTTGATCAACATACTCTTGAGCCTCATCACTTGGCTCACCTTCTGTCCAGTCAGGGGGAGAGTGCCATCTGACAAAATCTTCTAAGATACAACCAGGATTTGCAGCCTAGCGCACATATAGAATGTCAATTACTTTCATAAACTTCCTGACAATCTATAAGATAGACTTTGTTTGAAGAATCTACCTTGAAGGCCTGCATGTCAGAGAGGAGTTGAGAACACCCAGCGCCAACACTGACAATTGGAAATAACACAATTCATCAAAGAAATCCCAAAGCTTAATTGCTTTCCTAAACATCACAAGTTTCAAATGCAGAAAGCTAAAGGCGTGCATGGGCCTGAGATCAACATATTGTGCTTTTTGACAGAACCAAACTAGGATAAAGATAAGTATTTTGTATAAACTATTTAATTTGTAGTCAATTGCAGGCATCATACTACATAAACCAAGCATGACCATAAATTTAAATGGTTAATATTTCATATCCATTCGTGATGCTTAGAGAATGCAAAAGAAGCCCAAATCCAACACATTGTTTAAGAGGCACAGAGGAATCCTATAACAAAAACATCAAAGAGAACAATGGCTTAAAAACTATAATAATTGACTAGCAGATCTATTATACTTTGTTCAGCTGGTCTAGCTCATACAAGGAGACTAATGTTCCTAACAGAATGTATTGGGTGACGTAGTGGCAATTTATTTGATTGCAGATCCAAGGACGACAACCTGCCCTTCCTTATCTCAGTTTGGTCAGCACCCTTCCCTGTTTTGGATGGTTTTTACTGTTCTGCTTAGCACCTAACTTTTACAACAGGAATTACTCAATACACTAACCTTCCAGTTCGCAGCACAAACTCTTCTGTTTCTTTGATAAGATCTTCAGTAAGCAAAGGTCCTTCCTGTATATATGGATGAAAATGGATTTAAACAAGAAAGTTATAAGTACATAGTTAAGAGCTACTGAGAATAACCAACCAAACCTGGGTGATCGGTGAGTATACAGGTTCTCCGGTTTCCAACATGGTTAAATTATCAGCAGGTCTATCAGCTCCCAATCGAAGAACAAGTTCTCCAGTGCTTATTCTAGCATATAAGATATGGTGTGAGGTGACTGTGCCCTGGAGATCAGCTGATTCTTCAGAACATGAACCAGCATGCCTCATTACTGATTCTATTGATTGAGTGGCCAGAGTGCGCCACTTTTTTCTAGAAACACAAGAATTCACAACCTGAAGTTGCTGGTACAAACGACAGGAATTTAAATCTGGAATCTCATCTAGAGGGATGCCAGGTATATACAGCTCTTCAGACCAAAGTCTTCTTATCTGAAAATGGTGAACATGCTTTGCCAGATAAAGAAAATGGTGAAGTGACGCTAATGCTCAAAATTCCAAAGCATGTGAAAGATCTTATCTGAACAATTTCATGGTTTGGACCAAAAGAAAACTAGTTATCGTGTATTGCTTTGCAGTGAAGAGACCAATGGAAATTGTTCTTGTAGTGGTGCTAGATTTTAACAGTTTATTATATAAAGCAGTGATTATTTGAGGTTTGTAAAGCTTATGTAGTCTTTCCCATGTGTTAGATCACCAGATAGAATTTCTAGCAGTCCACTTACCTCAGTAACAATTTTGCACCAGAACAATGCCATTTTTCGCAGGGTTGTAAAACTTCCAATTACTTCAGATAGTTTAGTAAGAAAGCCCTCAGGTGGAGCACCATGAATATCTCTGGGCAATAATGGTGGTTCCAAAACCAGGCTCATGTTCCGGCTGAGAAAGTTTCCCTCTGCGAATATCTTGCAAATATTACAACGGAAGTGAAAGATCATCACAGGATAATGCAACAAACTAACAAATTTTTATATGTAAAACAATAATGCAATGTATCAAAGACTAAAGAAAAATGGTATGAAAAGCAGTCTGAAGGTCATCTAATCATGAATCTACCTGCATCAAACAATGATTTTATCAAGGATTCCAGCTTCTCATCATTACCAAACTCAGATGTAAGTTTATCCTCCTTGTCTCGAAGCATTAATGACTTAACTGCAGCAAGGCTTAAGCTTGCCCTCTCCATAATTGGCGAGGAAGCTCCAGATGATGCCAAAATGTCTTTCACTGACTTAAACTTTTTTCCAGAACTGAAAAAGATTCCCAGAAAACAATTAAGAACTCTGTGTGCATGGAGAAAAATCAAATTCAATTACAGAATAATCTCATCAGGACACAGCCTCAAGATTTGCCGAGTTTAATAAAATGATCTGAGAACTAAAAGAAAAGGGAATATTTTGGTCAAAGAATAAAAAAATATCCAGCAACTTACTCCACAGCTACAGCCAATTGCTTCAAGGCAGATATTGGAGGAATTGTATCTGGGTTGGTGGCATTTAATCTTTCTACTATGGAAGAAACATGTGAGCCCTACAGAAGATCAATCCTGGAAATAAGTAAACATGTAAAAACAAGAAATTCTACATATGTGTGAGCTATGCAGCAAAACAAGCAACAATCAAAGGTGTTGGATAATGGAACAGACAAAAGCTTTTCCTATTAGCTTCATACTCCTCCTATATATTGTAGGAACAAATGCACTACTCTGTTGTAAGAAAACAGAGAAGCTTATTCAGCATGACCCTTTTTAGGTAAAGAAAAGAAAAAAAGTCAATTGGTGAGAAAACTACCACTTGGCTTAAGTATTAACTGGCTGCGGCAACAAATAAAAGCCTTGTCAGGCCAAATTACAGAAACCTAATTATAACCTATAAAATTCTGTCTGATCGCATTTCCATCGATCGATTTGGAAAAGCTCCTTTCTTTATTTTTGTTCTTCAGATCACTGGCAACAACATCACTGCTAAACAGGCATTTCGAAAACACTAAAGCGTAAGTCATTCACTCATCAGCACATTTGAAGCAAACAACATGATGGACACGTCAAACGTCAAGCAAATAGATGATACAAACGGCAAATATAAAATGAGGGTGATGTTAGTTTGATACCTTGGCCTCCTCCTCGTTTTTCATGTTGAGTAAGTACAGATTTTCATCGTAAAATGGAAGAGCCATGGTTGAGTTTTCAGCTTTGTTGTTGTTGTCAGGTCCTCTTTTCCCTCCTAATCTTATAGTATTCTTGAATCTATCTTGCCAATCCAGCTTAGTCCCTTTTTTTCCAGGTCTCCACCTCATATGTTGCTGCTTCCCTTCATTCTTATTCTGCATCATGCCATTGCCCACAATAATTTTTTCTTTTTTCTTTTTTCAAGAATACTAAAAAAAAACATTTATTCAAATCAAGTTCAAATTCTCAATCGAATCAAAACACACCTATTTTGTAAAAACAAAAAAAACAAAAATTAGTTCACCTTTGACTCGCTGTCATTGCGCGGAGACGACTTTTCTCCCGATTCTTTTATCGATTCCTTTGGCGATATCTTATCTGAGTCTTCTCCGGTTCATTTCAACAAAAAATCAAAACTCCATCGATGATTAATTAATTAATTAATATATATATATATACACGCATCTTTTTCTACATGAGAAAGAAAAGGAGAGGGGAATAAAAGGAAAGAAAGCAGTGGATATAGATTGAAGAGAGATAGAGACGGGGAACCTGGCCCTTCTCGATCGGATATAAAGTCTGATTTAATGTCAGTGAAAACTTGCTCCGCTTTAGCAGCAGCGGAATGGATGGCGGTCCTTGCTTTGGATACAAAAGAAGGCGACTCCATATCCTGCGCAGGGAGGTGCGTAGGTTTGATTTAGACAGATTTGAGGTGGCTAAAGGAACGAAAATGAAGGCAAAGCATATTTTCTTTTCACAAGGAAAGACTGGGATCAAAGACACGAGGGCATAGAAGCATCATGGTTGAAGACTCCTCCTGGGTTATGGCTCCCCTTCTATTTAATTTATTCAATTCTTTTTTTTTTTCCATTTTTTTCTCTAAGCCAATTATTTTTGTTATATAATATTTATTAACTAACAATTAACCTATTGTTTTTCGCAGGATTTATTAGTTCTTGAGGGATTGGCCCCGGGCCCATGTGTTGGGGGGGGGGGGGGGGGGGGGGGGGGCGCGGGGGGGGGGGGGTGGGGGGGGTGGGGGGTGGTGGGTGGGTTGGGGTGGTGGGTTTTTGGTTTATTATTTTTTTT
>Ga0307511_10007446_pt1 | contig 11008 bp, 7 predicted proteins | sample 13_EM_MG_FD_200266 | JGI IMG/M metagenome (GOLD analysis project Ga0307511, IMG submission 200266) | Populus trichocarpa ectomycorrhiza microbial communities from riparian zone in the Pacific Northwest, United States - 13_EM | ecosystem: Host-associated > Plants > Roots > Unclassified | place...
CGCACTAGTAATTTAATTCAATGGCAGCCTTAAGAACTAGATAAGTTGATTAATCAAGAAAACATAACTGTCCGCAGTCTATGTTTGATTTGATTGAATGTTCTCCCTAAGATTAATAACGTAGATCTGCCATAATTATTAAACTCAGTTACTTCACAAGTTCATACACCACAACTCCAGTTTTGATATCAAACTGAGCAATAGATTGTCTACAATAATAACTGAGTTATAAACATATTCAAACTGAGCAATAGATTGTCTACAATAAGAGTCCGCTCTAGCAATTAAAATAAACAATCATAGGAAAAATAAGCATAGGAGAACAAACATATTCATCACATAAACTGAAAATAAAAGGTAAAATAAATCTCACAGTTCTTGAAATCCGAAGGTTTCCGTGTCCTTGCAACCAAGAAAACGAGTTTAGCCTTGCATGTTTGTTGAACAACTAATCAAAAAGAAGGAGGAATGCATAATTTCGAGTTTCTTAGAGGAGGGGGGGCGTTTTTCTCCTCTTGGTTGATGCCTCCTTTCTCTTCTCTCATTCTTTTTATATCCTAGAAAACCCTAGTCTCTATTTTACAAAATAGTCCTCCCTTAAGTAGACTGTTTACATTTTTCTAAAAAAAGAGAAATAGTCTTGCATGAAATCTTCAAGCTTTGACTTAGAGGAGCTAAATTGCTGAAATAAAAACTTGGATATCGGTTTAGATGTTTCGGAACATAATTTGAACTCGTTTCTTCATGAAACCTGTTTGCTGGCAGAATTCAGTTGTCATCTTTGAAAAATCATATCTCCCTCATATGACATCTTTTTTGGATGAAATTTGGAATCCAAAAAAATTGAGTTTGCATCAATTGAACTTCTGTAGCTCCATATATTCAAGTCGGAATGGCAGAAGGTCAACACTGGCAGATTGCGAGATTTAACTTTGAAGGCTGCGATTTCCATGCTCTTCCTTATTTTATTTTCTTGCCTTAGATTTCCAGAAAGGTATCGATTTTAGCTTTTTAATGCCACTGGAATCACTTCATTTAAACCTCTAGAGCTTACGCTCTGCACAAAACATCGACTGAAGATCAAATCTGCCAATTATCTCCAATTTACTCTTTTTTGCATCTTTCATCCAAAAATACCTTCAAAACATAAAACAAAGAATATCAAGGCATTTTATATAAAAAAAAACATAGACAAAACACTAGTTAAATGTGGGTGAAACTATAGAATAATATGGTTGCATCACGAAACAACTACAAAGGGCCTTGACGGGTCAAATTGGAATGATTGAAGCTACGTCGGAGTTAAAAATTAGCAATCAGTTTGAAATTGGTTCAAGGGAGCTTATTTGCCTACAATTGAAACTTCGAGATGGGAAAAGCACTTAATGGTTCTTTTAATGCTGGGCTACTTGAATTTGGGTTGATAATGCAAATAAGTGAAGGAATTAATGTTGTTTATGGTCAGAACAGTAAATGAATTTGAACCCGAATTTGAACTCATCCATTTCATGTGAAAACAAGACTAATCTAGGTGGATTTCAAGTTCAGAACGTGATCTTTCTAGATTGTCCAACCATGATTACATTGGACTTTTGTGCAAGAAGTTATAGCCATTTTAAATTTGGTCTGTTTATGTTTCAATTAAAGTCAAAAAATGTGTGCTAGTTAAATTTGTCTAGTTACTTTGTCAGAGTCTAATTTTTGGGCTTGACTTCTATCATGTTGAATTTTTCCTAAGTTTGGAGGGATGTTCCAATTATAAATATAGCATCAGAATATGTAATAAAACAGTTTTGGCCAAGATTTGAAACTTAATTCATAGAATTAAGAGTTGTTCTTTCAAATTGATTTTGTGAAGAACCCTACCTGACTTATCACTCTTCAATCATAAAGAGTGTGGCGTCGAAATCCTAGATTGATCTTTGTGGCGTCCAGATCGACTTATCAAAGTATCATTCTAGTCTATCCTCCATCTTATTTACCTTAAATCACTATAATCCAACCTAAACACCAAAAGAAAGACAACACAGCCACACCCATCCTTCATCCATTTTCGTCAGATTCATTGTTGCCGATTTTTGAATCATTCACGGCACATCATCTGGTATCAGAGCATCAGTTGCGATCTAAGGCAGGAACCAAAAACAGAAGAAAGGCTTGTTGGAATTGAGGTTGATAAACTTAATTATGGCTGGAGATTTGTTGGTTGTGGTTGGATTCTGAATGCATAAATTCACGTTAGTGATGAGCAACGCGAGAACATCTTTCATACTCGATATCAGATTCGAGATAAGGTGTGTGGGATGATCAATGATAATGGAAGTTGCACTAATGTTGCGTCAACTACCTTGGTGGAGAAATTGGGTTTAACTACCCTTCCACATCCCAGGCCGTATAATTTGCGATGGCTGAATGAGAATGGGGAGATTCGGGTGACAAAGCAAGTCCGTGTACCTTTTTACATTAAAACCTATCATGACGAGGTTTTGTGTGACGTTGCGCCCATGTCAGCTAGCCATTTGTTGCTGGGTAGTCCATGGCAGTTTGATAAGGATGTGACCTACAATGGACGAAAGAACACTTATTCTTTTATGCTGAATGGAAAGAAGGTGAACTTGTTACGATTGAGTTCTCAACAAGTTAGAGAGGATCAGTTACGAAGCCAACAAAAGGAGGTGAAATCACGTAAGGGGCTGTTGTTAGCCAAAAAAGGAGACATCAAACAAGCATTAGCTTCGGCGGGGGCTGTTTTCATGATCTGGGCAAAACATCAGAATTTGAATAGATAATCTCATGCAAGTTCTAGAAATTTTTCTCAGCTTTCGAACAAAACAAGATGACTGATTGCTAATTTTTAACTCCGATGCAGCTTCAATCATTCCAATTTGACTCGTCAGGGCCCTTTGTAGTTGTTTCGCTCTCGCTCTTGTCATTGGACCATCTGAATCCTCTTGCATATTAGATTTAGCTTTACAAGATGTATTATAATTCCCATGATGCACATCAGCTACACAAGGAAAGAAAAGCTAGTGGTATTTAATGACAAATTAGCTATTTTTATTATTTTCTTTCATATTTGGGCATAATTAAAACTTTTTTTTTGAGCTAGGATCCAAGGCTTGTTTGGATCAGGTTATGGGCTTTTTCAGTTTAGGGTTTTTGGATCAGTTTTGAGTGAACCTCATATAAGTCCACATAAGGGGTCTATTAAGGTTAATTTTTCAAGAACTATTTAAACTCATTTAAGCCTAAAATTTCAGCAGATTTGACGATAATTACTTCTGAATTTTTCAGTTTTAACGTACGAGAGTGATTCTTGCATTCTTCAGTTCTTGAACGAACTGAATCTAACTTATCGAAGATTAACTAGCTTCGTGGCATCATTCTACTCAATCCAATAGTGTTGGTGCCTTGGGGCAGGTTTCCATTGTGTCACACTCCTATCAGACCTATTTCGGCTTTCCGGGGTCAAATCTCAATTTTGATTGTGGGTTGCGTGACCACGTGATCACGAGGTTCGCATCACTTCTTAAGGGTGACAAATCTGATCCTAGCATATTTAGGATGGTAATTTTTGGATTTTTATTATTTTCTTCTTAGTCTGTGGGTTATTATTACTTATTTGGGTCAATTGTAATTGGGCTTCATATAAGTCCACCTAAGGGGGGTCCATTAGGGTTTCTTTAAGTCTAGAGTTAGTATAAATAAAGGCATAAGCAAACATGTAAGGGTTAGAGAATTCAGATTAATAAAACTTCTTGTTTGCCGCACTTTTTGTGTTTGTGTGTTGGTGAGATAATCTCTCTTCCTTGATTCTATAAAGAACTAAAAATGACTTATCAAAGAACAACTGGCTTCGTGGCGTCATCCTTATACTTCTCGTTAGCAAATCAATATTCGTTAGGTGGGGATTGCGTAACCATGTGATCACGAGGTTCGCATCATTCATGATGAGGCTTCTCGCAACAACTCGATTGTTTATAGCGATATTGTTCATTATATTGTTTCTAAAGTTAATTTTCTTCATAATATGCCCTTTTCGAATGCTAATAGACAACTTTATATTTCATAGAGATTTTCTGATTATATTTTCATTTTATGGCATGCCCTCTTAACCTCTCTCTGAGGTAATACGCCCATGCTTTCTTGTTTATTGATTTGGGTTAGGTGGGGTTTTTTTCCACCTTTTCGAGTTGTGTGAAGTTTGGCCCTTTGATTTTTTTGGTTAATATAAGTATCAAAATGTAAAAGTGTATAAAGGACATGACAAGTGCTTGGTAGTTCCATATAGTGCACCATAATCATGAAACCCGACTCAATAGTCAACTCAATAATTCAAGTCAATGAAAAAGCTTTGTTTTTTTTTTTTTTCAAAACCATGTTATTTTATTTTTTTAAAGTCAATTGTTAAGTTAACCACGTCAATCCTCAACCCGCCACCTATTTTTAAAGTCAATTGACATCTACCTCGAATTGAGGTACCCATTTTTTTTATTTAGATTAGCCTTGTTACACCATTTTTTTTGGTGCAAAAGAAGAAAATACAAACAGACTAGGGCCTCCCTTTAAAAAAAGACACCAGTCAAATCAGTCTGGAGTAGCAAATTCAATCCCAGTGGAGGAGACCATATCTCCATAGAAGCATCTTGTGGAGTTCCCAACCTAGCTAATCTATTAGCACCAAGGTCCCCTCTCGCATGATATGAGAAATTGATATAGTTAATCCATACCATCCTTCAGAGGATCATGAATGCTAAGAATGAGGCTTAAATTTGGATGTTCATCACTACAATTCTAGTTATGCAAGGACCTTTGTAAAAGGAAACATTTTGTCGAATAATATTCAATTGATAACAGTGCAATCCCTAACCCATGGGCAGTTCCTCGTTAATTGATAGAAATTAAAATTTATCCAAAACCCATTAAACATAATACAAGGGTTCATTAGCGATATCTGCAAGTTAGCAAATTTTGTTATGGAAAGTTAATAAAAACCTTTATCTTTCATCAAAAGATCTGTAATTATGATTCACTTCCATATATGGAATTATAATCTCTCCTTATATGTATATTGTGTACATTATACATTATTGGAACTAATGCTATTGTGTACATTATTGGAACTAATTAGAATGTTGGAAAGGCCATTAACACCTAAGGTACTTTCTTATTGTTCATTCTTTTTAGCTTTTATTGTTTTTTTTTACCTTCTATTATTTTAAATTTCTTATTTTCAAGCTTTTTTTGTCCTTAACCTCTTAGAAACATATATAAAGACTATGGTTTAAGACCACTTTGTTAATTCCTTATTAGGGTTTTTCTATTCTCTTTATTTTGTTATGCTAAATGCTTGTTGTTTACGTATAATATCGCATTTGAAACGAAGTTTAGCTTGAAAAGGCATCATTTTTTTTATGCTTTTTCAAGATTAACTTAGTTTGAAACGTGTCTAAACATAGCCTTAGTATCTTTAGTTTTCTACAGATCTATACCTGGCTACGCAAATAGAAATTATTGATGATAAACTCTCATGTTGCTAGGAAAAAAAACTGAAAAATGGGTCGTGGAAAGCTAAACATGGAACTTATACACAATGAGAGATCTTGGATGATTATATATCACAAAAAAAGACATGTTTAACAAAGAAAGCTAGGGAGTTCCAAATTCTCTATGGTGTAGATGCATGTGTTATCATTTTTAGGCCAAATCTAAATAATCATCATGTTGATGTCAAAACCTGAACAATCATGTTTAAGTCAAACGCATTATAAACAAATTCAGTTTATAAGGTATTGATCGCACGAAAACACAAGATTTATCTTATTTTTTAAAAGCTCAGGAAAAGAAACTGGATGATGATATTGCTAAATTGCGCAAAGTTACAATCATCTCAACTTTTTATCACTCGACCAACTTAGGGTCCTTGCAAAGAGTTTTCGAAGCTAAACTTAATGTTGCAAGAGGTAGGGTATTGAAGCTAAAAGGTAACCACCCCTTTTTGTTGGAGGATTCCAAGTCAGGGATTAATGTAGCTGGCTCCATTAGTAATAAATCAAGCCTAATGGCTTCTAGTACTTTTGCTAATGCCGTGCTTCAGAAGAATATTGAATTAGAGGCTCTTCACAATCAACCCTTACCGTGTGCCATTTAATAGTCCCATGTTGATGATGATGATGAACTATAAAGCTTTCGTTCAATTTAGTGGTATTCTAGTAATCGCACCATAAAATCCATGGTTCATTACAATTATGATCCAGCCACTGAGATGATAGGGAATATGATGTTCAACAATCCTAGGTTGCACTCAGTAAGCTACAAGCAGTGTCCAAAGATGTCCTTCTCAAATGCATCTCCCCAAGTTCTCTGATTTTTATGATGTCAACGAGTTTGATATGAACAGAAAAGAAAATCTTTAGTTATATTATAAATTTGGAATATTTCAAGTTTGTATCTTTTTTCTTTTTCTAGCGGGCATAGCCTCTAACCAGTCTAAACAGTCTGGCAATGAATAATTACCATCACTGCTATTAATGTATTTCATCTTGTATTTTTTATTCTCTTCCCTGTAATCTTCGTGCCATCATTGTTATACTTCTCATTTGCGAATTAATATTTGTTGGGTGGGGGTTTTTATTTTCAATAGTGGTGGTGTACAAGTTATCTTAGTGTCACTCCTATCAATGTGATACGATCCAGGAAAGGTCAAATTCAGATATTAACGTAAAATGTGCAATTATCCAGTTTTACGGCAACAGTTATAATTCTCCATCCAATCGTTGGATTAAGCTGAACGTTTACGTGGAGTCTCCTAACATGTTTTCCTACCTTGGTTTAAAATTTCAGGTCAATCGGAGTTTGGGAAGGAATCGAAACACCGATCAACAGAGGCCATATGAATTTTGTTATTTACTTCCTTTTGACTTGTGGACTTTCTATTTGGCTAGGATTCTTTTCCTAAAAGGACGTGGTAGCTTATTTTGGGAATCTCCTAATTCTGCAAAGATCTTTGATGGGCTGCAATATAGTTTCCAAGTGTGGCAAGGATTCATAAATGTTTTAGAATCCTTTTCTTACAAGGATTCCCTATTCATCCTAGCTAAAAAAAAAGAAAAGAAGATTTCAGAATTAATTCTACCTTCAGATTTGATTCTCCTAGCTTATATGGGACTTGTAAAGGGCAACAAATCTGATCCTATTATATTTAGCATATTAAATTCGGATTTATTATTGTTATTATTATTTTCTTCTTAGTTTAAGGTTTATTTATATTATTTGGGTTTAATTGTAAGTGAGCATCATATAAATCCACATAAGGGGTCCATTAGGGTTTATTTTAGTTTGGAGTCACTATAAATAAGGGCATAACCAGACATGTAAGGTTAGACGATTCATATTAATAAAACTTCTTGTTTTCTGCACTTTTTATGTGTGTGTTGGTGAGATAATCTCCCTTCCATGGTTCTCTAAAGAACTGAAAGAACAACTTATCGAAGAACAACTGTCTTCGTGGAGTCATCGTTATACTTCTCGTTCGCGAATCAATATTTGGTGGGTGGGGGTCTCCGTTTTCAATAGTGCTAGTGCCTAGGTACAAGTTATATTTGTGTCCCACTCCTATCAAACCTGATTTACTTGGCTTTTCAGGAATTGGTGTCTTTGCGTGTAGGTTGCGTGACCATGTGATCACGAGGTTAGTATCATTTGATATCAGAGCTTGGCTCCGTTAATCGGTTATACTTCTGAATTTTTCATTTCTTGTTGATTCTGCAAAATAAAATAAAACTTTCCTTGGTGTCCAATTTCTTCTTCTCCTTTTATTTGCGGCATATTATAGAAAAAACAGAAAAAAAATCAGTCAAAAGACAGTTATTTGCTTATACCGCAGAAAACTAAACAAAGGAAAATTGGATCAAATCAACTCGAAATTAACTCAAATTTGATAATCTGATTTATGGGGTCCTAATCTCACTACATATTATTACAGGGTCCTGATCTCACTACATATTAATTTTAGGGTCAATTGGATATTGTTTGCTAAGGTTTTCGAATTCAGGTCTAATAAGGCTTGATTCTTAATGTTTTTGCATCAGCATATCAAATCTTATTGTAAATTGCTCAAATTTCATATGCTGTCTATTTGGGTTGAAATCACACTATATCTCAAATGTTAGCTCAATTGGACATTGTTGACCTTAGATTCCATATTCGAACTTAACTTATCGTAAACGGATCTGTTTTTATGTCAACTCTTCAAACTCTTCTTATTTCTATTGTTTTCATTTCTTGTAGTATATTTACAACATATCTAATATATTTGGTGTTGTTTCATGATATTGCATACTTCATTCATGTTTTCATTCGAGTCTTCAGTTTCATTCATATTTCAGATAGATTTGCTCGCTACTCGCGAGACTATCATCACAGTTTTGTTTTTGCTTGTTTTCTGTGTTATTATTGCTTCTTGAGTCATATACATCTATTTGAATTGCACTGTTGAGTTAGTTCCTTTTGGTGTGATTTCAGTTCCGCAAGAACTGAAAAAGGTGAGACGAGGGGAAAACCCTAAGTTTGAGTGAAGCACGAGCGACGTGAGGATATTTTTATACCACTCCCCCCCGAGGGTGAACTTAAGTTCCAAATGCAAGCCATGATGAAGATGATGGAAACAATGAATTTCATGATGGGGAACATGTGTGACAAAGTTGAAAAGGTGGAGAAATGTGATAATAAGGCTGGGACAGTTACCCAAGACATGAGAATGGTTGGAGCTGAACCAAAATCAAAGAATGGCAGTAGGGTTGAAAGGCCAAGGTGGGCTAATTATGAGAATTTTGAGGAGGAAGTTGATGATTTTGGTGATGGCGGTTTTAAGGATGAGATCGTAGGGCATATTTTTGATAGCCTAGAAACCTGATACTATCCAGGCAATCAGATTAATGATGAGATCCAAGCAACGAAAAAACAATCAAATTTGGATTCTGATGTAAAATGCACAACTGTCTAGTTTCACAGAAACGGTAATAATTCTCAATCCGACTATTGGATTAGGCTAAATGTTTACATGGAGTCTACTAACATGTTGTCCTACCTTAGGCTAAAAGTTCTTATCAATCGGAGTTCAGGAAGACATCGCAATAATAGTCAACAAAGGCTGTATGAATTTTGTTATTTACTTCCTTTTGACCTGTTGATGATTTGGCTAGGAGTCTTTTTCTACAAGAATGTGGCAACTGGTTTTGGAAATTTTCTAGTCTTGCAAGGATGTTTAACGGGCAATAACATAGTTTCCATGTGTGATATCGACTCCATATTAATGTGGAATCCTTATGGTGTATGGAAACAATTATTGTATTCTTATTATAGTAGGAATTTATCATTAAATAAGTTTCCAAGTCAGCTAATAATACTTTGCACACAAGGAAACTACTGAAGAGGAGGCAACTTCAGATTTGATTCTCCTAGCTTATATGGGACTTCTAAAGGGCAGCAAATCTGATCCTATTATATTTAGGATATTAAATTTAGATTTATTATTGTTATTATTATATTCTCTTAGTTTAGGGTTTATTTATATTATTTGAGTTTAATTGTAAGTGGACATCATATAAGTCCACATAAGGGGTCTATTAGGGTTTGTTTCAGTCTAGAGTCAGTATAAATAAAGGCATAACTATACTCTCCCTTCCTTGGTTCTCTAAAGAACTGAAAAATAACTTATCAAAGAACAATTGACTTCGTGGCGTCATCCTTATACTTCTCAGAAGTCGATTAGGTTTAAATGAGGGGAGGAGTAGGAATCAACTTTTGCCCATTTGAAAGAAAAATTATGTTCCACACCTATTTTAGCTTTACCTGATTTCATGAAAGCATTTGAAATTGAATGTGATGCTTCTGAAATAGGAATAAGAGCTGTGTTAATGCGGGATGGAAGGCCCTTTACTTATTTTAATAAGAAGTTAAGTGAAGCGACTTTGAATTATCCTACCGATGACAAAGAACTGTATGCTTTGGTAAGAGCACTTGAGACATGGCAGCATTACTTGTGGCCAAAGGAGTTTGTAATCCATTCAAATCATGAGTCGTTGAACCCTCTACAAGGATAAGAGAAGTTGAATAGGAGACATGCAAAATGGGTTGAATTCATTGAGATTTTTCCTTTCGTAATAAAGTATAAAAAGAGCAAAGGAGGAACAACTAGGAAGTAACTACTCACCTCTTATATTTGGTTTTCTTTGCATCCTAACCCAAAATAGTTAATCAATTCTTATCCACATTTTGTTGACCATCTCAGTTATCAATGTCACTCCTTAACATCATTAGCCTCCTTACCCAAAGTAGTTAATCACACTAGAAATTGTTGTTAATACCAATATGACCCATTGATATTTATGCTAACATCTTCCCAGTGAGCTTTAACGACTGGAAGTGGGGTGTATAAACCCAAATCCTGACTCATACGATCCAGGAAAGATCAAATTCGGATTTTGACGTAAAAAGTGCATCTATCCAGTTTTACGGCAACAGTCATAATTCTCAATCCGACCGTTGGATCGGGCTGAAAGTTTACATGGAGTCTTCTGACATGTTGTCCTACGTTGGGTTAAAATTTCAGGTCAATCGGAGTTTGGACAAACATCGAAACACGGGTCAACAGAGGCTGTATGAATTTTATTATTTACTTCCTTTTGATTTGTGGACTTCCTATTTGGCTAGGATTCTTTTTCTAAAAGGATGTGGCAGCTTATTTTGGGAATCTCCTATTTCTACAAAGATCTTTAATGGGCTGCAACATAGTTTCCAAGTGTGGCAAGGATTCATAAATGTTTTAGAATCCTTTTCTTACAAGGATTCCATATTCATCCTAGCTACAAAAGGAAAGAAGACTTCAGAATAAATTATACCTTCAGATCATGTAAGGTTAGACAATTCAGATTAATAAAACTTCTTGTTTGCCGCACTTTGTGTGTGTGTGTGTGTGTGTGTGTGTTGGTGAGATAATCTCCCTACC
>Ga0307511_10007447_pt1 | contig 11007 bp, 10 predicted proteins | sample 13_EM_MG_FD_200266 | JGI IMG/M metagenome (GOLD analysis project Ga0307511, IMG submission 200266) | Populus trichocarpa ectomycorrhiza microbial communities from riparian zone in the Pacific Northwest, United States - 13_EM | ecosystem: Host-associated > Plants > Roots > Unclassified | place...
TAGTCAATCAATTTAATATGTTTGTCTATTTCTATTATCGTTTGATTAAATAAAAAAATGTTTTAATTAACAAAAATTAGCAAACATGATCGGGTAAATATCCCGTCTTGCGAGATTAAATATCTTGATTTACATTTGCCTCTTGGTTTTTCATGATTATATGTATGTATAAACTTTTTGATTTGTACTTAAATTTTTTTAATTATAAAAATACATTAAAAAACTTGTATATATAATTTTTTTTATAAAAAATAAAAATATTTTACCTGTAGTAGAGCCGGGTAACAAAATTAGTGGTTTTTTTTTTTGTAATCATGAGTATTCGGGTTAATTTACATGTATTTCGACTAATTTTCTAATAACATCGAGTTATTTACAAATTAGTGGTTTTCTATTTAATGTAATTGTAGGTTGTGGTTATTTACAAAGTTAGCATTTGATCGGCTTTTTATCATCAAACATCTTTTCCAAGTTATGAAGCTCCAAATTTGAGTTCTGGTCCATTAGATTTTTGCAGTTTTCATTGTATGATGAACTTGGACGATGGTGTTAGGGTCTGGAAAGCTAATAGAATTCTCTCTTGTGCTAGCTATAGTGAAGCTAGATAATCTCCAATGGCTCTTGACTTTGTTGTTTAACAGAGAATCATCATCAAACAAAATAATAATGTTGAAAAAGGAAAAAGAGGAAATCCTTGACCATTTTTAAGATTCAATTCAAAATGGGGAAAAGAAAACGATGACATAGCAAGAATACTTGCCCTGATATAGACAGCTCTTAGCTTAATCAATATTAACAATTATCACTGATCTCATCAAAATATTTATGTAATTTCATTGTTCTTCCTGGAAAGGAAGCTCGCAGCAAAGTCGCAGCTGCTGGATTCTTTGTGGTGGTTACTGATTTTTTATATGGTGATCCAGTTGATCTAAGCAAGCCTGATTTTGATAGCCACGGTGAGTTTCTAGAGCAATGGACATCACCATTTGTGGGATGTCATAGAAGTGAAATCCATGAGTTGGAGAAAAAGACCAAGTGACTGTCTTCTTACATCTGTAGGACAAAGGACATGAAGATGCGAAATTAGTAATTGCTGCTCTAAGAAGTAAAGGCATGAATTCCATTGGTGCTGCAGGTTCTTGCTGGGGAGGTGAGTCATTCTCCCCCATAGCTACGAACTTGCTCAAGTTGGAACAAGCTCAAATCTAAGACAGAGAAGAATTTAACGGTAAGATTCCCACTTTTCAATCTTCCCTTTGTTTCTTCTTAATCGTGACTGTTGTGTCTAGTTTCACCTTCCTTCTCTTGAAAATGGTTCAGGATAATTAGAGAGTGCTAAATATTTGTGTGCGTACTGCAATTGATGACATGTTATACTGTTTCAGAGGTGAAGATTCCAGTTGCTTTTCTGGGAGCTGAAATTGACCGTGCTTCCACACCAGAACAATTGAAAGAATATCTGCAAAATCTCAGGTGATGGGTCCTCAGTCCCAAGATTGATGATTGTCCCATAGAGGTTCTATGGTTTAAGGAGACGGTGTTTTTTTTGTAACACTTTTCATCTCATGACTTGGCAAATATTATTTAGCATTTTGGATTCAAGTCTCTTTGATCTTTCTATGTCACGCCGCGACGAAAAAGCTGAAGAGGATTCTCCTGCTTCCCTTGCTGTTGAGGCTCTAAATTTCATGCTCACAACGCATCAAACCTGATTTCTATATTTTGCAGTTTGATAGCCATGTCAAAATACTCCCTGGCGTCAGCCATGGATGGACAGTTCGTTACAATGTTGAGGATGATTTTCATAAATAATTTCTATTTTTAATCTTCGTTAAGAATTAAACTCGTAATTTCATAATAAAATGGGCTAGCTGAGTTATTTTAACTCGAATTAATTTAGATTTTAAGTTGATTAAGTCTTTGATTACTTGTTAAGTCAATTCAAATTTTAAAACTATAATTTCTCTCTTATTTTACTATGTTTTTGCTATCCTATACATTGTCAAATATCTTTATATGGTTTTAATTTTCAATTTAAATTATATATTAAGTAATATATAAATTAGTGTTTTTAAACTCAAACCAGTTATTCATAATTTAAAACCTTGTTTAGGTAGTATTGCATGTCAAACCATGTTAAAACTTGAACTAATCAAAATCTAGCTAAAACTCTTTTTTATTTTTAATACAACATTATTTTATTTTAAAAAAAAATTAAAATTATAACGTTTTGCATTGATCCATCTAACTTTCGACATGAATTTTAAGTTAGGTTTATGGTATATAAAAATATAAAAATAATAATATTTTGGATTAATTTGAATAGAAAGTGAAGATTATAAGTATATGCACACTCATATATATATATCATACTTCTTTTTTTGGAAGAAGCTGTTATATGATTTTAACCAAACTAATAAATTCTTAATTTATTAATTACTTCAACCAGTTTGATTGTATTGTCCAATTAAAATTATTTTGGTATAATAAATCCTCCTCCTGCAATAATTTGTCGTATTTTGCTATATATGCTAAGAAAAAGTTGTGTGGCAAAGATTCTATGCTCGAGTTGCCCCAATTGCAAGGCAATGGTGCTCTTTTCCTATAGAGTGGATAAGAACAGTTCATGCAAGTGCTTCATGTTATACAGTAAGAGCACCCAGTTTTGTCTCCTTGACAAGCACTTCAAGCTGCCCCCCCACCTTGAGTTTTATGTCTCCTCCTATTGACATTTTGCTTGCATGAGGAGGGTCGAGAAATTCTGTCAAGTCTGCTACTGGGTTCCACTTCGGTGACGATATAGTGCAGTCTGAAGCTAACAACATTCATTGAAAAGATTCAAACAAATTTGAAGTGTTCAAAGAGATGAATTATTGTTCTTTTAAGCACAAACTGATGGCTTTTTACTTGTGTTATTGATTAGTTTATGTGTGTCCTATGAGCTTGTAGCTCAATCAGCATCCATATATACCCCCCTCTCCCTTCAGAGGTCTCTGGCTCGAACCTCTCCTTTGTAACCAAACCAAAATCTTTTGCAGATATTTGAATACTGTGGCATTTGAACTTCAGATTGTTAAAATATTAAATCAGAGAATGATGAAGAGAACAGTACGGTGACCTGTAGAATCAGTAGAGATTTCAAATAGGAGGCTAAAAATCAGAGTTGTTTTGTGTAGATTCTTGAAGCAAATATCACAGTGAAATGCACTAAGATTCAGGGAATTTCATTTTCTTTTTAGGATTCTTGAGATGGACTGAGACCCTAATATCCAACCCCCTCCTTCTGCAAAGCATGAGAAAGTACATCAGGCTAAATTCCTTCTTGTCAAGGATTACAGTTTATATTAACTACTTCGCCTGTGGACTGATAACCCGAGAAGAATACCAGCTTACAGAATTCATTATCAGGATATCCATGTCGGTTGATCCTGAAAGATAGTAGCTACAGTGTTGTTGATCCTGAAAGATAGTAGCTACAGTGTTGTTGATCCTGAAAGATAGTAGCCATTGTATTTCATTGATGATGATTTCTTTCTATGGACTTGCATGGATATTTCCATGTTGAAATGATCGAATATTTCAAACAACTTGCTATGTTTATTGATTTGCTTGCGTTTCAGATGATTAATCGCCTTGACTGTCTGTGGTCAATACCCGAGGAACATGTGGGCTGTGCTGCTGTGAGATTAGTCCTCTGTCAAAAAGTTGATCTGTTCTTTCTGACCAACAGGCCCAGATACATTGATAGCCAAAAGAAGTACAGCCATCTCCACTATCTGGGGCAGGTTTGAATTTCTCATCCTTTCTTAGAATCTTTACACCTTCTGGTATCTTACCTATAACATCTATTCTACTGTTTAGCTATGATTGGCGGCTTGGTGCCTTCGTACGATATTGAATTCTCTGGCAGTGCATATCATCCATCCTTCTGTTTAGACCATTTGTTCAGTAGATGGTGACTAAACAATTCTGTGGTAACAATTCCATGCTGGTGATGTTGTCACATAGCTAGCTAGTGGTGCCACTTGAAAAGCAATTGCTTCGGTAAATGGTCACACTAGGGCACGTAATCTTGTCTCCCAGCTATGCTGTTAAAGGCACTTTCAAGGTATCACTGCCTTCAGCTTCTTCTGAAAGTAAATGTTGGCATCTGAATTAAGGATAGAAATAGACCAACCAGGATTGCTGGAAAGGATTTTGTATGCTTGAGCTGATTTCTTATTTAACTGATTATTTGTAACGAGTCTCCTGAAGAAATACTAGAGGTTTTATATATTCTTCCTGTCAATTTGCTACTTGATTATGCACTCTTCATTTCTGAGATTGTCACTCTGCATCTGCATAGTTTCAACAATGATTGAAAGTTTTGGTGGGCTATATATCACCTGGGTTTATTCGAGGATTTGTCATAATAGATGGAATAATGGTAATCAGTGCCTACAATGTCCAAGATCAGCAACATATTTGCTCCTGTGTTGAAAATAATGTAACACCATCATTAATCACTGTCACTCTTCCTACATGATTAAGATACCATGGGACCTACTGCTTTCCGCCCATAAACAATTCTGAATTGGAAGTTGAAGGCAACTCTTCAGGACCATATTTCAGAGATGCCTGCCATTATTTGCCTATGGATATCAATGTCAATAGCACTGTTCACACCTGTTAGGTGAGTGCGGAGAGCGAATGATCTTCCGTATCTAGGTTTGTCTGATACTTGAATTCTGTCATTTGCAGTCTCTTGCCTCGACATATTACATCAGTAACACCTTTTTCATTGAAATATGATTTAAAGCATGGATTGTCTTTTTGTGTTTGTTTCTTACTGTTTCCAATATAATCTATATCAGCTTGGAGCTGTGGACCCATAGAATCACAATTGTGAATTCTATTATCACCACTCGTTGCCTCTTTCATACTTCAGGATTTCATGTGGAAACATAGGGCCTTTCAATCAAAGACACTAACTAAGAACATACTTTATAATCAGCAGTTCAAATCCTTTGCAGTTGAACCACAGAACGTTGGAAACCATACCAGTGTGGGTTAAGTTCATGTCCTTTTATCATGGCCATTCTAGGAACCTTGGAGCAACTCTTTCCAATAGAGAATCTTTAGAAGATTCCCTTCTTTTGGATGCTATAAATTTTCCCTGCAAGTACATTCATAGCATGGTCTCTGGCAGATGCCAGTCCAGTACATCAGAGGGCCATGTTTGGTGGTTAGCACTTGGCATCCAAAATCATCTTTTCAGGAAATTTCTAATTATGGAACACAAATTTTAGCAGATGATATCATTCATCTTGTAATTAACAGCATCAAAATCTTGTTCTTCGCTATCTTGCTGGTGAAATGCTTGATTTCTACAGGCACAAATATGATGCATCAAAAAACTATGCTGCCCACTTTTTTTATGGTGATAAAAGGAAATATCTCATCATGTTCTTTCAGTGTCCATCCAAAAATCATTTTATGTTCTTTCACTTTTATTGTGGTTTTCCCTAAGTTTGATCTCTTTGGAGTTGGGGGAGGTACATAAATGTAGTGACACTACGTAGTTCACCCAGTGTATCGCAATCAGGAGTCTTCCTTCGAAAACTAAGTACACTTTAATGGAGAATTAACAAACTCATTGATGACACAAAGCAGATTTTGGTAACAAATTGGACTTGTACTAGTTTTCTTAAGGTAATTTCTGAAAATTGAATAAAAATAGAAAGAACGAAAACCCTGCACTTCCAAAGATACAAAGAAGTAGAAGGAAAATAAAAGTAAACAATAGGAACACAGAATCAAAATGAACTATATCACCTTTCAGGAAATAGAATTTCTCCACCTTCTAGTTGTCTTACTAGTATGTTCTCCAGGAGCTGTAGCAACCTCAGGATCGATATCATGGTTTTCCAAAGTTGTCATCTTGGTGAATTTGCTTAGTTTCTTCCACCCTGTGGTCCATGCTGACGCCTGTTTCTTATTTGTCAATTTATCAAACTGTCTCTGCAAAATGTCCATGTCATTTTGGAGCTCATGATATTTAGCCTTGACGGTTTCGAGTTCAAACTTGAGTGAGTTAATGTCCTTCTTGGCTGCTGCCCATCCTTCCTGGAATGATTGTGGCGTCCCTTCAAGTAGAGATTTTCGGTTTGATATCATAGGTTGGTACTGAGTTTCACCAGTTTCTTTCAGGGAATTGTTTGCTAATGCGTTGCTTATTTTTACCTGTTCAGAAAAGAGTACTTGGACTACAACTCTAAGTGGTAGTCTTTCATTTTGAGCAGCATGCATACAGGCATCAATTGAGAGTTTTTGACAGTCCATCACACGACAGAGGCGCTTCCTTTCATGCTCAGACAGTGTTGGATGAGCCTGTTGAGTAATAATACAGAAATTGCTTAACATGTGGGGATTCGTTCAGATAATATTGCAGAAGTATGGAATACTTGAACATCCTCAAAATGATTTCCAGACTACCTACAATATCATTTCTTTCCTTCCAAACTTTCTTCGAGCAACAACTAGGCTTACATTTCTACTCCTTCCTAATCACATATTAGTTTCTTAATTAGAAACAGCTCACTATTTGCTCCTTCAAGATTATATATACATTTTTGACATTGTTACTCCTTTCACTATCCTGATGAGCTATTTCTGATAATGATGGAAAGAAATGTCTGCCTGTGGTCATGGTTTTACAAGGGGGGCATTATATATGATGACATGTCTTCTTCCTTTTTGACCCGCAGGTATGAATTTTTCAGATTTATAATTTATTTCCAATTATCATATCTTCTATGTCTGCATTTATGCATTGATATGCCTACTTATCAACAGGTTCACAACCTGGTTCTGTGTCTAGAACTCTGGTAAGCACTCTCTATTTCAAGTTATTATCTTTAAATGTTACAGCGTAAGGTTTAGAACTAGTACATAAGGCTCAAATTTGTATGCAGCTTCATTCTTGCAGAGTGATAAAAATAAATGCTGTAAATAATAAAAAGGGAAAGGATGGAATTACCTTAAGATAGGAATCAACTGCTCTATATAGTCCATCGTCGCAGGTCCTTGCAGAATCAGGCAAAGCTTCTGCCAGCACCTGGAATTTTGTTAGCGAAAGGTTTCTATCTCTGGACACCTCTGTAAGATAACTGTCAACAAGCCTTGCTACTCTGATCTTGGCACTTGGATTGGCACCCCTTTGAGCTCCGTCGTACATATGTTTGTCAGAAAATGATTGCGTGGTAGGACTTGAACTTTCTATCTGCTCTTGAACCAGAAAATGCTCGAGAAGTCTCTGAACCAGATCCACATCATACGAAGTTTCATTTTTATTGTACGAGGGAATTAGAAGATCTGCCAATGTAGCCTGTTCGAACTGCATTCCTACGCGCTTCTCCAATTCAGTTACCAGAGCAGGTGCCACTTTCAACATGTTTGCCATTCTCAGCAGGCGAAGAAGGAAGCTGCAAGAGACACTATCCTTCTGTGGTGGAATTATGCTGATCAGGCTCTCGACGATCATCCGTTGATCTTTGGTTTCAGCTGTTGGGGTGTCATCTTTAGAAACTGCCACAATCATATGGAGTCCACCTTTCCAACTACTGCCACCACTACTATTGCTGCTATTGCTTGCTTCATCTATAGAACCTCCCCCATCTTTAATCAAACCTGGAAGCCACTTTCCTGCATAATGCATTATAGCAGCTCCAATCAATTCAAACCTCATCCCCTTTACCTTGATTGCAGTAATGACTCTAACAAAGTGATCAATCCTAAGGATTGAAACATCTTCAAACCACCAATCAGGCGGAACTTGCGAGTTTCTACTAGGACTTGAATCCTTCATCTCATTCCATTTTGGACTAGAAACTTTAGGGGGTTTTCCAGTGTATGCCCACCTTATTCCTTTAGGATTTGCGCAAGCCTTCCAAGCGATGGACTCACTACATCTTCGAACAATCTGAAGATTCTCTGCCCATGGCGAGAGCTTCTCACAGCTTTTCAATACCACTATAGAATCTCTCCACGAGGATAGCACCACATAACTGAGAAATGCTTCGGTCTTGAAAGTAAGATTGCCTTCTTCCAAGTCCTCTGTCATTTCAAGGTACTCTGCAGCACATCTTAGGCCAGAGATATTGGCAGCTGTTAGATCAACGGCTATGCCATAGCAGAATTTTGCTGCAAGCTCAAAGGCCTCTGGTCCACCCGGAAGATCATCCAATGCCACCTTGTTGAGGCCCAGGTCACGCGATTCATATATTAGTCTATTCATCTTTCCACTTCTTGAAAGCAATGGATACTTTCACGACAAAAGAAATAACAAAGGAGGGTTAGTAAACACAATTCTTAAAAACTATCTGTTAGTTGTTGAATTCTGAAATTTAAAAGATTAAACGGAGTGAAATTCAAGCATCACGGGAGGAGAATAAGTACCTTATGCAAGTGGAAATTTACATCTCCAACCTGAACTAGAAAATCACTTGGAATATTAGTCGCAACATACCTGCATATTAATCACATCCCATCTAAGTTTTCAGAAGTACAAGTGCAAAACAAGCTAAACTATTGGCTGGAGAAGAACCGTTTCAAACTCTTATCCATGCTCAAACTTTGTCATGATACTATAGACATGACATAGAAAAAGAAAAGCAACCAACTAAAGGTTGAAGAATTTCACAGTTTATAGAGCATGAAACCTTACTAAAGTTACCATCTTTCACATACATACCACGAGTGATCTCTTAGCTCAAATCCATCATTCTTGACACCATGCTTGCTTGAGGAAAGGATTCCATTTTCATAATCTCTACCAGTGACAGATTCACTCTCAGAGTCCCACATGATGATGCTGGGCCAAGAAAATCCAAGAAAGCCCGAGCAGGGATTTTCTCAGCAAAAGGGCTCTTCTAAATCAGAGTTAAAGCAGAGAAAACGAGTAGGAAAAGCAGGCAAAACAACAAGTGAAGCACAGGGAGTTGATGAACAAGAAAAGGAGAAGAATCCCACATGGGGTGCTTGGGATTATCTTTTATATTACAGGCTGTGAAGTAATGGGCAGGGATTTGAGCACTGTTTTTGGATCATTTTGAACGAGTCCTGTCTTGGATTTTCTTGGACACTTTTCTACCTAGCTGTGTGCATAAAAGACAGAGAGATTCAGCTTCTAATCTTTCATATCATGCTTTTTATGATTTATTTTCTCTTTGTGTTTTCTTTTTCAATCATAATTTTTTGCTACTATTTATTACACAATCCCAAAACAGACAATCATTCCTGTGTGGACAAGGGAGAATGAGAAGTTGATTTTTACGTATATTTATGGAGGGGGGACCGTCACTCTTAATGATTCTGGCTCCTTCCCAATCGCCTGTAAACACCTCAACTAAAAGCCTTCACTTCCCCTATATTCAAAGCATATTTTTCAGCAAAAAGTTGATTAGCAAGTGAATGGTTTCCTAGTTCACGCTAATCACATAATTCATCGTTAATTCCAGTCAATTTAGATCAATTTTCCAAGTCAATGAGACTAAACATATGGGAAAAGTCCTTTTCTTTTAATTGAATTGATAAAGCCCATTACGTGGGTCTCTCTTAATAGGAGTTGTCGTCCTATTTTTTAAACTATTTGTTTTTGCAGTGATAAAATGCTTTCAAAAAAAAAAATCCCTGTTTTAAATTAGATTTTTTAGGTGTTTTTAGTTGTTTTTTAATATATTGATATCAAAAATAAATTTTAAAAAATTATTTTAATTTATTTTCAAGTAAAAATTACTTTAAAAAACATATTGTTTTATTTAAGATAATTTTTAAAATTATATTTTTTTACGATTTCATCATTCTTTAATTTTTTTTTTTTCAATTTCATCATTCAACCTTAAGTTGGTTGAGATTGAGTTTCTTAAACGAACTCGGTCTTAAAATTTCACGTGTTGCAAGTCTGGGAGATTAACCTACATTTTAAAGATTCGTTCGAGTTTGCTTGGTTTTTTTAAGGCCATGTATGATCAATTTTATTCTTTAATATTTATTTAATCGAAGATTGATCTCTTTTATTTTTTATTATAGAATTTCTCACCTTTTTTTAATGATTTAATATACGAAGAAGAAGGTGAAATCTAAAATTAAAAATACATAAACTAAATCTAAAATGAGAGAGTAAAATCAGTTTATCACAAAAAACAATCTCATTTCATGAGTGGACAAGAGAGAATGAAAGGCTAATTTTGAGGCAGCAAGAACTATATATTTGTGGGGGATGAACAATCACCTTTAATGATTTTGGCTCCTTCCCAATCCCATGAAAATACCTCAAATAGTAAATTTAGATAGATTTGAGTGTCTAGACATGAACATATACAGGCATACAAAAGGGAGATCAAATTTCAATTTTCTGTGGCATAAATGGTAGGTCCATTATTTCGATTTGTTTTTCTTGCAGTACTGCCAGCAAGAAATAATAAGCATGTCCCCCATACTGGCTTGCTGGATTCATAACAAGTTTTTTTTAATTAATATGGGTATCCGTGCCAGCTTGCATGTACCTTGATTAATCCCACGGGCTCTCGGGTCCTGAAATTAATGATCATGTAAGCCTCCAGTGGCTCTGAAGGGATTCAAACTCGTAACTATTAGGGAGCAAACTCAATGTTTGATCAATTGAGTTACCCTCATGGTTAATGTCGAGTATATTTAGTAATGCGGTGAAGGATATTTTTTAATTGAAAAATATATTAAAAATATATTTTTTAGATTTTATTATTATTTTTGATATTATCACGTAAAAATTATTGAAAAAATATTTAAGAAATAATAATATTATATTTTTTCAGACAAAATATAATATAAAAAACAAGCAGAAAGACAAAATGACTCCATATATTCTTCCTGTTTGATCCTGGCCCTACCTTCCACTATTTATTTTTCTCCTTTTTCTCTTGAGTGTTTGTTTATATGGACCTTTGTGTATCTTCTTTTCTATATTCTTTTTTTTTTTTTTTTCTAGTT
>Ga0307511_10007448_pt1 | contig 11007 bp, 13 predicted proteins | sample 13_EM_MG_FD_200266 | JGI IMG/M metagenome (GOLD analysis project Ga0307511, IMG submission 200266) | Populus trichocarpa ectomycorrhiza microbial communities from riparian zone in the Pacific Northwest, United States - 13_EM | ecosystem: Host-associated > Plants > Roots > Unclassified | place...
GGGCACCACATTAAGGTGATTATATCGGAACCTTTTGAGGGCTATTGAGGGTGACCTATAGGTGCGATGCGGAGGTATTTGAACGGCCCTTATTGCATATTCCGAGCATGGGCATCCATGTCTAATGCATGTCTGAGGGTCGCGGAAACTTTCCCCCAGGCACTGTATGTTATGAAGGTTTGGTGGGCCCTGTGCGACACGGTGCAGCTGAGGATAATTAGTGCGCTTGTACTAATATCACACAGAGTAGCCTTGTGTAATATGAAGGAAAATGCCGTGTTCTTATTGAAAACGAATTTATCCATTGTAAAGTACCTTACTCAAGAGCTTGCCTACCTTCTAGCCTAAGCTAGTTCAATATATGTGCGAATTTTTATACATTTTGCGGGGTATTTTATCTCAACGTATGTTGTAGCTTGTCAATGGTACTAAGGGCTTCATTAGAAACTATTAGTGTTGTCCTAACAATATGGTAGCCCTATGCCTTGGATTAAGTAAGCTGACCCACTGGATATCGGGAGAAATGGATTGGTTACCCTCAATTACGTAAGCTTGTACAAGTGCCCCCATGGCCCCTCCATGTCTGTAACTAGTTTCTTTACATGTATTGACTTTTATCAGACCATATGACTATATGTATACCCCACAGAAAGGCTCCTTGATCCCGATATCCATCAGGATATGGATTTTTTAACATAATCCGCTATGTAGTTTACTACTTCTCTTGACATGGTAGGCCGTTGGTCCTGATACTGAGTCCACATGTATTATACATCAAGTACAACGTATATTGAGCCCCGCAAGTCCTTTGAGGACACAACCCAGCCACATCAATTGTTAGTCCATACATACTCCAATTCGTACCTTCTATTTTTCACCACCGCATATAGCAATGCTCACCCTAGGGCAGCACTTGCAGATGGCTTCTATGTATATACTAAAACTCTGGTTTTAATTTGAGCCTATTTGCATTATAATTCGATTTTTATAAAAATTAAATTCATGCATCCCGGAAGTGCGCCGGATCCCGGTCAAATACGTTAGGACAAAACTTGTCGGTGGAGAAGCTGGTGGCGAGGACCAACCCCTCATTTCGACTATCAGGTGCTTCAAGAGGCCATACAACTTCAGCCGACACAACGCGTTCCTCAGCAAAGTTCGAGCACGATCCCGCACCATATCACCTGCTGGTTACTATCTGCCAGAGCCGAATAAGCTCTAATGTAATAGTACAGGCCAGCCTTTATCCCCACACGGAGCCGGGCTGGATGAGAAATTTGGGGGAATCAAGCCCATCCTCGGCGGAAGCAAGCGTATTGTCATGTTTGCACTGCGGTTATTACGGCACTACCTGGCGTTCAAACAAAAATCAGTACCAGTTGTCTAGCACCTGTGCTAGCTGCCTATAGGGTGGAGCGATCTTGAGCTATCCCAGTACATAGCGGCTAGCGATAATAAGTGTAGGAACCTATCTATCCCTACTTAGAATGGCCCCACTAGCGGGGAGTTAATCCCCAGGTATGTGCGATCAACATCGCTTGTTTTTAGGTATATATATTGTTAAGTCATATTCAAGCGGCATTTCTCCTTGGCAATCCACCTGGTGACTATATGCCATTCATGTATTCTCACTTCACTGATGGGGTAACTGGTAACTGTGTTTCTATGGGATAATCTAATGGGGATAAGTCATGGAGGAGATTTGAATTCATCGACTCACCAGGCATTTCCTTTCTTTTCTCTCTTGTGTCGCAAAGGAGGGCACATAGGCGATTCACTAGCTCACATACCTGCTCCTCACAGTGACTACCACAACTCCTAGGACTTATAACTGACCAAAACTTTTCTTTTCGTCGGTGGGGTTCGGGTTCTCGGACGGATTGACTCAAGCGGCCACATCGCTGTTTTATCCACTTATGTTGGATTGTCGTTGTTGTCCTTTTTGGTTTTTCTATGGTTTTTACTTTCCAAGTATTTTAATGTGTCAAGGCTCTAATAAAACTTGAAATTCTCCTGCGACTTTCTAGATCCAAGGAATGGTCTAGCCATAATTATCCATTTTCCAACGAACCTTATCCCTGATTCTTTACACTTATTAGTATTCTGCATGCAGCCAATACGCTCAGTGGGCGCTGGAGCATTTTTTCGCGTGCTGAATGGTAGTACTGGGTGAGGGCACATGATACGTTCGGTAAGCTGAAACATCGCCAAGCGAGTTCGATTCTGTGGGTTACACTGCACTCCGTACCCCTGTACTGGGACTTCATCCAAAGTTTTGATTCCACCAACCCTGGTCAATTGCCAAGTTGTGGTATAGTAGTAATCAGACTCGCTCGCGGGGAATATTGCCCTCCACATATGTGAAATCTAGGCCTAGGCTACCATAGCAAGAAGCAAGGTCACCTGGTGGATAATTAACTTTTAGTCTGGGTCGACATTTGATCAAGCCAGTTATGCGAAGGAACATTCCCAGCTTGGTTTTCCATCGCGATTGAGCACGATGTCGTTGTTCAAGTTACGAAATTTCAGCGAGTGAAAACAAGCCGCTTGCAATAGACATTTTCTCCACTTGCCAACCATCCACATATTCCACCACAATGAGCAACTTCTAGAAGCTGCCGCGACTAATTTCTAGATCATTATAGAATAGAATATTGCAATCGGGCTGCCTGCGCGAGACTAAGCGGGTAGGAGTACGGTGAAAAGAGGGCCTAGTGTGGGCTGATTGTAAGTTCTTAACATGACGATTTGTTCACCGGAAGGCAAATCAGGTAAAGTTAAATAGTGAGTTCAAGCAACAGTTACAACTGGGGCTTAGCATATTCCTGACTCTGTACTATATAGTTGGAGCCATATTTGTATAATACCAGGGGGTCAAATGTCATGCGTAACTAATATCCATACGTCGGTTCTCGGAGTTTTGACGCATAGTACGAATAGCGTCATAAAAGTTTCACTCCCCAGTTTTAACAAGCCCGGAATATTATTCACACCATCTAGATTCTCATATGTACGTCCAATATTTGAGCCTGTTCTTCGGCATTGGCAGGATGGGAAATTAAGATTGAGAATACCGTCTCTAAACAGCAACTACACACATGTATAGACGATGTTGTGGCGGAACACGCAAAGCCGTGTGAAGAAGGATTAGGACAGGGATCGACTTGTGATCCAGTATCAAAGAAACTGCGAAATTATCTGGTCGGACGCTATCAATATATTGTGCGCCAGGGATGTAGTCGCACGGTTTAAGGATCTCACATGGATCCCCTACTCGGATTTGACGGGTCGGCATACGCGTACGGCATATATATGCTGCAAGATGGGACGAAGTCAAGATTCACGATCGCGGGTAACAACCCGCCCAGAACCACCTTGGTCTAAATTAGGGGTGCGCGTTGCAGCATTTCGAAACCCAAGAAGATCACTGAGCCTCTCATTAAGGAAGTAATCAAAGCGGAAACAGCATCTCCGCATTCCAGATTTCTATGTGCTTCCAAAGAGGGAAAGAATAATACTACGTGTCGCAGTGTGAGAACAGCGAAGATTCGAAGTCAGGACATGAGCAAGGTCAGTCTGGCTGGTAGGTAGGGTGCGACTCTCGACGTTGTGGCATCAATTCAGGGTAATTGTGATAATGATCGCCGCACAGAGATGGGGAATGATGTATTGGGATTCTTTAACAATTGCCCAGAATGCAGTCTACGACGTGGTATTTTTGTTGGTTGCCCCGTGGTGTTATTAGGATGTTGACCAAGTATTTGCGACCGTGACTAGGTCTAAGGCTAATCATGTCTCCCATATTACCACTAGGGTCTTTTCTAAACTGACTACCAGCAAGTCCCGCCAGGTTAATCGATGTCGCACCGAGTTCAGACCTGATCTACCAGGAAGCATCTAATCTAACCCCCTGTTCGCCCTTAATTCCTTCTCTCATTCGAATCCCCAAATTTAACACTGGCAAGGTGACGTGACCGCAGGGATGTTAAGCATGTATCCGACTCGCTCTTCACAATATCGTTTCCGCCCCGGACACCAGTATTATAGATTAACCGAGACATGATTATAATAAGAGGCGGTCGCCGCCGCACAGTATGAACAGTGCGTTCTTACACCGCAGTTTGGATTCATATACGGTCGCTTTTCGAGGGAACATAGGTTTGTGATAGTTCATGCAGCCCGTTGGTGAGTTTCTCTCGTCTTTGGAACTTTGCAATTACCTATAGGAAATCAATGTGATGCTTCCTGCCTCTCATGATGTCCTTGTAAATGGATGTATTCCTAGTATCCCCGGGGTTATTTCTGTTCTTGCTATAATCCGTGAATTGTTAACCAAGATATGCCCAGTGCTAACTTTGGTTATTATGATAACAGAGTCGGAGACTAAGGAGTAGCCGTTTTTTGATTTACAAGTGTAGGGATTATAATAGCCCAGCAATGACATTACGGAATACCTCTATCAGAGGGCCTCAGCGCCAGCCAGTGCTAGCGAGAATCAGCCTGTTTATTGTTTTCAGCCTCCTTGCCGTGCTAAGCACTGCAAGCGCCTTCCGGCATGGTAATCAACACCACCCCCGGCACACCGGTGTCTACAGCGGGCATAATCACCATGCGTACGTATACACTAATGAACTCACCTGAGTCTCTCCTCATGCCCCAACCTTATAATTATTGACATCAGCGATACTAGTGGTCCGGGAAGATCAGCGCATGATGGGTTGTGGAATCGAGCGGCAATTGGTAATCTGGCCAGAGCGACAACGACTGGGAACTTCACGCAATGTGGGAAGAACGCGTCCCCTCCAGGCAAAGCGTGCCCGTTGAGCGTTTGCTGCAGCGAGTTTGGCTTCTGTGGCACTACAAGTGAGTTTTGCGCGAAGCCGGGGTGTCAGTCCCACTGCGACCAGCCGAAGCCGGACGCGGCAAAAACAGACTCACAAAAACGCATCATTGGTTATTGGCAGTCATGGAATGGCGGTAGCAAGTGTGGCGCAATGGCTCCCAGTGAAATACCCGTGGACCTACTTACCCACTTGGTTTTTTCGTTTGCATTTATTACTCCCAGCACATTCGAGATCACAAACGCAACGGGTGTGCCCTTAGAACTATTCGGCGAAATCACCAAGCTCAAGCAGAAGAATCCGGAGCTGAAAGTTATTGTCGCTCTAGGCGGGTGGTCGTTCAATGATCCTGGCCCCTGGCAGATGGTTTTCCACGACCTTGCGTCGACAAAGGCCAAGAGGGCTATTTTTATCAAAAGTTTGCTGCAGTTCCTTGATTGTAATGGATTTGACGGGGTAGACTTCGACTGGGAGTACCCTGGAGCACCCAATCGAGGCGGACAGTAAGTATACCCAATTGCACTCAAACCCATCCCCACTAGGAAGGATACGCTTAGAACGCTACCCTATTCCATATTCATATATATTACCCTACCTGTCATTTCCCAGCCCCAGCAGCAATATACGACAGGCATAAATTCCAGTACCTGAAGCCTAGAAGCTTGATTCTGACTCTTCCTCTCTCGTTTCAGGCCAGAAGACGGTGTCAACTTTTCAAAACTCCTTAAGGAGCTACGGAGCGCGATCAAACGTACAGGAAAAGAATATATTGTGACAGTGACCGTGCCTACCGCGCACTGGTACCTTCAACATTTTGACCTCAAGGGAATGATCAAGGCTGTGGACTGGATACATATTATGTCGTATGACCTGCACGGAGTTTGGGACAAGACCAGCCCTGAGGGACCCCGCATGTTTGGACACACGAATATTACCGATATCGACCTAGCTTTGAACCTCCTATGGAGGAATAACATTCCTCCAGAAAAGCTTGCCTTGGGTTTGGCCATGTACGGGCGGACGTTTAAGCTCGCAGATCCGACATGCTGGAGACCTGGATGCATGTTTTCTGGTGCGGGTGATGAGGGAGAGTGTACTAAGGCTCCAGGGATGTTATCATACAAAGGTAAGGTCTCAAATCTAATCCTCAGTTGAGCTGTTTGGGAAGCAGGTTGCTAATGGATTTATCCTTGCTATGCAGAGGTCACGGATATCATTCAGAATACGAATGCCAAACCCCACTATGACGAGTCCGCCGGAGTGACTTACCTAGTGTATGGAGATGATAACTGGATATCTTATGACGATCCCAAGACATATCAGATGAAGATTGACTATGCAAACAACCTTGGCATTAGTGGACTGGTGATCTGGGCGGTAGATCTGGACAGCGGAACCCAAGCGGCCCTGAATTTCATTTCTCCCACTGGGAACAACAGGAACATTTCATTGGAGATACCGAAGAATACGTGTACTTCTGGGCAGGAGTGTGGGTACGGCAACACCACGACAACCCCGACTAGTACCGGTGGCACGGCCATACCGTCACCCGTCAGAGACGGCATGGCTGCCGATTGCAATACCTTCTACCTCCGCGGGAGTAACTCGAGCTTGTTCTGCGCTGACATAGCTAACGAAAACCATGTCACGTTGGGTCAGTTCTTGAAGTGGAATCCAGCTGTGAAATCAGATTGTTCTGGGTTGTGGCCAAATTATTATTATTGCGTTGGAGCCGGTAGTAGTAACAGTACTAGTACTGGTACCCCAACCACACCGCCGCCAATAGTTACAACAACAATGCCGAGTTCTGCACTTCTCAGGGTGAGATTTTGCCCTCAACTTCTATTTTATTTGAATCTTCTTTTGCTTTTACACCTAATGTAACTATCCCTTTCCCCCTGCTAACTAAGAGCTGCAATACCTGTACGTACCAATAGGCCAAGATGGGGAAGAACTGCAAGGTCTTCTATCTCCGCGATAGCGCCAGCAAGCTTTTCTGCGGGGACATCGCAAAGGCGAATAATATCACGTTAGATCAGTTTTACCTATGGAATCCCGATGTTGGGAGTGCTTGCGGGGGGTTGTGGCCAGATTACTATTACTGCGTGGGGGTTTAGTTTGTGCTGGGCACGTATTTAATTTATTCCTTGTTGCGTAATCTATATTTATATTAGTTGAATAAGTGCTGGGCATTAGGTTGGGAGGGGGCATAGATATGTACAATTAGAATGATGCGCAATATATTCCACTGCCCTACCGACTGTCCAACTTGCATGATCCCACAAGCCCAGTACTCTAAATAAGAGGGGGTAAGCTTTGGACTTGAGCAGCGGCATCACCCCACCGTAGTGGGGAAGTTGTTTATGACCTTGTTTGAGCTTATAAATAATACCATACCCTGAAGAGGTGTTGCACTATTGCAAGACATATGATTTGTCAGGAGGTTATGTGGCCTGCGAATATACTGAATATCACAATGCCAATCTGGGTAAGGCTCACTACCAAAAACTTACTATTTCTGACAGTGAGTAACTAGCAGAAATTGGCTTGCCCGTGCAACTCTGGGCTACCATAATTAACCCACAGGAAGAAAAGGATCAGTAATACCTTGAGCTAAATTGTAGCAACGCCAGGTGGGATAGAGGTACACGCTGTTGCCAAGGTCAAGTATGTGATGAGCTCATTAGGCAACTATGGACGCTAGTCCTACCTTGGTAGTCACTACTGCTTATGGAATGCCCCCGGATTGAAGCCCGCGCACAACAGCTCTTGCGCCCGATTATGACTTTGTCTAACCAAGATGGAGGATCTTGATACCCAACGGTAGCGATTTGCCACACCCGAGCTGCAAATGGCCCACAAAACACCAGAAGATCGATCTATGTAGGCACAGAGGGGATAGATGATATAAGGTAACGAGTGCTGGGTGTAAGTATAACCCCATGATTGAATAGCGACGCAGTTCCTTCCAAGACCTCCAAATATAGCCACCATCGGCGAGGTCTCAAAATGAGGGAATGGAAATTCAACCCTGGGAACTACACCAATGCCAGCTTAGTACTACCTCGCTATTTGACTTTTTGTATTCAAAGTCGGCTATTAACACGGCTACCGTCATATCAGTCTGGCGTCCATCATTTTATGAGGTCAAAACAGCTGCGGCACATGTTACTATCTGTCAAATGCCATCACTAAAATAAAATAAAAATTGCAGAAATGATCAACTCCGCTTCTCACTCCAATCGGCTTTCTCATTATCATAGTCATCGCCCTCCACCAGATGTACTAGCTCTCCAGGAACTGCGTCACGCTGCTCATGCACCAAAAGATCATTCCAGTGGTTTTCCCGTACCCCCCCATCCCCGCATTATTCACGAACTCCGTTTGGACATTCCGTGCATACATTGTTCGCCTGGTAGATTTGGCGAACAAAGTGATGAGGCCAGAGGTAGCCCACGGATGGTGCTGCTGCTGCAGCACGTGGATCAGCATTGCCGGCGCAATGTCTTTCACCACTTCCATCAGCCCTTCAAACAAGGGCACGGCAGGAATCCCAAGCCGGTTTTGTGCATTCCAGCCATCTCGAAGGCCTTCCTCAATGCACTCCAGGTTATATTTCCAAGCGTGTTTCCCGCTGCCGGTCGGGAGCCCAATACCGATTCAGGTACAGTACAATGTTGCAGCTGCTGGTTGCAGTGGGGTGTCGGCAGCTCCCGCTGGTGCTGCTGGTGGTGGTTTGGTACTAGTCCCGGTCCTCGCGCAAACCTGGCTGTGGCGATATCAATATCGCCATGGTGAGGGAGCACACGGTTGTCAGTCCGTGCGCGTACAATTGCCCTCTCCTGCATCCTCTGCCTGGCTTTGTGCTCTGACCCATTCAGCAATACGGCCTAGTCAGCAATGGGACGCTATTGCTGGTTGGGACGGCCCATTCACCAATCTGCATAATATTCTAGTATTATTACTTCATACGAAACTCTTTCTTCTATTTCGCATTCAGCTTCTGCCGAGGCCTCTGATTTAGATAGTACATTGCATTCTATGGTGTTGCGGAAAAGCACTTGATTTCTCGCATTTTATTTGTGATATTTTATTTGTGATATTTTATTTGTTATATTTTCCATACCTCTGGGCGGTTCTATTTCTCGTATTTTATTTATGTTATATTTTTTTATACCTCTGGGCGATTTAATTCCTAGTATTTTATTTATGTTATATTTTTCATACTTCTACTTGTTTGCTGATGTCTGGCTTAATTATTCCATAGTTTAGTATGAAGAATATCATGCGGATTGGTGAATGGGTCAGACCACCACTTCAGCTAACTCCTAAAAGAAGTTTTGCTGGGTGGAATCTCGCACCCGGAAGAACACCCGCTTTGCCTCCGCGGAGAGGTGTACACCAAGTTGGTGGTGTAGCCACTCTTGGTTATATAGTTGGAGTGCCGACTTGGGTTTACAATTCCGCTCGTCAAAGCGGAAGTATAGAAACCTGCCGACGTTGTAATATTGGTACAGTTGGATATTGGGAACATTGGGATTATATTGTACAATCCCAAAGTTCCCCATAATAGAGAGGTCCAGCCTATCTACATTTTGAAAGTTTGCGTGTCGTGGCATTGTGGATTCATTATATGTATGCCCCTCGTGGTTACCCCACATATGTAACAGGGCGTAATTTTCTCTCGATATAAGCATATATTCACTATAAGCATGTCACCTCTGGTCCCGACCGTATGCTTATAACGATATAGGCAAGCGGGTCCGTTGAGAACACTAGACTCATTGAACGATTCGCCGTAGCACTTGAAATTGCGGTACTGTGATCAATGAATAGGGATTCTCGACTCTGAAGCCCTAGAGTAGTCACCACATGAAGCCCATAGATCCATTGGAACAGCTCCCTAGACTTTGCCGCGCAGAGGGACCGAGCAAACGAAGTGGCTTCCCATAGTTGTGTGCGCTCCCAAAACCTTTGACACCCGAGGGCTCAGGACTGGGTATTTATACTCATGGCTATGGCTATATGTTTGAGAGTCTGAGTATAATAAAATAAAATAAAATATGGCTATATGTAAATGCTAATCACCCCTGTATTATATCAAAGGATCGGGTCCTTGTGTAACGACTCGAGCGACGTAGTGTCTGACCATGCTCCTTGCTGGGCTCCCACAACCTACACATGTACGCAACCACCGCTTTGAATGAGTATCTCTGCATTCACTACAAGGTTGGGAGGTAGCTGGATTGTGTGTTTGTTTTCAGGTTTTATAACACTACAATTATTGTGTAGTAGATACTTATCCAACAAAGAGACGGACAAATGAAAGGAAAGAAAGACATGGTCAAGCATTATTTACTACACGCTGCAATGGGGTCCCCCGAACTAGCGTTGGTCGTTTGTCATAGCGAGGACTCTTAGCCGTATTCTGTGTTTTACGAATACCAAAGACATTAGTGCGCGACAGTCGTTGGGGACTTTTTTGCAATAGTCTTACTGTTGAAGCTTGATAGTGTAACTCACGAATTGTCTTTCGGAGGCCGGCGCTACTCTTAGACCGAATTAAACTGATACCCCTTGCGCATCGTGATTTTTAAGAGAGAAGGGGGAATGTGATTGCGATGCATTTCTCTGAGAAAATGAAATGTATACTAGTACCAACGATTATAGGCTTAATTATCCTGATCACAAGAGTCCTATGTCTGTACATACAAGTACATGCACAGCTCAAGCTAACACCATAAGAAACGAGAATTTGAAACAGAACGAGCCTCCAAGACTTCCGCAATCACCCCTCAAGTCCACCATATAAATACTTGCGAGAAATCCCCAAGTGAACCGATCAAAGTGTACTGCACCCTATCCGAAAGAGCAGAAAACCAAGAGGCTGACAGCCCGGTTATTCCAATTTGGGTCCATCTCCAGCACAGCTTGTTCAGGGTGCAGCTCATTGATAAAGTTGCCTCCACGGCAACTATCCGCGTCGAACAGTGTCAAGCATCAGTTGTAAGCATTCTCCCACTGGAATGACGAGAATGGACATGTAGGAGGTATCCAACCGTTTTTTTTTGATTTTTTTTTTGACTCTGTACTCCTGTCCAACCCCTGGGCCGTTCCCTGCGCCGTATCTACGTACAAGACCAGATACCCCCCGATGTAAATCCAT
>Ga0307511_10007449_pt1 | contig 11006 bp, 13 predicted proteins | sample 13_EM_MG_FD_200266 | JGI IMG/M metagenome (GOLD analysis project Ga0307511, IMG submission 200266) | Populus trichocarpa ectomycorrhiza microbial communities from riparian zone in the Pacific Northwest, United States - 13_EM | ecosystem: Host-associated > Plants > Roots > Unclassified | place...
TGTTTCAAGCTGCTACACCAAAAAAAAAAAAAAAAAAACAAGACGGGTGTTCTCGGTACTGATCGACAAATCTGATCGGACAATAAATTCGGCGCTTCTGCGGTCCTGCTCACACCGCCGATACATGCGTTGAATAAATCTCGATTTTACGCTGAAGAGTGAACAGTTTTCTTCAGGACAAAGGGGGCCAAACAATTGTTGAAGGAATGGTGAAGAAATAATCAGGAGTGAATCTCATTGGCTGGCTGGCAGATAACTTTACGTTTCCTTTCCAATTCGCCTACACTTTTCTGAGAAGACCGGCTTACACTTCAGGATAAACTCACGCTCTATTCAACCAAGATGTTGTTCGCTGCCCGCGGTGTCACCATATCCACGATGCCGTTCGTGAAGACACCCGCATCTTCGTTAACAGGTGACCCCACAACCAATTCCCCCTGTCCAACTTATTCGTCTTTCGTTTTCGTTACATGGACCTTTTCAGGTGTGTGCGGCTCATTTTAGGCGCGCGCGCAGACACCCTGGAGGGGTTGCGATCGTACCCAGGAGGTCCGTATGGTGAAGAATCCCTTCAAAAGAGGGGGTGGGGCTAGTGAGCGAACTCAAGCTACAATTCACAGAAAACTACGAAGCCGTGCGCTGGGCTTTTGACCTGTCACGGGGAGGACATCTCTAGAACGAGCCGCCGAAGCCCACGACCACCCAGAGTGATTCAAGGTGTTCCGTGAGATGTACGTAGTGCGGCAGTTTCGATTGAGTACCTGCTCTGTGAGTTGTTTAACAAGTACTCAAGTCTGACAACTCAACGAACGCGAGCCAGGATAAAAAGCCAAAGACTGCACAACCGTCAGGTATCAACCCAGGAGGAGATCCAAGGAGGCTCACACCAGGTTTTCCCCCTCTACACTCTGTATCTGTGCGTCGCTCTGAGAGTTCACGATCGCCTCCCCCGGACCCTACAGACTTCGACTCGATCGACCGTGGGGAACCCAAATGTTAAAACGCGTACCAAGGCTGGTCCGCACAACGTTCATTTAGTCTTACAGGAGTAGAACGCGTACCCAGCCGCGACAACCGAGTACTGTGCGACGGCGAATACCGTGCCGTCTCGGCCAGCCCGGTGGTGTCGTGGCACAAGTCCAAGCAGCCAAAGAGGTTGATCAAAACCGATGTTTAGTCGTCAGGTTGGTCAAAATGCACCGCTCGAAAGTCAGTCGCGACTGGAGTCCAAACAGATCCTGAGTTGATTCGGTCAAACCGAGCACCGTCGCGCCGTAGTCATGCGGGGGTTGTGGCCGCTCTGAGCCACACATCTAAAAAATCTCGCAGAAAGTGGGTAACCCAAGTCTCGATGTTGGGGGCTTTTCAACGAGAGTGAGACGCGGCGTGGACGAAATAGCCAACATTCGTGTCGATGCTTCGCCTCTCGGATCCGGATTTCGCGAGACGAGTTTCGAAGGCATTCAAGGCAAATAGCGAGGCAACCTCATGGTGGGAAGTGCTTTTGTCAGGCGACATGGGTGGGGCATCAAGGTGGCAAGTACGGGTCTGCACATAGCCATGCGACTCGACTTTTTCTCCTCGCCAAGGAGAAGGGGGATGGTCGTGACAAGACAATCTCCAGTGTCGAGTTGGTCGGTCCCCGACCCACACAGTATCATCATGATAGCCACAGCAGAGCAAGGAACAAAGGCACCTAATAGTACAAGACATAATGCCGAGGGGCAGGCCTTGGGTCCTCACGCCTCCGAGAAAGTGCTCGGGGGAGGGCTATTTATGGCGGAAATGGCATCACGGACCCCGCGGAGGCGCGAAGTTCACCATCTCGTGCACAGTACTTTCGGCTCCTGCTCCGGTAAAGTGGTCCCTGTCCCAAACCTGGATAAGCGTAGTGTCGGCGGCCTTCCGAAGAGATACCACCAAACGCGAAATCATCACGGGTATCAATCTGGAGGGTCCGGGTTGGCCACAAATTCGACTAGAATGATAAAAGACGTACACCACGATGACAACCGGCGGCAGGACGGAAGGCTGGGAAGTTACGAGGTTAGAATAGTACTTTCGATAAGCAGGGGAGACCAAATTACCCTACGCAAGGCAGTGAAAAATACCATCGCAGCGTGAAACGCCGCCATGACGAAGAAATAGAGAACGCCGTCTTGGAGAATGGTTTGCATCAGCCGGTTCATGCGGGATTGGCCGTGGTCAGCTTTGAGCTTGAAGACGAAGACGACAATGCAAACAAATGTGATAAGGTCTGTCGGGGTGTGTGAGGCTTCTGGATATCCGCGAGGCGGTCGGCAATAAATACCAGCGACAGCGACCTGGGACCTGTAGATCCACGTGGATTTGTCAGGAGCAGTGAAAATACAAGCTCTGTACGGGTCGAGAGGGATTTTGGGCATTTGAACAGCTAATGGGGGAGGTTAGAAGAAGATAACAGTGACTGGACGTGTGTGGTACCTGTCGCTGAAGGCACGCTGAAAAAATACATCCCTGTCAGAAAGGACGAAGTGACCAGGAACCCGAAAATGACGAGGACGAATTTCCTCGCTTCTGTCAGGGCATATACCCTGGATCAAACTCAGCTGAGTGGTGGCGGACTTCATACGTGTGGTCATAACCATCTCACCTCATCGTCAGGAATATGTGGCCGAGTGTTATGATGAAGATGAAATAGTACCCTTGCAATTTTACTGTGCGGTCACACCTGGATTCCCGTCTGACGATTGAGCATTGGCAACCGTAGACGTCGGTTAGAAACTCACACCTATGCCGCAAAAGCCGTCAGACCGAGACCTGGGCGGAATGAGAAAGTTATTTACTGCTTGGGTATAGCCAGGCCAGAACGCCGCTGTGAACGTATTGGTGAGCGCCCCTTTCCCTGATTGGTGTGGGGAAAGTGCCGCACTGACTGCGACCCAGGCCTTCCAAAGCAAGATGGAGTACCTAGACTGTCAGGCGTTCAACAACCACTCAAATCCGACAACTTGGTGGATGCGAACCACGATAAAAAGCCAGAAGGCTGTACAATCGTCAGATGTCATTATGGAGGAGATCGGACAAGGCTTACACCACGTTTTATCTCCCCTCCACACATATTTCACCTCGTCAGAGAACGTTATAATGTGGTCCCAGATAACTATCGCCAGCGTTGCCTGGACAAAATACTGGAACAGACAGAGTCAGGGACAGAAATCTGAGTGTGAATTGTATCCAGACCTTGGTGAACAGGCTGTCGATCCCGCGGTAGGTTAGCATCCGAATAACAAAGCGATAGTGAATTGGACATACAAGTCCTCGCCGGCCCTGATGAGCTTTTGTAGTTCTGCATGATCCATTCCGAGTCTCCGGAGCGGAGGGGTGGGGGTGGGGAAAGAGAAGAGCGCAAAGAGTCGTGCCGATGGTAGGATGGTCTTTAAATACGGCCACCGTTTACTCAATTAAGTCCTAGGGTGGCATTGCACCAGCCCGGTGCAGGATGCCGCCCGGCAGCGGGGGCAGCTGATGTCTCCATTCATGCATCATAGGCTGCTCCGAGGATTGTGATTATCCCCAACGCAGATACTGTATGGCGATCAAGGGTGCAGAACTCAAGCATTGAAAGGCATACCGCTGGCTCGCACAGGATGTGTAGTCCCGTAGGAACAAAACGCGTTCCAAGTCCCAACAACTAGGGGTTGTATAGTGGCGAATGCTGTACCATTCCGGCCAACCCAGCGATCATCAATACAACCAAGGCAGAAGAAAACAGAATTGACCGGGTGTTTTGGTCGCCGGGTTCGTCAGAACAAGACGGCAATCGGTTACCTGTGGCCGAATAAAACAAGGATGTTTGTAGGGTCACGGTCCAGCCTTCTCAGTCTGATATACAGATGTAGGCGGGAGCCAACGTGGCGGATACTTCACCCCGTCGTGTATGCGTTTCCCCAGTTGATCATAGCTGGAGGACCGCGGAAATATTTGAGCTCACTCTCGTCAAACGGACAGTTTTTAGCATCATGACAATCACGCCAACATGTAACAATCCACCGTGGGCGCACGATGGATGAAAGATCTTCCGAATATTCGTCCGCAAAGGTGAGAAGTCCCTCTGTCAGGGAAGTGGTTCCATCATAGGGAAAATGATTACGCGTCGTGATAGGAGGAAGCAATAGATGAAAGGAAGCAGAAACGAGGCAAGACATGAGGAGAACAGAGATGGTGGGAAGAAGAATAGGTTCAGCTCGGGGTTCGAGAAGCATCCGGATGAGCTTGGGGATGGCGGCAATGGCCGAAGGACTTCTACCGCGACTTGCCAGCGGCCAGCGACTTTGCGATTCGAGTTGCCCAAACCTGAGGCTGAACCCCAGCCTAGACATTGCCACCTGCCGACACTACACTTTACTGGAGCTGATTAACTCCGCGGGTTTTTCCCGGTGGGCCGCTGTACTCTTCCTGCTCTATTCGAATACATTCCGTGTTTGACGCCCTGCCTTGTGTTCTGACTGCGGCGTCTTACGCTCATCGGAACTCCAGAATACATAAAGGACGGCGTGGCTTATCAATACCTAGCGTTGCGGGGTCACTTGGCCGGGCCACCTGTCCTATTTGGGGCGCGTCCTCCCGCTATAAAATGGAGGCCGAGTCCGTTAATTTTTGGTTCGATCAAAACGTAGCAACTGCTACCTCTGATCAAAGCGTTCCGTGGCCCCGCACTCTTGTTGTGTACATAAACCATTGGAGCGCCATGCTGGATCTCGACCCCCGCTCCACTAGCGCCGCAACCGACGGTCCTATAGGGGTACTCTCGACGCCGACTTCTCAGGACCCAGGTGTTACTGGATCCACGTACCTCCTCTTATAAACCCTCGTGGCTTGGACGCGAAGGAACGGGGGCATCGCAGCGCCAGTGAGCGAGAAGCTAACGTTCGGCCTCTGCGTACTTCTCCGCCTGATGCGGGACTGAATATTCTCTCGTCCAATGACAGGGGCAGCCGGTCTTGGCGCTTTGCGTCTATTCTTATATAAGTCACTTCACCTCCTGTTACGTTGGATAGGAGAGGAGGGTGTGCGCCGTATCTATAAAAGCCGAGCGACACTGACCGACGAATTCCCCAACCAACTCGGTAGCGATGGTGAATTTCCCCTCCTCCCTCTTCGTTCTCCTGTCTTTTGCCCTCCTTGTCGTCACCTCTGCTGTCCCTGTCGATGACGTCAAGAGGGAGCCATACCGTCCTACCCCTGTGGCTCGAGAACCAGAGTATCCATTGTACTTGGCAAAGAGGGAGAGTACCGGCCGCAAGACTCGTCACTTACGCCCGGTTTACGAGAATACCAAACGAGAGATTACCCCTCCGGATGTCGGCCAGGTTGCGTCGTTCCCCCCAACCGGGATCCCTCAGCCAATCCGCGGCCCCTACGGAGATATTCGTTCAGGAGGCACCAATGAAGAGATCGATAGGCAGAACCCCGACTATGTCACTCCTCCCCGCAGCGATAACGGTTTGTTCACTTCTCGGGCTTTTTTCTCGGCGTTCTCACCGGGCTTCTTAGGCGCTATTCCAAATCTAAAGTGGTCTTTCTCTTTGTCTCATACCCGCCTGCTGAATGGTGGCTGGATTCGGGAGCAGACCGTCACCGACCTTCCGTCTTGTAAGTTCCTTCTGATTGAACTTCGGTTGTAGTCATTTGACCCGAATTCACAGCGAAGGAGATCTCGGCCGCTGAGCTTCGCATGGCCCCGAACGCTTACCGTGAATTGTAAAACGGAAACTTCCATCATTATCATTCCCTCTTTCTAACATCCCTGCCTCTCAGGCACTGGCACCGTGTTGGGGAGTGGGGAATCGTTTTAGGAGGTACGTCACTCGGAGCCGATCGCCGTTGTGGAAGAGAGCTTTACTTGCGCTTGCAGGTACCGGACGGATTACTTCTGTCGATGCAGAAGGGAGAACATATATCAGCGATATCAAGGGCCCGCGGAATGGTTCTGAGCCGGATATCTTTACGTGAGCTACGAGGTATGAAAATTTGTGCGGCGTTGACCAAGCCTCTCTCTAGATTCCCCCAGAGCGTCGCACATGGTATACAGGCGTTAGATGACGGCCTCGAACTCCTAGTGTTGTTCTCCGACGGTGACTTTGACGCTACTGGCACCACGTTCATGCTTTCCGACTGGCTCGTCCATACCCCACTCGAAATTGTCGCTCAGAATCTCGGTCTCGACATCTCTGACCTCCAGAAGATCCCTACCCAGGACCCGTTCATTTTCAGGAGCACCGTTCCGCCTCCTCAAGAGGGCCACGCTGACGAACAAGCCAAAGAGTCCCCAGATGGTGACGTTCCCAATCCGTATGTATTCAGCCTGTCCAAGCAGGAGAAGGAGGTCTCGCCCGGTGGTTGGATCAAGATACAGGATTCCACGAGGAACTTCAAGGAGTCTTACGCTGCCACTGCCTACGTATACGTTGAGCCGAATGGTCTGAGGGAACTCCACTGGCATCGCGATGAGGGTATGTCGTGGGTTACCGACTTTACCGACTTCGGCTTGTTAACGTTACGCACTTTAGAATGGCTTTACGTCATTTCCGGACACGGGAGGGTCACCGCGTTCGCCGGCAGTTCCACCGCGAGGACTTTCGACATTCAAACCGGTGATTCTGCCGTGTTCCCGATAGCTTATGGTCACTACGTAGGCGCTCCCAGGTCCCTCCCGGACTTTGATCTGACTTGACCGCTCATAGGTCAAGAACATTTCCCCCACCGATCCGTTGATCTTCATCGAAGTGTTCAAGGCTGAGAGATACATCGACTTTAGTGCCACCCAATGGCACGTATTCACTATGGACTGCGGACTGCGGGCTGCGGACTGACTCTATATCCCCATAGGCTCGCCTTGACACCCTCTCAAACTGTCGCCGATTTGCTTAACATCACCCTTGCGCAGGCCGACGCGCTCATCAAGACTAAGCAAAGGTTAATCGCTTAGGTCAGATAGATAGGGATTCTTTCGCATGAGCCCGTTCACGAACTGGGATGGAATTCTGGTTTCGCGTCGATGAATATTAGTATTTGTATTACTTGGAGACGAGTCGTATACCAGGTCCCCAGGGACATCGTCTCAGTACAGGTCGAGGGCCTCCTCCAAGGACAAGACCTCTGGGTCCTCCAAGGACGAGACACGAACAAGGTGAGGAATCGACCCTAAAGGGTTGTCGCCACTTCTTCCAGCACTATGCGCAACTTCCCCCTTCGTCCCCTTTTCCATCCAATTACACGGTTGTGGGTGTATCGACACCTTCAACAGTTTCCTTATCGCAGCCCCGATTTCACTTGTTTTTTTTTTTTTTCCAACATGGTATTACATTCTCAAATTTCTAACCGATACAATTGAATGAGGAGGGAGGGACGATGAGAGCTACAGCGAATTACAACACAGAGGAACAGGGTACAACAACAAGTCAAGGGAACACGCACATCCTACACTGATTCTTCGCTCTCAATTTTACCCATCTCCACACTCGGGACACGTCCGTTGACGAGCGTTGGGGACGAAACCCCTGACCTTCGAGGCCGGAATCGAGTCAAGGCCTCCTTGAAGGTCGCTGATCGGGAGAGCGGTGTGGTCCTGCCTTGACCATCGTCATCTCCCCCGCCTGACCCAGGTTCGGAGGTCTTGCCTCGCGCACCCCGGGTGAAATCGACGAGGCGGCCCTTCAAGGCGTAGACGCTGGTCAAGAGGCTGAAATTCGCCTTAACCTCCAACGCGGTCCAGATACACCAAGAAACCAGCGTGAGTATCATCACAAGGAAGACCCCGACGGGAAGTCTCGTCCACAATCCCTTGCTAAGTAGCAGTGCCTCAAGAACGAAGCCCGAGAGAAACGTAACAGTGCTACGGATCAACAACGTCAGGCCAACGGATCTCGTGACGATCACCAGTTATCACGACTCACGCCCAGAGCAGCAACGAGTACGGTAGGCTGTACAGAATCGCAAGAGTTTCGAGCCCGAGGGCATCGTGAAAGCGACTTCTGAGATACCTGTCCTACCACGGGGAAGTCGGGGCGGTGAGTGAAGAGATAGGGGTGAGATAGATCGGATGAGATGGCTCACGACATCTTCCGCAGAGTCATGCGGTTTGGTCCTGTGTTGCCGAAGCAACAGCAGGCCGGTCACGATGCACCCGATAGATGCGATGACGGAGATGTAGCTGGCAAGCTGGGCAGAGGTCCGCATGTGGCCTCCAGGGTCAACGCTTGGTATGGCCAGAAATGCAACGTTGGCGTTCAGCAACACGGTCCCCTATAAATTCGGACGACTAAGTCACGCCGCAGCGCAGGGAACGGGGACACTTACCAATAGGATGAATTCTTGCCATTCAGACTGCAACCTTGTGATGAATTGCGCCCATCTGTGCTGACAGATGATATAATCCGTGTAGACGGATTCCAACCCTATTGAACGGGGTCTGAGTATATAAACAAAGGAAGTGGATCCCATCCACACCTCTGAGATGCAAATCTGGTGCATAAAAGAAAAAAATGGACAGGGTTTTGATCAGGTAGGTCCGATTCGGTTGGTTATCGTATATCGTCTGGTCAGTGGTCAGGCGAGCCCCCTTCTCACCGTAGAAGTTGACAAAACGGGCATCCACTGACAGACGCGCTTGTTAGCGTCCCAAACTTCGACCACGCACGAGCAGCGACTCACCGAAGTAAGTCATCAAACGACCTGAGAAAACCGTGAGGAAACGTCGAATGGGATGTAGGACGTTTGGCTTACCAAATACGCAAGCAGCGAATCCAAAGTTTCCGCCTATCTGTTTAAGGTGCCTCACGTAGCCCAGAAGTTTGCTGAGATCCGGTTCGGAGTAAATTGTGGTAGAGGTGGTGGAAGTCATACAGTCTGGTCACTCGTGAGTTATATTACATCAAATTCTGGACCCAACGTACCGACGCCCGCGTGAAGTATAATCCCAGTGAGTTCCTGGAGGAGCTTATCAGGAACCTCCCTGTCGTGCGGGAACGCCTCCCAATGAGTCCTGGGGTTGTTAGCCACAAATTCGTCGCGATCAGTGGTCATTACCCACCAATATTGGGATTGTAACGTCAGGTCTAGTCATTCGGTTAGTTCGGCGGGTGCCTGGTACAGGGACGGGCTCACGAATGTGGGTATCCTCGGTGACTCCACCCATATTGATCAGAATGCCATTGAGGTCGATATCATGAAGCCAAAACAGGCAGCGAGTGTGATGGCGGACGAAATAGTACGAGCATATGGGTTCGCCTGTTTCTTCATCCTTCCCCAACTCCAAGGCGAGTTCCCAATCCTCTGGTATGGGTGGGAAAGTCTCCCTCAGCTCGTTGATCTCCTTGATAGATTGCTCGATTTCGTGCCGTAGATTCGGATCACGCATGTCGGTGTCAGTATAGATTTGCTTGAAGCGCTTTTAATCAGATTGGGGCATGCGCGCGGGGGACAAGGACGTACCCCTCTTCGATCAACCCAGTAGAGGGTTCCCTCAGGATGGATGAGAGGAATCCAATCGTCGGGAACAGAATCCCTAGGAACAGTGTCAAGTAGATGCACGGCGTTCCGCTGTAAAGCGCAAGAACTCACCGGAGGAACTCAGTGGTAACGGGGGAGCAAATGCGGGTATGAACTGTGTCTTCGATGACGACTTTCCTCGCCTGCTCGTATCTGTTGATTCCTACCATGGGACGCAGTCTGTCTTTCGGTGGGGACGGTGACGCGGGGCCAAAACTGACGGTCGTGCTCGGGCGTCCACGGTGAAGCGATCCAGATGGAGGCGGCTCGAGTCGAGGAAGCTCCGGAGGGACGTCATGCACGCTGTTGCGAGGTGATGCAGGGGTAGACGACCCAGCCCTATTCTTCGATGTATTCCTTATTGGCGATGGCCTTGCAACTCGAGTTTTTGGTCTCGAAACACTATACAGGTGAGAGGAAACGGAATTTGCGATAGATCCTGGGCGAACAGATCGAATCGATGGGACAGGAGATGGACGCCGTGGATGTGGAGGTGCATCGAGATATCCGCGTGCAGCCGCCTCTGCTCCACTCAGGCGTGAACGGTTGGAATGCTGTGATGGCGGGTGAATTGAGTACTGTGATTGTGGACGGTATGAATATTGCGATCCAGAATGGCCGGAATACGGCGAGATGGGTCGGGAAGGGACGACAGGATCTTCTTGTGGGGGCACGTGGGGGTGGATATCCTCAGGTTCATGGTGGAAGGTTGGGGGGTCGTTTGACCTAGAAATCGGTCTACTTCCCTCCAGGAAATAGCCATCGGCGCTCAAGAGTTCGTGGTCGGGGTTGCCGCGGGCCTCGTCAACGGCATCCCCGGGGCCGGAAACCGTAGGCTGGCGGACTTGGATTGGGATGTGGGCCGTGGGCGAGGTGGGGGTGTGGCCGGCAATGATCGGCGTGAGCGGGGGAGCGGGATACCTGCTGGCGCAGATCACTGTCATCGGAGGTTTTGCCGGTCGATATTCAACGTTTCCGCGTATATCGTCCTTCTTCTTTGGGCTCCGGGGAAAAATGCGTGAGCGCACCAAGGCAAAAATGTACCACAACCGACGGATGGATTGATCCCATCGTCTGCGGAAAAAGATTATCAGTTTCTTCAGAAAGAGCAGGAGCCGTAGGGCCAGTTCCATCTTGGTGGAAGTTGTATGTACAGTACCCGTGCGGTGGGGGGTGGGGAGAAGATGGAAGCTAGGCCGGGGGTGGGGAGAAGATGTAAGCGGGGCCGGGGCTAGCTGGTATATATTACTGCTCTTTGCATATGAAAATGAACAGTCGATTTTTTCTTCGCCATCGTCGATCAACGCTATACCGAATCGAGTGGTCGGGCCGACGAGGCCTGTGACCGTCGTCACTCAGCAGTTGTCGAAAGGGGCGGCGCCCTTGGGGACGGGCGGCATCGGTTGTGCCGGGGCTGGTTCTCCCTCCGGACGTGCGGGGATCTCAGTGGGGTATACTAACCGGGTGAGATACAC
>Ga0307511_10007450_pt1 | contig 11006 bp, 11 predicted proteins | sample 13_EM_MG_FD_200266 | JGI IMG/M metagenome (GOLD analysis project Ga0307511, IMG submission 200266) | Populus trichocarpa ectomycorrhiza microbial communities from riparian zone in the Pacific Northwest, United States - 13_EM | ecosystem: Host-associated > Plants > Roots > Unclassified | place...
TAGATTAACCGGTTTCTAAATCAACCTATCAAATAAAATCAAGTTTTAAATCGAGTTTTAAAACTATTCCTGTATCACCTCCATCAGCAAAGCAAGTATATTATGCCACAAAAATTAATGAACAAACAAAGGATATAGTCACAGTGTCAAGAGATTGACATATCTTTGTTGGATTATAACACTGATCATCCAAAACAAACATATTTGCCTTTTCCGTTTCAGTAGAAAGCAACCTCTGATGCAATCAGCATTAACAGGAACAATAAAGTCCTTTTTTCTACAGTAATGTAACTTGAGAAGAATTCTTAGAAACATCAGCACTGGGAAATTACACACTGTATATGTTATGATTGAAAAATATTATATTTATAGCTATTTGGAATAGTATTTTTTTCTATAAAATATAAAATAGGCACGAGAGAGGAGAGGAAAAAAAACACATTAAAGCTCTAATTACGATACTATTATTATCATAATTTTTTTTTCAGCAAGACAGATTCAACAATACAAAAAAAATCACTAATAATGACCCATGTGGGCTATATTTTTTACAAAAACAAGCGAGCCACCCGCTCACCATCCTTAGGCGGCAAGTGTGGTGCCCCGAGTTATCGTTGATGATTTTTTTTAATGTGATTTAATTCATCTCGCTGAGATCTTTCTAATGACACATGTGATATCGTAATTAAGACTTTAATATGCTTCAAGGGTATTTTTTCTTTTTTTTCTCTCTCCCAACCATTACAATTTTTTTTTATATATAAAAATTAATAGTAGTGACAAGTTATACACATCACATATCTCATTCACGACATTTGTAAAATATACTATCTTGTTATTTTTTTTTTTTTGACAATTCACCACCATTTTAAAAAGAAGGTGTTAATAAGCCAAAATTGCCGAAAATAGAAGAAAATAGCCGAGTTGAGATTAAAGTTGTGTTTGGTATTATTGTGCTTTCGGTACCATGCTGTGAAGCAACGGTGCCCTTAATTGGAAAGATGAATTGAAAAAATATCCTTTACTTGTAGACCAAACTGATACAATTAAAAAATTTAAAGATAATTATCTAGGTGGTATCTCAGTAGTAAGAGCTTGGGACTAAAAGATTTGTTCTCTCTGTCATCTCAGATTCAAGCCATGTGGTTGCTCATATGATGGCTACTGGAGACTTACATGGTCGTTAACTTCAGGGCCCGTGGGATTAGTCGAGGTGCGCGCAAGCTGGTCCAGATACCCACGTTAAACTAAAAAAAAAAAAATTTAAAGATAGATTTGCAACTTGCTTCTTCCTACAAGTACAGATTAAGTCATTTTATCTTAAAGAAATTAGTCTGGTTTCGATGTGTCTGGCCTGCTTAATTTCCAAGAAAATGGTTTTGGTGTAAAAAAGGCTGTTTAAAGATATTGATATTGTTAAAACAAAAAAAAAAAGTCTAAGGAATTGGATTATTAGATTAATGTTTCCACGCCATCATCAGGATCTTGTCAGAAAAAAAAACATAATAAAATAATGCAATGTGAATAGTAATAAGATCCTAGCGGTAGAGAATTGGTATAAAACCCGAGGATTTTATATGTTAATAACAATAATAATTATATTAAAAAAAAAAAACAAGGTAGTTGTTATTAATAAGAGCCGAAGACTTTACAACTACAATTCCGCGGGAGACTTGGGGGCAGCCTCACCAGATTTTTTCCCAGATATTTCTTGTAATCTTAATAGGGAAGAAAACAAATATCAATAATAATAACAACGCCTTCCTTGACAACGACTCTTCAGTTATAAGTCCATCATGCTCTTTTCTATATAGAGAAGATGCTACAGTAATGCCTGTCGTAGCATAGCTGTTAAATCCCAAGCTGGTTTTTTGGGTAACGCACAAGAAAGATAATTTAAGTATTTGTGTCTTGTTTGTAGTCTTTTGTTTTTCCTTATCTCGGTTTTGTTTTCTTGAGTGCTTGCAAAGATGATGCTTCAATATCGAGACCTGGCCAAGCTTAAAACCAAAAAGGTACTCTCTTTCTTTCTTTCTCTTGATTGATCCTTTTTTTTTCCTTATTATATCACGTGGGTTTTTACTGGGATTTAGTTTTGGTTTGTTTCTTGGTTGGAATAAGTAAATGGGTTTCCTCTTTTTCAATTTTCATCATGTGAATCACTGGTGATGCCAATTATTGGTTCTCGATAACTTCATGTCAGGGTGGTTTTCCTTATTTCGTGGCTTGACTGGGGTAGAAAACTGAAATGCTAGTTTGATGCTTAGGGAGTGAAATGCAACTAGACTGGAAAGGGACTTGAATTAAATAACCGGACATTTTAGATTTTATGAAAATTGAATTTCATTGATTTCAGGAAAAATCAACTTGCTTTGATTCTGATGATGCTGCTTCAAGAAATGAAGAGGGTTCCCTGGAAATGATTTTAGCATAGAATAAATTTTTGTAGATGTATTTGCAGTTGTTTTATGCTATATTTTGCTTCTATATTTCTAGGTTTCTAGCCATTGCGATATATAATGGCTGCACAAAATGCGGTTTAAGTTATAATCTGTTTTTTAAAATGTGTTGGCAATGGAAACAGATTGTTTTTGAAGATGTAATCGCTGCACGTGATTCTGCTACACTAGAGCATCTGAAAGAGTTAAGCTCCAAGCGCAGGGTAATTGAGGAGTCTATTAATCAGACTAGTTACATCACCGAGGCTATTGCTAGAGAAATATCCGGTGGATTGACTTCTCGTTGCGAGCAGGTAATCTATTAATTTCTGAATGAGAGTCTGGCTAAGCAAAATGGACGTTTTTGTCTTCTGTATTGTGTGAAACTAGCCCTTCCTTTTGTGTGTTATCTAATTGCCAAACTTTCTTCAAAGTGATGACTGTTGTGTTCCCTGTGTCTTCGATGAATGAACTCAAGCTTAAAAGTAATCTTAATATCTCCTAGTGATATTGTAGTTAAGAGCCATATTGGAGATCCTGAATTTGTCAGTTTGGTTTTGAATCCGTGTGATGTTATATGATCCGGTAAAAATGTAGTTGTAATAGAATTAAATGATTCAATTTGCATGTATTTTACAGTTGTCGTAGTCTCTGTAGCATTTCACATATTATTCTGAGTTGATAACTTGTTGAAAATATCTCAGGAACGTCTCAGACTGGAACACTATTTACCATTACTGGAAAATTTCATTTCTCATGCTGATTTGATTAGCAGCAACAGCCAGATGGTTCAGTGGACTTCACAACTCAAGATACGATGGAGTAGTGCTACTAGCTCGTCATCTTTCTTTGACCTTAGAGGTCCAAAGTTTTTTCAAATCGATAATTTGCGATTTGAGCTTGTTATGATCCATTTCCTCTATGGAGCGACACTACGGGAGAGGGCTTCGGAGTTTCTGTCAACAGGTGGGTATTGCTGACCACTACTTATCACATCTGCATGACTCTGTTGATTGATATTCTATTCACTACCTTTTTTATTGTTGTAGATTTGAAGCAATCAGCCTTCATTTTCAGAGAAGCTGCTGGAGTTTTTCATTACCTGGCTCATGAGGTTATTCCATCTTTACAGTCACCAATATCTGCAGAAAGACCTTCAGAAGCTTCCTCGGCTTTGTCTGCTGCTATGAGTTTCATTTGTTTGGCTGAGGCCCAGGTTAGCTCTTTTTTTTTAGAGGTCATTTCACACGAATAACATGAGAATAGACTACAAGAAATCTTGAGCATCAGATCATGGGATTCAAGTGTGGCCCATTGATCCCACCAATCCATTGGTTTGCACTTTACTTGTCATCTATTCGTGGAGTTTTTCTTTATAATTAGTTTCATCAGTCGATAAAAGTTTGCATATTGATAACTGATTATATGACAATGTGATAGGCGGTGTATACAAGGAGGGCGGAGGAAAAAGGTAATACTGGTTTCGGTGTTCTGGCAAAGCTGCACTATGGTGTTGTGGAATTGCTCAGTGAAGCCACAAGTGCTATACACTCAGGGACTGGAGAAGGCAAGACTATTTCATCACGGTTTTTGGTATGTATGTAGTGCATGGTAGTGTCAAGATTGTTTGCATTGTTCGATGAGTATACATATGCATCTTGGTGGAAACCATAAACCTTTTTAGTCCTATATGGTCTCTTTTTCATCAAAAAGTAACTAGCTCGCACAGAAATATTGGCAAGTGGCTGGAGGAAGGAGACAAAATAGCCAAAGTTAACTGAAAATCCTCTTAAGGGGTATATTCCTGTTACATGGATTTGCTATTTGCTAAATGTTAATGGATGCTTTCTACGTGTTGTTTAGGAGTTTATATCATCTTGCAAAGCACTACATGAGTTACGAAGTAAAAAACACCTCGCAGAAGGTTTAAGGAACGACGGCCAAGTTGGTGTTTCTGTTGGAGTTCTTTGTGATGCACTGATCAGTTCAAAAAAGAAAACGCCAGGGGAGGATTCATGGAAAGCTGTTTTTAAGAATGAAATTGAAATTGTTGCAAATACACTTAGGAAATTCGAAAATGAGAACGAGTTTGTTTGGCATGAAAAGATTCCTCATGGGGATGAGCTGCCATCTCCCCAAGGTATCAAAATTGTGGAGATTGTGCCCTTTAAGCCTAAAAAATGGGAGAGAGAACTTGCTTTCAAATTGTAGTTAATGTGCAGAGAGTCATTGTATAGTACCTCTAAGACTGGTCTTCTTTTTTTGTGGATGCAAAGGTAAACAAATTTCTTGACGTCCTCACCTTTAATGAGTATAAGGCGAGAAGGGTGTTTTTTTTGTTTTGTTTGGTATGGGCTCAATGCCGAAGGTGGTTGAGTTGTTTGAACAAAGGTGTTTGTGTAGTGTTTATTATTGGTTATAAGATTGTCACTGGGCGGTTCTTTCTCTCTTAGATTAGAATTGTGCAAGTGTGCATGACCTTTATTTCCATTTTATCCGTGGGTTCAGAAATCAAAAGCTGTGTTATTGCTTGATTTTGCGTTGTGAGGTGCAAAGCTGTGTTCGCGTCTTTATGGAACAATCAGGGGCCACTGTTGGTTTTATCTTCGGAGTAGTATGTGAGATTCCGAGTAATGCAAGCAAAAAAAGAAGTCAATAAAGAACAGCAGCTCGCATAGGCTCGTCTGTAAAAACATTCGAGCTCAGGTTAGCCCTTCGCCACTAGTCTCTGCATGTGGTATTTCTTTCATCTGGAAACCAGATCATCTTTGGTTCCATGGAAGGGATGGTTGCCATACCCATTTGCATGGTGGCGAGCCTTCTTGGGCTTGAGTTGCTCACAGCCATTCTTTCTCACCACATTTTCCTCCTTTGAAAACCTAGCAGCAATTTTCTTGGATCAAGGAACTTGGTGCTTGTATGCATCGTGTTCTGAGTGTTTTAAATGAGTTTCCCCTGCCTTGACAATTGTTTGGGTGTTGATCCGTGCAGTAAATCATTGATGGCCTTATCTTCGAAAACGAAAAAACTAATAAGTAAATCTGTAAATGAATAAACTAATATTTAAAATCCAATATATCTGGGAGGAGCTAGGGCTTTGAACCGAATTGTCTGCCCTTCCTATAAAATCTAGGTTTCGAGTAATTTTAAACTCTCTCTCTCTTTTCTTTTAAATGAAAAGGAAAAAATAAATCATATGGTAATTTTAAATAAATATTTTTTTTTATAAAAGTGACTCTTAATTTCAAAAAACCAAAATAAAAGTTAAATAAAATGATAATATATATAAAGACATCATTTTAATAAAATCAATGGTATAACAAAAACATTGAAATATAATTACCTAAAACACTAGTATCTTTGATACGTGTAATTAAAAAAATTCAAAAAACAAATTGGCATTTTTTTTAAAGCATAACAATATCCTTTAAAGTAGCACATTTTTTTAAAAAAAAGGAAAATGACATTAATCAGACACAATTTTTTTTTTTAAAAAAGAAAGAAGATAACTATACTTTAAAAGCGTAACAATGGCAAGCAAGCACCTGTTAAAAAATGATGGGTGATTGCTAGCCACGTGGCAGAAACAAACCCATGCGATTGAGAAGAGTCGTTAGCCATTCACGGAAGAAAGTAAATTTAATGGAAGAATTCGCGGGAAGAAACAGCTAAGCGGAGGGGAAACAAAAACTTCACTAATCTAAACAACACTCGTTACTCTGCCTTAACCTTCTTTAAATTCTCTTCTCATCGCTCTTCATCAACGCAATTGTTACTCTCTTTTCTATAATCCTTATAGAAGAACAGCCAGACCCCTTTATCCATTTAAGCTATTCTCACCCACCCGTCCTGATAAGATCATTCAAGTTACCCCGTCTCTGAAGAAGAGAGCACAGTTGGGTCCACTTCTGCTGCCACTGCCACTGCCACTGCCACTGCCACTGATGTGTTCATGCTCACTTACTTGGAGGTGACATTTTCCGTCTCCTTCACCTGGTAATCCCTTACCTTCTGCATGATTGGTTTTTTTTTTCCAGTTTTATTCTTGTTAACAATATTATCCATCTCTTTCTTTTAATTTTAGGGGAATAGTTGTTTATGAGAGGTGGGTGAGGCTAATGTTTTGGTCGACCTCTTCCTGGTGGGTAACGTGGATTTTGGAATCCCCGGGCTTTATGATGCTGCCAAGGAGGTCCTTAAGAACTTCCAGGTACTACTCCTAATCTTTGAATTATTATGTTAAGTGCTTATTGCCTGCTTAATTTTGACCTCGTGCAGTTTGCCTTTTGGTCTCCAGTATACACATTTTGTAGTCCATTATCCATTAAGATTTATGTGGGATGGCATTTTACAATTGTTTTCCTCTGTAATTCATTGTGGGAATGATTGTGAGTGATGGAAATTGGTTACAATGTTAATGCAGCTCAGTGATCTTCCTGAAGTGGATTGCCTATAGATCTCTCAAAGTCTAGATAATCATTGCCACTTAAAGACACTTTCTCGATCATCCAAATGCTAAGCCTTTGCCGCATCCATTTTTAGCAATGTAAGTTTTTCTCGATTGCAAATTTTATCCCTCATTTCTGGCTGTATCTCTTGTACAAGCTTATATCTTGAGTACAAGCAATTTATTCAAATAGGACATGAACATTATCTGCTGTGTGATCAAGAGAGAAAAGGAGATCAGCACAGAGGCTTGCAAAGCATCTACATGGACTTAACTGATATCTGTTTTAAGTGACGTTTTTTGCCCTCTCCATAGGGGGTCTTCTATGAAATCTTTATGCCCATCCAAAGCATTACATCATTATGCCATTCTCATGGAAGAAAGTATGATTTTTCTTTGCTTGTAAGAAGAATGTCTTATTTCTAGTGCTTTAAAAATTGACCGTGCAAGAAGACAAGCTAGAGAATTGGAAAGTTACTCTTCGCTCTTTCAGTGAAAATAAATTCCAGGTTGTTTCTCTTTGTGTGCACGTCTTTGTGTATCGCATGCCTGCTTGCTAAGAGTGCCTTCATGCGTGCGTGCATTCCTGCATATATGCATGCTTGTCAATTGAGGCAGCCTAAACACTTGCCAAAAGCATAGAGTAACTTTTCTTGATTGGAGTCTTTTCTATTGTCAGATTAGCAGAGCATGGCTTATGGTTCCATTTTCAGATTAGAAAACTATGGTTATGTCGCATAAACAGGATGGTGTTTAGGCTTCTAAGTCTTGCCAGTGCATGTGTTCTCTCTACTCTGAACCTTCTTCTTGACATTGTGACCAAGCTATGCACTGTTACTTTTAAACTAGTTTGAAGCTTTGCAACCGGACATGCAATGCTATGATACAAAATAAGCTGTCTTTTCTTAGTGATGATGATTTAAGGCATCTCCACATTCAAACACAAACAAACCCCACATCTTTCAGGTCACATATCTAGAACCTGGTCAGAGTTTTGAAATTAAAGCTAAAAAAAGTTCTAAAGTCGGAGTTAAAGCTCCTGCAGGGCCAGTTTTAGGTCCTCCTTGGCAGCATCATGAGAAGGGGTTAGAGGTTTTCGTGCTTGAAGAGAACTACTAATTACTTGCATTGCCCCTGGTTTAGTATCTATTTTAGTATTTACTAACATTCTGGTGTTTTGTATGCTATGCACTCAGATACCTCATCAATTCTCCACAAGGTCAATTAACACTCTACTATGAGCCTCACTGTGTATACAACAAGGATTTTCTTGAGAAGGAACGTGCCAACATTGTTATCACACTCGTCATAAAACAGCTTCTGCCTAAATTTACTTTGGTTTCAGGACTAGAAGATGCAGTTCAGCTTGCAAAGTTGGTGCAGGCCAAGTATTCAACCTGTTCCTTGATTTTTGCTGCTTCATTTATATGCTTTCTGATAACATTTTTTTATCAACTTCTTGTCTTTATTTTCTAGGTTCATTGCACCAATGAAAAATGGAGACCTCGATAGCAAAGGGTTCTTGCCACAATCATTCAAGGTTTGCTTTCTTTTATCTAACCTCGTCAGTTTCCATTGAAATAAAATTACGATGGGGGTACATAAATTTGGATACTGCAAACACGATATGGGAATTACTGTAGTTAGCGCTCCTAAATTGAAATTCTTGCACAACACAGAGGAAGAATTTGAAAAGAACAACAAAAGGAGAGAGGGATGAACTATACGTGTAAAATCTATTGTATAGAATGTGATATAAAAAAATGTTATTTTATACGTGTAAACTTGTTCCCAATTGAGTTCTGGAAGTTCAGGAGCCTCTTCTTGAATCCATTTCTTGGTTTATCAAAGACAGCCTAATTATGCTGGAAAAAGTTGATTGTCATCAGTTCTCTGCCCATAAGCTGGTACCATTTCATATTAGGCAAGGCCGCGAAGGAAGAAAATGGAAAATGAAAATCTGTTCAACCAATTTACTCGAGTCAAGTTCTATTAGAAAACGAAAAAATTGATAAAATATTTTTTTTTTATTGTTTTTAATTTGAAGAAAAAAGAATGCAACATAAAATTCCTTATCTTTAATACACAAAATTTGAGCACCTTGAAATATTTAAAATTCACGCGGGGAATGTTTAGTAAATCGATTTTTGGTTTCTTTGTTGTGTATTGCGTCCTTGTTTCAGAATCCTGAATATTGTTTGTAAAGATGAAGAGAAAATGACTTGTGCAATGTATTCATTCTAAGAACATGCCAGATTAATGTACAATATCGCAATACTGCCAACCTAAGATGGTATAGAAACAGTTGTGATTATATCATACGGAAACTGGGTTTTTTCTTCCCAGTTCGTACTGTTCGTACGTTCGGATCACTGGTGTGTTTCAACTGGAAAGACTTTGATATGCTTTTGTACTTTCTTCTCTGAAATTGTGCTGTCTTGTCATTCATCAAAACATAAGTATTTTTTCAACGGCATGAAGAGATGTAATAAAATACCTACTGTTGTGCACAGCTGTTCATGATGGAAACCATTATAGATGGTACAGCTGTTCATAAGTATCTGATAACTAGACCCGCAACCTGTAAAAAAAAGAGAGAGGCATATTAGTTAGTGGTTTATTTTGTGCTAATTTCGTTCTTAGGGGATCAAATGCTGTGATAAATGCGGGAAAGCAGGGGGATTAAACAAATTGCAGGCCTCCTTGTTCGTTTTTCTTTCTGGTTTCAGATCTATTTATTAATTTTTTTTCATACATAGTCCGTCCTTAGGCTCACACGGAAAGGCCAATGGACCGACAAAAGGTGCTCACACGGAAAGGCCAATGGACCAACAAAAGGTGTCAACGGGAATGCCCATAAGCACAAGCGCATGCATCTTATATTAAAAGTAGGGAGCCTTTTCATTAAGATTTGAGACGTCTTCTAGCGCTTTGAATTTTCCAGATTTCCATTAGAAGAAGTCTCAGGTCCAATTCCAAGATCGAAAAAAGCATTTGGAGATGAGAATGTGAACTGTTCCATGTTATGCTACGCAGTCAGGAATTATCGGGTCCCTCGTATGGCAAAAAAAATAATATCCAAGCGACCAACCTTAATCAAAGTATAAAACAGAGCCATCTTTAGCCATGAAGCTTCGAGAATGATATACACGTATATATAAATGTCCAAATACACATCAACTATATTCCATTAATGCATGTTGATGCGATGGCTTTGCTCCATTTGTTAATAGTCAGCACCTGCCATTTTATTTGGCTCTTGCGATAAAAAATAAATAAAATAAAATCACCACTCATCACAGCGCAGGGCGTTGAGAACCCCGTAAAATTAACACACACCGGCCATCCAGTTTTAAAATTTACGGGGTTTTAGTATGTATAACTACCGCAGCAAAATTAACTTTTACTGGCATTGTCTAGAATTCAAGGCCATTTCAAAAGTTATCATTATTGACATCTTGCTTGTTGTGCCGCCACGTTGTATACAATAAAACTAGCTTTCATACCCGCGCGATGCCGCCGGTTATTTTTTTTACATAAAAAATATTAAAAAAAATATAAATTTAAAAATATTGGGTTTTTCTGCAAAGTTATACCCAAGAATCTTGAGTTTGACTACAACGTCTGACCTAAGAGTAATATTTATAATATTAATAATAAAATTAAACTTGTATGACCCAAGTTTAAGTGAGTCTGGCTGTAACACCGGACCCAAGAATACTGGATGTAGGTCTGGCTATAAGGTCGTGTCATAAAAGTGTGATAATTAAATTGATTAAAAAAACAAAGAACAAAAATTAACAGGAAGGAAAAAACTAATGAAGAAAAGGAAAAAAAATTGAATTAATTGGGTCAACCTTTTAAACCAGGTTATCCCGTAAAACCTGGGATTTGCGTTATGAAAGTTTGATAACTAAATAGAAAAAAAAAATGACGGGTTTACCTAGAATTAACCGGGTTAACCCATCAAACCAAGTTAACCCGTCAAGCCCAGGATACGTGTCATGAAAGTATGAAAGTCTGATAATTAAATAGAAAGAAAATTAACTTTAACAAACTAAACTAAATGAAAAAAATAACTCGTCAAATCAGGTTAACCCATCAAACCCGAGATTCGTATC
>Ga0307511_10007451_pt1 | contig 11005 bp, 5 predicted proteins | sample 13_EM_MG_FD_200266 | JGI IMG/M metagenome (GOLD analysis project Ga0307511, IMG submission 200266) | Populus trichocarpa ectomycorrhiza microbial communities from riparian zone in the Pacific Northwest, United States - 13_EM | ecosystem: Host-associated > Plants > Roots > Unclassified | place...
TTGTCTGGGTAATGTAGGGGAAGAAAGGGGGCAAAGCTTCAACACTTGGTCTCTGAAAAACTCAGCAGAAACTCTCTATCCCATAAAAACCCATTTCTTCGTTTTTTATTGCTTTTTTTTTTTTTTGTCTCTTCACCATATCTCCGGCGATCTTGCCGGAATTTCTCGCCGGGAAAACCCACTCCCTTTCTATCAAACTAATCCCATAATATTTTTTTCACTTCAAAGTCCACCCCTTTATTTCATTTCTTCAGAAGTTTGGTTCTTTCTTGTTTATTGAGCTGATCTAAGCTAAAAAATCTGCTTGCGTTTATAATTTTCTCACTGAGTTTCTTTGAAGCGCACCTCACCTTTCGATCTTAAAAAAGCTTAAAATTATGAGAAAGTGAGGAACTTTCTTGTTTTGGATAAAAAAAGACTTTGTTTTTCTTTTTGAGTTTCCATAAAGAAACCAATGAAGTCACCGGCAACCGGTGCCGGAGGAACCGCCACAACCTCCACAGCTACCAACGGTGAAGGTTTGGTCATCTCTTAATTTATGCTACTACTTTGTCTTTATTTATTTGTTGTTAGCAATAGATTTAAAGGAGATGAGCGTAAAGCATTGATAAAAATGTTAAGAGATTTATGTGTAAATAACTACCCATTAAGGTTGTTTTGTTTTAGTTTTGTCTTTATTACATGTCTCTCTAAGCGCCGGTTTGTCTCTATATTTTTGGAATCTATTTTCTGTGTATTTATTTATTTATTTGTTTATGTGGTTTTTCCTTCTTTGCTTAAAAACAAGATTGATTTGCAAGTCTGTTTCCTTTTCCTTTTCTGGGCTTGGTTTGTTTTCCCGGGAAACAAACAAAGAGGAAAAGAAATGAGGATTTTGAAGGGGAATTTATCGACTAATGAGTGCGAGACACGTGTTGATGATGCAGGGGCAGAGAAGAAGAGCATAAACCCTGAGTTATGGCAAGCATGTGCAGGACCACTAGTGAACTTGCCGGCGGCCGGAACTCATGTGGTCTACTTCCCCCAAGGGCATAGTGAACAGGTTCGTGTCTGTTGCTATTTTGTGCCAAAAATGTGTCCCACCAGCCCGCACCCTTCTTTTATTGGGATTTATCGGCTAATTATTTGTGGTAAATGGTGTGTTAGGATTTTGATCTGGTGTGTGCTAAGTCTTATAATTTTACCTAAACTGGTTGGTTGGGTGTAATAAATAGGTAGATTATAAGGAAAGGAAAAGTAGATCAAGATTTGGGATTTACTTTTGAGGGTACTATTTTAGGTGGCAAGTTGAAGCTACCCTTTTTGCCTTGATTCAGATTGTGTTAAACTTGATTTAATGCGGCTTTGAGTAATAATAGAAATATTCTCTGGGTATGTATGATCTTGCTGTCATGTGCTGCTTTTGAGTACTAAAAACCATCAATGCATCGTGTTATCTGGCTTGTGTTTATAAAGTCAACTCATGGTCCACGTGAGTTTTCTTTTAATAGAAAACTGTGATGTTAGTTGATCAAAAATAACAAAAAAATAGGATCTTGAGGTTTTGACTTCTTTGACTCTGTAATTTATGTTAACTGAAATTTCTCTTAATGTTACAGTTAATCATCAAGAGTCTCACAGGTCATTGTGTATTTGCATGTCAATTTACTTGTAATGCAAATTTTTAACCATGATCATGTCCTTTAAAGCCTGACAAATATTGACAATTTTTTGAGGCTTGTGCAAGTTTTCTGTTTCAACTGAACAAGGTGACAGAACCAGTAGGTGTAACATGAAAAATATTTTCAGTTATAAATTAGTTTCATGATTATTGTGGATGGAATTTTATACTGTCTTTTTTTTTTCCCTCCTTCAGAAGTCAGTTCATGTTCTTACTTGAGAGTAAAATTACTGTTTTCAGGTTGCAGCGTCCATGAAAAAGGATGTAGATGCCCAAATCCCAAACTACCCAAATCTTCCGTCGAAGCTACTTTGTCTCCTTCACAATGTCACCTTACATGTAAAATAGCTAACCTTTCTGGCCTTCATGTCTAACATCACAAAATTTCTTTATTTGGTCACTCAATTATTTTAGTTCTTTTGTTTGATTTTGTAGGCGGACCCAGAAACAGATGAAGTTTATGCTCAGATGACCCTTCAACCTGTTTCTTCCGTAAGAACTTGATTCATAGTAACTAAAAAAAGTATACTTGCTTTCGGTGTTTGGACTAAGAAAAGCAACTAGAAATCAACTGGCAATAACCGATCCCTATGCAATTGCCAGAAAATTAATAGAATGACTTTAGCATGTTTTTAGTTGCTAACTCCTACTGAATCTATCAGCAACCTTGTCAATCCTTTTGCAGTTTGACAAGGATGCATTATTGAGGTCAGATCTTGCACTGAAGTCAAATAAACCACAGACAGAGTTTTTCTGTAAAACATTAACAGCAAGTGATACGAGCACTCATGGAGGTTTCTCTGTTCCTCGTCGCGCAGCTGAGAAAATCTTCCCACCACTTGTAAGCTGTTCTCTGTTAGTCCTAAAACAGTAGTGTCCATGTTAATCCTAATAGCATTATTTAATCTTTTCCCTTTCCCTTGTATAGAATTTCTCCTTGCAACCACCTGCTCAAGAACTTGTAGCCAGGGATTTGCATGATAATGTTTGGACTTTCCGGCATATCTATCGTGGTATGTTAATTTTGCAGCACCCATGAAAACTAATTAGTTGATACCCAATGGTTCTTATACTTACAATCAGTAATTGCTTGTTACCAAATTTGTTGTTATCTTATGTAAGTTCCTGTTTTCTCTAAATCCAGGACAACCAAAGCGTCATTTGCTTACAACTGGATGGAGCCTATTTGTCAGTGGAAAGAGGCTTTTTGCCGGTGACTCAGTTTTATTTATTAGGTAAGAATTAGTGAATTCTGATTCCATGAATTTATGTGTCAAAAGGACTTATTTTACTGAAATTCGATTCTCATATTCTTAGGTATCTTAAATCTTGTATACATGCATTTCAAGTTCAGGTCATTTTCTTACTATAAACATGCCCTTTTAATCAACCTAATGATGCTTATTATATGTGATTAGAGATGAAAAGCAGCAGCTTCTATTGGGCATCAGAAGGGCTAACAGGCAACCTACCAACTTATCATCATCAGTATTGTCAAGTGATAGCATGCATATTGGGATCCTAGCTGCTGCAGCCCATGCAGCAGCAAACAATAGCCCCTTTACTGTGTTCTACAATCCCAGGTTAATTACTTATATTTTTCTCTGTAGGGTGCTTTTTTAAAAAAAATTCCTTACTCATAGTAATTAGGTTGTGTGTGTTGGATTAATTGACACCAGATGCAAATTTTGTGCAGGGCAAGTCCATCAGAATTTGTTATCCCTTTAGCCAAGTATTACAAGGCAGTGTACAGCAACCAAATATCCCTTGGAATGCGCTTTCGCATGATGTTTGAAACTGAAGAGTCAGGAACAAGAAGGTACATTTGGTCTTTTGGCACTTCTTGAATGTCATTTGAATACTATTGATTTCAAGAATTGTGAACTTGAAATGGAATTCTATTGAGACCTGAGGACATGTTGTTGGGAAGGAGTGTGTCATCGGATTAATTTGACTCTGAAAAGAGTTTTAGTCGAGCTGATTAGTACCTAGATTCTTTGCCTGGTGTTCTTATAACACGATAAACTCAATTTTCTTCACCAATTAGAAAGTTAAAGAAATTGAATCTCTACTGCAGGTATATGGGCACCATTACAGGTATCAGTGATCTTGATCCTGTAAGATGGAAAAATTCACAATGGCGTAATTTGCAGGTAGAAATTGTGACATCCTTTTATGATTCCAATCATGCCCAATTTACATGATAAGTGCATTACCGTGTAAACACTCCATACTCTTTCATAGGTTGGTTGGGATGAATCAACTGCTGGTGAAAGACGCAATCGAGTCTCAATATGGGAGATTGAACCAGTGACTGCTCCGTTTTTTATATGTCCTCCTCCATTCTTTAGATCTAAGCGTCCAAGGCAACCAGGAATGCCAGGTACAAGATAATTTTTTATCAGCTTCTTTCATTAAAAGGAAATTTTGAACCTTAACATTGTATGGTATACTCTGCTAGTCATTTCGGTTATAAGTTTATCACATGGGTTCTTTGCGTACATGTCACTCAGGAATTTTGGTTAGGGTACCCTTTTGCTAGGCATCTTGATTGATTCATGTGTTCTGTTTGCTATCCCTTTCCGTTAACCTGTCCTTCCTGTTAGTTGTCTTGTGTAATAGTGGATGGCATCATCTGGTTTATACTATCAAATTGACAAGACAGTACTGCTGTGGGGTAGGTTTTGATAGGATATAATCTACCTTTTTGTCTTTTCTGTGTCAAAGTTTGACTATCAGGGTTTCTGCATGTGGTCTGTTGGTACCAAATCTGCTAATATGATGATTAAAATCTTGAAGATGCTTCTCACTCTTTTCATGAAATTTACTAATGCCAAAGTACACTTTCAAGCTTGACCACAAATTAGGCTTTCAAAGTTTTGGTGTTTCTTTTAGAGTAAATCTGATTCACCTCTGATCTTTACTTTTGCAGATGATGATTCCTCTGATTTTGATAGCTTATTCAAGAGGACTATGCCTTGGCTTGGTGATGAGTTCTGCATGAAAGATCCCCAGGCTCTCCCTGGCCTAAGCTTAGTCCAGTGGATGAACATGCAGCAAAACCCTTCCCTGGCCAACTCAATGCAACCCAACTACATGCAATCCTTGTCAGGATCTGTTCTGCAGAATCTTCCTGGAGCTGATCTTTCCCGTCAGTTAGGCTTGTCATCACCTCAAATGCCTCAGCCAAACAACGTACAGTTCAATGCCCAAAGGCTGCCTCAGCAAGCACAACAGCTTGATCAGCTTCCAAAGCTACAGTCCTCACTGATCCCACTGGGTTCCATCATGCAGCCACAGCAACAGATGGGTGACATCACTCAACAATCAAGGCAAAATTTAATGGCTCAAACTCTACCCTCAAGTCAAGTTCAAGCCCAACTTCTGCAGCCTCAAACTCTTGCCCAGACCAATAACATTCTTCAGCAACAGCCATCTATACAAAGTCATCAGCTTCTTAGAAACCTTCCTCAAACCTTGCACCACCAGCAGCAGCAGAATCAACAGCAACATATTATGGGTCAGAACCAACAGCAAAGCCTAATGCAATCCCAGTTGTCTGATCATGTAAACCAACATATGCAAATTTCAGACAATCACATTCAGCTTCAACTTTTGCAGAAGCTTCAGCAGCAACAGCAATCACTTTTAGCACAGCAATCTGCAATGCAGCAGGCTGGTCAACTCGGGCAGCTTCAAGATTCACAAAGACAGCTCCTGGATGCATCTCAGAGTTTTTCTAGGTCTATGGCACCCAGCCAAATGTTGGAAATCCCTCAAACTGCACCCACCTCTCTCCCTCAGCCAAATACCATTCCACAACAGTTGACTAAGAATAACAACCAAAACAATGTTCGATTCTCACATCCGCCTCAGCAGCCAAAACTTCAACAACAGCATACTGGCATACTGCCATTGTCTGAAATGGCAGGTCATATGGGGCTTCCGCCGAGCTCAATGGCCAATCAGCTCTCCGCAGCTGGTAGCAGTATATTGACTGCAGCTGCAGGACAGGGACAGTCTGGGATTACTGATGATGTTCCTTCTTGTTCTACTTCACCTTCCACAAACAATTGTCCGAACATTGTTCAACCAATGATCAACAGTCGGGCCCACCGAAGCACAGCAATGGGGGAGGACATGGCTCAGTCTGCTGCCACACTCTTGAATCCTAGCGCTTTGGAAACCGTGTCCTCTAACGGTAATTTAGTTAAAGATCTGCTGCAGAAATCTGAGGTTAAGCCGTCGTTGAACATCTCCAAGAATCAAAGCCCTGGATTTTTTACCCCGCAAACATACCTAAATGGGGTAGCTGCTCAGACAGATTATTTGGACACGTCATCATCTACAACATCAATTTGCCTTTCTCAAAATGATGTCCATTTGCAGCAGAATAACAATTCACTGTCTTATAATCCACAACCAATGTTGTTGAGAGACACAATCCATGATGGTGAACTCCAGGCAGATCTGAGGAATAATATTCCATGTGGGACGAACATTGATAGCCAACTTACGATGCCAGTGAGTTCTGACAATTTATTCACAAAGGGCATGGTGGGGCTGGGGAAGGACTTCTCAAATAATTTTTCTTCGGCAGGCATGCTTACAAGTTGTGAAAACTCCAAAGATCCTCAACAGGATCTTTCATCCTCTATGGTTTCCCAGTCATTTGGAGTTCCAGAAATGCCATTCAATTCAATCAACTCAGCAATCAATGACAATAGCTGCTTGAACAGAGGTGCTTGGGCTCCTCCACAGCAACAGTTTCAGCGAATGCGAACATATACAAAGGTTTGTTATTTATCTATACAATGCTAATTCTTATATGCATGCATTCATGCACATGCCCACACTCACAATATTTTCCTTGTTTATATTTTCATATCCTTTTTTTCCTGCAATTTCTTCTGCTTGGCCTCGTAATTTATAAGTTGGTCAATGTTTTACTGAAAAGGTGTACAAACGTGGAGCTGTGGGAAGGTCAATTGACATAGCCCGGTATTCAGGTTATGCTGAGCTTAAGCAAGATCTGGCTCGTAGGTTTGGTATAGAGGGACAGTTCGAAGATCAACAAAGGATAGGCTGGAAACTTGTCTACAGGGATCTTGATGATGATGTCCTGCTAGTAGGGGATGACCCTTGGGAGTAAGCCCTTTAACTCTTCTAATTTCTATTTTATTTTCTATGTTATGTCATGGTATTATCTTTCATGAAAGACTTTACTATAAGAAACAAAAACAATCAGTGTAGTTCAAGTAAATTTCTGATGAAGTGACATGCTTCTTTTGTCTAAGATAGCAATTGTTTCTCTTTTCTGTGTTGAGGAGGATCTTGAGTTATAGATTAAGCTATCTGCATTGCTGCTGAAATTTTATAATTTCTAGAATCTACTCATTCGAATTATTGACTCACCTAAACTGCTATGTATATTTTGAATGTGCCACTTGTATTCTGAAATAGCTTCAAGCTGTAAATAGTATTTATAATTTGCCCTTCTCAAATTCTTTTGTTTGGGTGTCCAGAGAGTTCGTGAACTGTGTCCGCTGCATCAAGATCCTGTCTCCTCAAGAAGTTCAACAGATGAGCTTGGATGGAGATTTTGGGAACTCTGTCCTTCCTAATCAAGCCTGCAGTAGTTCTGATAATGTCAATGCATAAAGTAGCCTACAAAGATGCTAACAATTCTTCTTCCACGCGGAGACCTTATATTATTTGAGGATTCTGTTAATAGTTTTCCTATCACTCAGTCTTGACTAAGTTTTTCAGTTGTCTGCCTGCTGAATTTTTCCAGGCACCTGCAATGAGCAGGTAAAATTGCGAAGCTGTTCTAGGCCAGTTAGTGCTCTGTTTTTCCTTTTAGCCTAGCTGTACATTAGAAAAACAAGGTCAGAAGCAGGAAAATAGAGGTTTTAGCACCCGAACCATCAATCCCTTTCTGGTCCAAAGTTGATCTGTTCAGCTCGGTGAAGAATCCAGTTTGGTGCGTGTCCTTTAGGCTACTTGTGTTTCCAGCAGTCGAGAATACTCCCACTGGAACGTGTTGTAGAAAGAAAAATCATAAATTTGTATGCCAGATTCTGAGTATAAATGTGTAGATTTCATCAGTTTCTCAATCGACTTGCCTCTGAATTTCAAAGGTTACAAGGTTCTATGGTGAAGGTCTCTTCTCTCTCATATCGCATTTTATCTAATGTCGAAAATAATCTGAATTACACTGACCATAATGTAAGTAATAACATGGAACATTTGGCATCTGCCATTCTTTATGGCCTTTGCTTATGGAATGGTTATCCTTAAATAAAAACAAATGGAAGACACAGCAAGACAAAAAAGATGATCAAAATCAGAAAAATAGTCTTTACACTGGAAAATGTTTCCTGGCATACATTGGTATGCTAACAACATTCACTTCATGACATCATGGGGCATTTTCTTTTGATAACAAGTGCCTGACATCATTTTCTTAAGACAATCGATGCCCAGCATGACGAGGCATTTTCTCAAGAAACCATTGGCTCGGGACTGGATGATGACAATATGTCCAACAATGAGTTCTGTGGCTCCAGCTCCTCATGCCATCGGGGGAGCTTGTCCTCAGGATAGTACTTTCTTGTCACGCCTTCTGAGTTTATCTGTGTAACATGGAGCATTTGATTGCCATGAAATTTGCAGAATAAATATGACAGTATTTATACGTATGCCAGAACGGGAAGTGATCAGGAAGCTGTGTCCCTGAATAATTTATCCCAACCAAGCCCTACTTACTAAAGTAATACGAGTGTCTGTACTAATTTGATGGACAGGCAGTTGGAAAGAGAAAAAAACAGAGAGGACGCAACTCACAGTGACAGTCCGAACAACACCACCACTTGCACCATCACGAGCAATAGCAAGAGAGACTGCTTTCACCACTAATTGCTGCGAGAAAATCATCAAGTGTATAAATCCAAGGGCAATGAATGGCATAATAATTACAACAAATACTCTCAACAAGAAATCAATAAAAATGCAGGTCTTGGCACAGCGAAGGTGGCAAAAAAACAAAAAAAGAAGTTTTGGGAGAGAAAAGCCACCAAAGGCAACTTCTTAGCCACCTAAATAGGTTTTCCATGAGGCTTGGGAAGAATCACACTGAGATGAGAACATGTTTCTATTATCCAAAAATCTAGGATGGGAAGCAAATACCATGGTCTATCCACCAAGGGGGAATTCTATATGAATCTCGGGGAAAAAGGAAAGTTCAAGAATCCACAACAAAACCAGAGAATACATGCTTTAGAGAAACATTGAGTGTTATTGAACAGCTATTTGAAAATTGTGACCATTGACATGACCAAAAAGAAATGGGTTTCTATGAGTCAAGACAGCAGTTCCAGACCATAAAAGTTTATTCTGTTTACATATTTAAAAAATATACAGGTTAAACTACATACCTCAGCTTCTTCTTGGGTCATCCCTTCCTTCCATGCTTGATCAAAGAAACCATACAAGTAAGTGGATCCTGAACCTGTATGCCACGAGCAGATAAAAAAAAATTAATCAGCCGATGCAATTAATAGCCCATCCCACGTACGTAGGATGATGACAGATCAGTCAAATTTTACAAAATTAAAATAAGTCCAACTCCTGCAGACATTGGTAGTTTATTCCCCTACAATATATCAGATAATGGTGATTTATTCAATCTTAACTAGTCAATATGAGTTATCAGCAGCAACCACCTTTGATGAAAAAAAAGAAGAATAACCTATCATCATCATTCATCCCCAAAACACACCAGATTCAGTGTGTAAAAATTGAATATCATAAAAAAGCCACAAAATTACATCTCTTAAGTAACTTTCTAAAATCTAAAGGGTTATGACACCATGGCACGTGCAAATTATTACTGCCAGCAAATGAAGTTATATGGGGTTGACAAGTTTCTCAGGGCAGGTCACACTTCCGCCAAGACTTGCAAAGAAAGCAGGTACAAGTGAGGTGATGCTATTAGCAACTGACAAGATGGGTGCAAAAGAGAAATCCACCGACGACCCATGCCGCTGCCTTTAGTAATTATACAAGTAGCGAAAATAATAGTAACAATCTATTAATGTTGTTGCCTATGAGTTAAGAATAAACAAGTGCATGAGCAAACAACTAACATTTCAACAAGGATCGCAAAAACAAAAAATATGGATTATAGTTAGTAGACAAAAAGGTCAACAAGTTCACTTCACACACCTCCAATAGTAAACGGCAGCTCCAAAAGTGTTCCTCCAAGAGGCACTCCATAAATTTTACCTCCTTCATACTTATCCCAACCCCCGATAATCATTCCAGTTTGCAACATATTCTGCCAAAATATCCAAAACAAAAATGTATCAAAACAAACCAGAACCATTCCACAGTTACGACACCCAACATCATCTTTACATACAAATTCACTAAAGAGCAAGGATTGAAATCAAACCAACCTTGTTACTGTAAGACAACAGCCTAACAAGGTTAGCAGCAACCTTAACTGTCGCCGGTTGCCCCAATTGTATCCTACACACAAAACCCATAAGGTCCCAAATCAATCTCCAGCTAATCATCCAAAAAATCTAAACTTTACAGACAGAAAAGGAAAACATTATTCATTAACGCAACAAAGAGAACCCCCTTACGTGTGCTGATGAAGAAAATATCTCACATAATCAGACACAGTTTGAGAATCCGCTGCCTATCAAAACAAAATCAGCTCAAAATAAAAATTAACAAAAAAATAAGAAATTTAATTAACAGAAAGAGAGAGAGCCACATACAGATCCAGAACGGCATAAGTAGACATTATCAGTTAGCTGAGTGATTTTATCAGATGCTCGATTTGCAACATAAATTCCTACAAAAACCCAAGATAAAAACAGTAAAACTATCAACAGCTTTTTTTTTTGGGTTTTTGAGGGAAATGAGAAAGTTTTGAAATTTACCTGTGCTGGTGCGAGAATCGGCACCGAGGACGACACCACCGTTATAAGTGACGCCGATGATGGTGGTACCCATGGAATGAGGGCCATTGATCTCACTTTCCTCGTGTGATTCCATTGTTTTCAGATAATTCAAAGAAGAAGAAAACTTGAAATGAAATCGAAGCAAGTTGGGGATTTGTTTTCAAAGAAAGCGGAGTGTTTGTGACTTGCTTGTGAAGTCAGAGAAGAAGTGAAGTATTAATGGGCTCATGGGTTGGGTTCGGGTGCTTGGGCTTTTATGGATTTTTGTTTTTTGGGATTGGGATTGAATTTAATTAAATAAAAAGAAGAAAGTAAAAATATGATTAATTATTATAAGAAACTTTTAAAGTGCTTTTCACTCAGAAAAATA
>Ga0307511_10007452_pt1 | contig 11005 bp, 3 predicted proteins | sample 13_EM_MG_FD_200266 | JGI IMG/M metagenome (GOLD analysis project Ga0307511, IMG submission 200266) | Populus trichocarpa ectomycorrhiza microbial communities from riparian zone in the Pacific Northwest, United States - 13_EM | ecosystem: Host-associated > Plants > Roots > Unclassified | place...
AAAAAATAAAAAAAATTATAAGCATTTTAAAAAAAAAAAAACCTTTTAACTTTTCAAACCTGTGACCCGAGTCATTAAACTTGAAGAACCCAAATTTCAAAAAACTATGAAGATTAATTCTCAATCAATTGAATATTAAAGAATGAAATTGAATAAAGAATTTCAAATATACAAAAGGATTTCACAAATTGCAATTAAAAGAATAAGGATAAAAAATAAAATACAAAATAAATTTTATATTTAATTGAATAGTGAAATTGAAAAAAAAATCAATTTAGTAGAAGGATAAAAAAAATAAAACTAATGAGGATCAAGATTGACATAAAAAATAAAAACAATATTGTTATTAAATTGAGAGATTGAAAAGAATGATAACTTTTACAAAAAGGGCTAAGAAAAAAAAATTGAAATGAAAACAATGATGACCAAATTAGAAATTATAATATCATCAATTTGAATTGAATTATGAAATTGAAAACCACTAAAACTTTTACAAAAGAGTCAAGGAAAAAAATTAGAAATTCAAAGACTGAGGATGACATTGAAAAATATAATATTTGGTAAATTGGGATTGAATGATGAAATTAAAAACAAATTCTATAAAAGAACCAAGACAAAAAATTAGAAATAAAAAAAATAAGAACTGAACTTGAAATACCAACAACTAAGAGGGTCAGGTTATAATGTTTTAGGAAGAAGAGAAAGAAGAAGAAAAAAAAGAGAAAGGTCCACTAATGTCAAACCGGACCACTATCAATGATACGTGTTGCACAAATAAGAAAAGGATACGATAACACATCTAACAACATGATGAAATGACATGTTTTAGTGCTAAGAGGTGCATGAGCCTCTTACATGCCCCGGTGTGCTACACGTGCACCCACATTGTTTTAGCTAAATATGAAATTACCCCTACACTAACATAATAATTATAAAAAAAAACCACGGTAAAAAACTGAAAACATGCGTAATCCTTAGGCTTAAATGTTTTGGTTTTAAGGTTATTTTTTTCGTTTCACTATACATTTTAATTATTTATTATTATTTATATTTGTTCAAATATCAAATTGCTTCTCAATATAATAACTACCCCTTAATGCTATGTTTAGTTTTTTTGTTTTTAAGGGTATTTGGTATTTTCATTATGCAATTAAGATGAGAAAATATTTATTTGTCCTCGCTCTATTTGGTAATGGCAAATGAGCCATGTGAAAAGACTTCAATGTCCTTGTAAACCCGTATTAAGTTTTTTAGGTTCAGGGTTAAAAATATCATTACACTATTCTAGTGAACAATGACAATGAATCTAGAGCTACAATATTTTTTAAAAGGGTCTTAGTTCTTTTTAATGATCGATAAATGATGTAATATATAAGGATACAATTATAGATTTTTCCAATAATTTTATATAACAATTCATTTAAAATGAAGAAAAAGAGTAATAAAAAAGGAGTTTGCATGTTGGTGGCATGGATGTAGTGGTTGCATGTAAATTTGGTATGTAATAAAAAACAAAGAGGCTATTATGGTATCGATTATTTAACAAAGACATCCTTATAGTTTCCATTTAGGCAGTTGAATTTATATGGTTTGGTTTTTGGATAGATAAAGCCCTTTGGTCCATGCAGGTCAAGCTACGTTTTCTTTAATTTTGATTTATAGAAGAAAGAAGGGATAAATGTTAGATTTTCATTAGTTCTAATTATAGTGAAAATAAATTTTGATTAAAAAATTAAAAACATAATTAAAAAGTAAAAAAAAATGAAATAAAAGTTTCTATTTTTATTTATTTATGGCCCTTTAAATGTTTTTATTTACTTTCAAATTTGATATTGTTCTTTTCACAATGTTATGTTTTTTCTAACTATTTCTATATTCACACTAAATATTTATATTTATTCATATATTTTCTAAAAATTCTAAGTTGAATTTTTATTTTATTTTCAAAAGAACAAAAAACAATAGTATATAAATAAATCTTATTTGAAAATTAGAAGAGCTTGAGTACATGAAATAAAAAATTTCATGAAAAATTATATTGTGAAATCATGTTTATTAAATTAATATGTATATCATCAAGTCAAGTGTGTTTCATCAAAAAATACATATTTTTATTACTATCAGACCAATTTTTGATTTACATGACCTAAATGATCACAACACTATTTCCTAGTTAATTTATGATATAAAAATAAGTAAGTATATATAGAAAATTTAATCAATTTTTTTTGTTTTTCCTCTTTAAAAATACACAAGAGAAGGATTACGTTAAACATTCTAAGGTTTATTCTAAATTGTATTTTCTCTCCCACATTAGAAAAATTATACTTTACATATTGAGTGAAAGCCACCTTTAAAAATTGATGAAAAACTAAAATATCCTTGGCTTAAAGTTTTTCTCTTTTCCCTTTCTTTTTTTTCCTTTTCCTCCCTATTTTTTCTCCTCTTCCTTCTCTCTCTTCTCTCTCCACATCAAGACCTGACTTTTTTTTCTTTTTAAAACTAAAGGAAGAATTACCAAGATGATCACTTGGTGATTCTCCATTTCCTAATTATTTTGAATCAATATTGAGGAAAAGATGGTGGCTGGCATGAAATGATGAGGTTGCTATTATGTTATAGGTAGTTGATTGGTGTGTGAGAAATGTTATTGTTGTTTAATGACGTCCTCTGAGTGTGGAATCCTTGATGAACATAAGAGCATATAAAGGCATACTTAAGAGGGGTTTCCATATTGTAATGGTACAACATGAGTCCTTCAAAGTTCATTGTTTTCTTTCCATGGATGTTTATAATAAGAAATCTATTTATATTTATATAAAACTTAAATTTATACAATATATATGATGTTAAGTAAAACTTATGAGAAGTTGAAGCTCCTTTGGTTTTTAAACCATAGACTAGTATTTAAAAAGAGTTTTTATCATTGTAATTCTACGACGTAACACTTTACACAAAAAAACTCAATACAATATTCTTTTTAGATCTACTCTCTCTTCTATGATGCTTTCTCTCTTCTCTATTTTTCTAGTTATTTATAGTTAAAACATCGTATTTTCCTGTAAAGTAAGGGTCTAAAATTCTAAAATTAACAATAAACAATACCATTACGAACTTGCAATCAAATTCTATCTAAAACTAATAAAGCTACTGCTTTAGACATAAAAGGAATATTTTTTGATCAATTACGCATTTCTTCTTCATCCTCTTCCTTACTCTTAGAGGCATCATCATTTTCCTAGATTAATTCTTCTTGATATCCTTCATTTCTTTTCTTCATCATCGATCCTCTTAGACCAAGTCTTCCTAGTATCCTCCATTTTATCATCATAAAAATAAAATCTAGGTCCCCCTTTCACTAGTAATGATATAGGTCAACCCAGGTTTCATCCAAAGAGATATAGCCAGTCTTGGTTTTACCATGTGTGTGAATTTAATCTAATTCTAGAGGAGGTGGTTTCAGCCCAAATAAGTTAGCCTAAGTTTGGGTTGATTAATGGCAGGATGAGAGGTATGTTTGGGCTATATTTTAGGTCTTGTATGGACCTTAATTCTGTTAATGGGTTTTCGTATTATTGGTCCCTAATTTTGGCAAGGATTAATTAAAGTATTAGAATCCTTTTCTTACAAGAATTAATAAAAATCCTCAAATAAAAAGGACTTGTGGGTGGCAGTTATTTAGATGCTTATAGAGGGAAATTTCCTTGTGTGAAAAGGAGTCTATTTATGGAAGCAAAGATTGAATTAATAGAGGAATTATTGTGTTTCCTTTATTTGCAAGGATTCCAAGTATAACTTGGAAAGTGCAAAGATTTCAACTATAACTTGGAAAGTAAGAGGCAACTATAATGGAGGAATTTTTGCCATTTATTTCTTAATATTTAGCAAGGATTCCATGAAAATTAAGGCATGTAAGAAGCAACTACAAGAGGAAGAGATTCCTTGCTATTTGTTTTTTATTTTGTAGGGATTTTCTAATCTATAAGGATTCTTATGGAAAGCTATTTAAGGAGATTAAGTCAACCTTATTTCTTCCTAAATTTGAGAGGCATAAGGGTGGAAAACAAGGGAAGAGTATCAACAACTAAATTCATGAATTTCCATGCTTGTAGAAGACACTAAGAGCGACAACACTTCCTACTTCTACTAGGAAGAGATTTCGGCTACAAAGAGTTTCTCAAGCAAGGAAAGATGTTCTTAGGAGCTGAATTAATTATTGCAATGGCTTGATCTTTTATTTAGACTATTGTTGTTCTTAGTTAAGTATTTCAGGGATTTTAATTTTAGTTGAAGACTTTGTTTTAGTTTGTGTTTATTTTAGCCCAAAATCGATGTTTTAGGAATGTTTTAGACATTAGACTTGTGTTAGCTGATTATTAGCTTGAGCCTATTGGTTTGCAACATAATAAGGGTTCATTAGGGTTATTTTAGGGGGACTATATATATTTTTCATGGTTGAAAATTTTGTAGCCTTTTATTATTGAATAATTCAGATATTGCTTAGTGCAAATCATGTTCTTTAATGGGACCAAGATCAACTACTGACTTATCAATGTGTATTTGACCTTATGGCATCTTCATATACTTTGGGTTCTTGTTTTGCTATAAAGAACGAGTCTTTTTCAAAAACCTTTGGTTCTTATGTACAAGGTTATCTCTAGATCAAGGTTTCAATCCAAACCTGAATTTTGGTTTTCTTAGGTTATTTAACTTTTTTTTCTTTTTTGTGGGTTTTAAGATTGTTATCCTTGGAGTTCACATCAAGTAATCTCCTCTCACGTTGTTAGCTTTGAGCATCATATTTGATGATGAAGTGACATGTCTATTATGAGGATCGTATTTGAAAATAGAAACAGAAGTTGTGTCAAAAACCCTTTTGAAAAGCATCTATAATATGAGATTTCTTTAAATTGTCGAATTACAACTACTTGATCTTAGATAAAGCTATACGAATGTGCATCAATGTCAAAAAATCATCTCAACCCAATAGTTTAAGTTGTTAGGTGAGGTTCCAAGATATAATTTATATTATTCTCTAACACATCCCTTCAAGTAAAAGCTCTTTGGACTTGAAACTTGCACAAACTCACGTTATCTTATGCTTAATTTTTATCAAATAAATAGGGATAGTGTGATTCGAACTCGTGACCGCTTGGTCATCAAGGCTCTGATATCATATCAATGAACCATCTCAACCTAATAGCTTAAGCTGTTAGATGAGATTCCAAGATATAATTTATATTATTCTCTAATAATCAACAATTTATTCTCAAGCTTGTTCATCACAACAAAAATAGTTCTTTACTTTTGTCTATAGCACTGTTTTTTTTTTCTTTACAAAGACTTTCATGCTGATTCATGAAGTACATGGGTTCATGGTTGAAAAATTTTAATGGTGTGAAAACCTAAGGAGCTTAAAAATAGATTATCCAACATTCAAATACATATCCTACAGCTTATGATAGACTATTTTGAGTGAATTTTGTGGCAACTGACTTGATATGAAGATTCACGTGGTCATGATGAATGTTAAAATCTCAATTTGTAGATTACAAATGTGTCCAATATAAAGTTTATATTCAACAAAAAGCTTGGAAAATCAATGATTTTAGAGTTTTTTCTGACAGGATCATGGATAATTCAATGGAAGAGAGACTTCTTTCCCCGGAAGAACTTAACAGCTCTGACTTGAAGAGGAGGGTTTGGAACGAGTCCAAGAAGCTATGGGTGATTGCATTTCCTGGAATGGTGGCGCGAGTGTCTTCATTTGGAATGATAATTGTGACACAGTTATTCATGGGGCACATTAGCGAACTGGATCTCGCAGCATATGGCCTACAACAGAGCATTTTGCTGCGGTTTGTAGATGGGATATTGGTACGTCCTCCTCTCAACATTTTGTTATTATGATGTAAAAAAAGAGACCTCCCCTTCAATTGATATTTTGTCCGAGAAAAATCCAGGAATCCATATATAATTATTATGATGTAAAAAAATGGATTGGGTAAAGTAAAAAGAATAAATGTTTGTTTATTAAATATTTTTAATTTAGTTTGACTACTTGATCATATTTTATCATACTTATTTCTATTTCACCTTCCCAGAATTCATATTCCAATGGATTCCATGCCAAACATTTCAAATGATTTTTCAATAAACATGTAAAATATTATCTAGATGGATTAATAGATTGATTTTAAAACAACACTGATTAATTACTATTGCTATAAAAAATACTTGTATTTTATCTTCAATATCCTTTCTTAATAATGAAAGATAATTTGAAAAAAAAAAAAAAAAAGACATTTGAACTATGTCAACAAACTAATTAATATATCTATTAACTCATATTTGAATTATTTTGGCCTCAAGGTTTTTCTTATAAAGTGTTGATCTACATTAATATGCTTTGTCCAAACATGTTGAACTAAATTATAAGCTAATTATATGGCTACGTACTTAGTTTCATGGAGTAGTCTCATCCCATCACTCGATAAATAATTAATTTCATTAAGTAGTTATTTCAACCATAACATCACACATAACCCTTTGATCATTCCTTTTAAACTCATCCTTTACACTAGACAATACAGCAACCTTTTGCTTCTGAACTCAACCTCTCTTTATTGGACAATGCTCCTACCTTTTATTTCATATTTCTCTATAAATCAAGATTACCTCCCATCAAGATAAAATACTCTAATATGGATTTTGTTAATCAATGATGCTTCTTACCAATCTTCATTTGTATATCTATAAATGTTCAAGTGCTTGTTCTTTAATAACTTAAGACCTTTCTTATCAGCTAATTTCAAATACCTGAGAATCTAGTTCATTGTATTCACTTGATCTTTACTAGGGTTATGTATAAACTGACTTAATTAACAGTTTAACAAAATAAGCTATATCTAAATGTGTATGAGACAAGTAAATTAATTTTCCTACTAGCTGTTAATATCTCTATTTATTTAGTAGGAATTTTGATCTAGATATTCTCCAAGGCTATAATTTTGTTTTACTGGAGTGTCAATTGGTTTATCATACCTGTCTTTGAAAGCAAGTCTAGTACATACTTCCTTTATGATTAGAAGATACCTCTTATTGATTTAGCCACTTCAACTCCAATGCCTATGAAATATTTTAGCCCCTAGGGTTTATTTCAAATTCAACAACTAAGATTTTTTTTAAGTCTTATGATTTATTTTGCATTATTGTCTGTAATTATCCTATCATCAACATGGTATGATTTGTATTACTTCATTTGAATTCATACTTCTTCATAACTGAATCGAACCATCCAAACAATGCAAAAGGTGATTGTTTTAATCCAAATAAACCCTTTTGTAATTTACTTACTACTCCAATTTAGTGAGCTTGTATTCTATTCAAATGGAATATCCATGCACACTTTTTTTTTTTGAGATCTACATTGATGAAAGTATTTTTTTTACATAAAACCCATGTAATGATCAATCTAGATTTGTTGCTAAAGATATCAGAACCCAAACTATATTCAACTTTACTAATTGAGAGAACATCTCTTGGTAGTCTACACAATACACTTGAGTATATCCTTTTTCCACGAGTCTTGCTTTGTACCTTTTAATGGTCCAATCTGTTTTATTTTTTATATAAAAAACATGCATCTACAACCTCTAGTTCCTTTAAGTAGAAGAACAAGATTCCAAGTCTGATTCTTCTATAGTGCCTAAATTTCTATCATTATTGCCTAAGTTCATTATGGTGAAGAAATGACATCCTATAGGTTGCTAGGAGATTGGATACTTTGCTTTCTCATATGTATATTATAGAGAATAGTTATTCAGTGGTTTCCCCCGATTATTCGTGAAAGTTAGTTTATATCCAATATATGTATTTATTATATTAGGAGATGAGATGGAGTGTCTTACTTAGGAGTATTGTTGCGATGTCACGGTCATACAAATTAATTACCCTAACTTAAACACACAAAATAGTATAGAGTAAACAAGGGGTCGATCCCATGAGAAAGATCTAGTTCAAGTCTTTATGCTATATGATTCAAAGTTAGGGGGTTTTGAGGTTATCTAGACTATGTTATGGTAAATAAAATAAAATAATAAAGCTAAATTAAATAAACCAAAACTTATTAAGAGAAAAACCTTGGTTTCAAGTAAACATCCACTTATGAAAATCAAAACTGATCATTGAAATGATATCTCAATTTATTTTCCAAATATGTATCTTTCCTTAACATTAGTTAGTTAACCGATCCGCAGTGTAGCTAACCCTAACCATTAAACAACCATAATGTCCGCACTAGTAATTTAATTTAATAGCAGCCTTAAAAATTAGATAGGTTGATAAATCTAAACAACATAACTGTCTACAGTTTATGTTCGATTTAATTGAATGTTTTCTCTAAGATTAACAACATAGATCCTCCATAATTATTAAACTTAGTCGCCTCACAAGTTTAAGTATCACAACTCCGGTTTTGATAGCAAACTTAGCAGTAGATTGATTTAGAATAATAACTTAAAGTCCGTTCTAACAATCAAACTAAACAATTATAGGAAATAAATATAGAAAAACATTCATACTTATCATATAAACTGAAAAAAAAAAAAAAGATATAATAGATCTCATAGTTTTTGAAATCCCACGGTTTTTGTATCCCTTTCGAACAAGAAAAATAACTTAGCCTGGCATGTCTATTGAAAAACTAAGGAAGAGAAAAGATGAAACATAATTTCGGGTATAAGAGAAAAGGGTGAGAGTTTTCTTCTTCTTTCTAGCCTCCCCCTTCTCTTTCTTTTTATTTGATAGGAAACCCTAATCCCCATATCCCTCCAATCCGATTGTATCCTTCAAAAAAATAAAAATAGTCATTTCCAAAGTAGACAATCTACATTTAAGTAATACAATAACTATTTTTCTAAAAACAAGAAAAAATAGTCTTGCATAAAATCTTAAAGCTTTGACTTTGGACTTAGAGAAGTTAAATTGCCTAAATAAAGACCTTTTTGATACGAAGAAACAATTACCATATTGGTTTGGATGCTTTGGAAGTAAGTTGGACTTATTTCCTCACAAAACCTGTCGGCTGGCTGAATTTATGAGTTGTTTTAGAAAAATCATATATATCTCATATAAGCTCTTTTTTTGCTGAAATTTGGTAGGTTGATAGGTATTTAAGTCCAGAATCCAATAAAAGTGAGCTTGCATCAATTGAACTATTCTAATTCAAGATATTCAAGTCGGAATGGTCGAAGATCAAAACTAGTAGAATACGAGACTTGTCTTTGAAAGTTGTGATTTCCATGCCCTTTATTTTTCTTGTCATATATGTATAGAAAGGTATGGATATTCGTTTTTTATTGTCACTGAAATCACTTCATTTCGACCTCTACAACTTAAGTTCTACGTAAAACATCAATCAGAAGTCAAATATACAAATATTTGACACGAGTTGTAATGTGGTATGAATTTTATCTCCAATTTATTTCTTTTCAAATCTTAGATCCAAAAGTACCTTCAAAACATAAAATAAATATTATTAAGGCATTTTATATATAAAACATGAATAAAATACTAGATAAATATAAATAAAACTATCAAATAATATAATTGCATCAAGTATTCTTAGAAGATTGGTGGTTTGACACACTTAAAAAGATGATCTTCTTCTCTTGTCGCAACAACTTGTAGCTGGATTAGTTCTAGTCTGGTGCCTTCATTTTCTATATCTTGAAATTGTAAATTCATCCCTTTATCCTTTTTGTTATGTGTCCTCCCATTAGTGACATACATGTAGCAGATATAAGGATGATAGTAGCGATATTCTTTTTGACAGAAAAAAACAATGAATACAACATGGATCAAGCTTGGTAAGAGGTTGTAGAGGAGTAACATTAATATGGATGAGAGGATTTTATATTGGGAGAGAGCTTGTAGAGGAGTTCGAAAATCAAACACCCATGAAGACATTCTATCCATAAGGTATACTGATGTGACAAATGCCTAGTTCGAATGATAACGTGGAGCATGGGCTCCAATAAGTAGTGTATTATTAGTTGTTTTTAAGATGTGTCTGTTCTTCCTTTATGTAATACCATTATATTAAGGTGTTTGAACATGACATGTTTCATGAGGAAAACTGCGTGTGAGTCTTAGAAATTAATTATTAGTATTTTCTAAATACTAAAATATTCATATCACTGCAATTTTGAAAGCTAATTCTAAATAATCAGTATAAAAAAAAAACAATTTGGAACCAGAACAAGATTAGCATTGACTTTCACTTGAAAATATAACAGAGAGAAAGGTATTGGCCTCTTTGTAGCCATGGAAGTGAGGAATGAATCGATGTGTCTTTCCTATTTTACATGTCTTGCCACCTGTGTGATCTTCCAAATATATACAAGGTAAAGACAATTATTTCAATAATTTACTTACCTAAGTTTTTCCTTTCTCATGGAAGATTGGCATGTCAAGTGCGACTGAGACCTTATGCGGGCAAGCATATGGAGCTGGACACTACCACATGATGGGTGTTTACTTGCAGAGATCATGGATCATTGATGGTGTAACTGCAACCATCTTGCTTCCCCTCTTCATTTTTACAACACCGATATTAAGACTAATTGGGCAAGAGGAGAATATAGCAATAGAAGCTGGAAAAATCTCCATTTGGTTAATTCCCGTCCTCTACTCTTATGTCTTTAGCTTGACCATCCAAATGTACTTGCAAGCACAACAAAAAAACAAGATTGTCGGGTGGTTTTCTGCTTTCTCCTTTCTGGTTCATGTGCTTTTGTCCTGGTTATTTGTGATCAAACTTGGTTTAGGGCTTACTGGTGCCATGGGTGCATTCAGCATATCATCTTGGTTGCTCGTTATTGGAGAGTTTGTGTACATCTTTGGAGGTTGGTGTCCTAATACATGGAAAGGCTTTACTAAAGCTGCATTTGCTGATATGTTACCTCTAATAAAGCTCTCAATATCCTCCGGAGTCATGATTTGG
>Ga0307511_10007453_pt1 | contig 11005 bp, 9 predicted proteins | sample 13_EM_MG_FD_200266 | JGI IMG/M metagenome (GOLD analysis project Ga0307511, IMG submission 200266) | Populus trichocarpa ectomycorrhiza microbial communities from riparian zone in the Pacific Northwest, United States - 13_EM | ecosystem: Host-associated > Plants > Roots > Unclassified | place...
CAAGACGCCAAGCATAGCTGGAAAATCTGCGGTAGGGGAATTCCTTGCCGTGTAGATTAGCTAAGAATGGGGGAGAATGCAAAATCCCCCATTCTTAGCTAATCTGTCGCCTGCATGCCACAGGTGGATATGGATGCAGAGGATCGAGGAATCGGGTAAAGGATCGTGGGTTACTTCTGTTATATTTATTGGCTCTTTGGACGGCGGGAACTCAATATAGGTCTCCTATTCTATCTTACTCTCCGACTCTCCTTCCCTCCTCAGGCAGCGTCTTATATCTACTGTCAATAAGATCCTACTTGAACTCAAAGTCATAGACCGCGAGCGCTCCAAGGAACCTAGTCCATAGCCCCCGAGTCTTGCCCCGTTACAATGAGGCGCACAAAGTTTGGGTGTGAGATAGAGAAAAGTACGATCTTGGTATCGTGTTCTTATCGGATGTTGTGCTAACCTCCAGGATATCGTATAATAATAAGTCTCAATTGTGGCTTAGTCGGGCTCCACTACACTGTGGCCCCCTGATACACAGTCCGGACAGTTAATGGTAGTCTGGTTGGCACAAGACCATCGGAAGAGGAGTTAAAGGCAACCTTCCACCTCATGTACGCAGCGGTCACGTTACTGTAATGAATTCTGCGGCACACTTAATCTTGAAGCAGCACCCAGTATGTACAGAGAGTGGACATAAGTCTTGGTAAAACGCGAAATTACGCTAAAAGTGGCTATCGGGCGAAAAATGTTAAGAACCAGGTTTGGCAGGAAATCATATAAAAAAAAATTGTAGATTTAAGAATTAACTAGATCATCGCTTCTCTGATTTTCGCAGCCAGCTAAAATGTCCTAGTGAGGCAAAGTGCCCAGTAGAACTGAAGCCATTCCAAAATCGAAGAAATAGCACTAAACTGTATGGGGAATAGCGCTTTTTCCCAACGTTTCGGTCTCCGAGGACTTCAAAAAATCACCAGAGCAGCTCGAGGGCCGTTACAGACCTATAAACTTGGAATTAGGGACTTCTTATTAAGCTTGGGCTCTATCCAAAAGGCTAACCACAAATTCACAAGATGAGTTCAATGATGTAGGTGTCTACGGGCGCTTTTGGCTATTTTAGCTGTGGTTTCCATGTTTTACCAAGATTTATGTCCACTAACTGTACTTCCATGCGTGCTTACGTAGGAAACTGTTATGATACCAGTTGTCATTGCCTTGCTAGTACAGTCGAACCTCTATAAAGGCATCAATTCCGTCAGTATTGCATTTAGACAGGCTTAAGCATTAGACCAGGGGTGAGAAAAACAACTGATAACTTACTAGATACATGATATCCCAAGTCCGTATCACCCATGCGAATATCCAATCAACTCTCCTATTGCCCAAGCCACTTCTCAAGGTGCGACTGCTGCTTGCGTTTCATATTGAACTTCCACATCCGGTTCATCAAGGTCATTCAGGAGTCAATGAGGGATTCTGTATCGTACGGAGTGGCAGTACTAGGTGCAGTCCGAATAATTTATAGCTGGAGTGTCTCTAAAGCTTGGTTCACCTCAGTACAATTGATAATAGGCCGAGGCTTGGAGTCATCATAGGTAGGTAGCTGTGAAGGCAGGTTGTTCAGCTGAATTTGCTGGGATATTGGGTGGTGGAGCATAGGCAGCTGCAATATCTTCAATAGTGAGGTTGACTTAACACTCTGGAATATAGTCATCTGCAGAAACTACATAAGCTTGTAGGTCTTGTTGATCAAGCATCGCTCAGAGTTGAACTCAAATAGAATCATAGACCAGACCAAATTCATGTGTATTTCCAATTGCTAGGCGAAAGGGCTCTATTGGTACTTCCAAACGGAGATGAGCCTTGTTTCAACAACGACATATTGTCTGCTACGATGCTTTAGGCCAGGCTTGTAGAACCATTTGAATTGCTGTAAGAATATCTGGATTGTAGCACAGGGTCTTTTGTCAATCAGTAGAGGTAGTAAAAATGTGGGATTCAAGGATTGGATAAATTTCTAGCCAATTGAGAAGGCCTTGATAATATAACTATTGATAGTAGGCCTTTAACGTTGCAGTAATTCCTTAGCCGCATAGTTGTAAGTGGGAGACAGTAATCGGAGGCAGGAAGATAATTCGGATATTGACTGGAACTTCAACCACAGCGTCTTGTAACCTCATAATGGTAAGGAGTATAAATGAAAAATGAAACAAACAATCAGTGAGTATCTTATGTCCAGAAATATTATTTAAAATTGATGCAACCTTACGGCGGTGATGTAGGCGCTTGATGAAAATTGACCGTATTCAAGCATCATAGATATGCACACTTTCTAAGAATTCAGGGGGGAACTTTATCTGATCCATCTGCATTTTCACAGGCCATTATTGTGAGGCAGTTCTTGTCTTTCTTGAATCATTCATATTGTTCCATATCAAGACTGTGATCTGGCTGTTTCCAAAAATATCCTAAAGATAGTGTTAATATTGATATATGTACACAGTTAATTAGAGCATACCTGTTTCATCCATATTGTAGATATCCTCATACTCATAATATGCAAAAAAATTTGCAATCTCCTGTCATTGTTGTTCAATTGTATTTACATCCGCACTTCCAAACTCTCCATGTCGCCTGTATTCCTGAATCTCGTGTCTTGCGGTAAAACTACCTAGCCCTCCATTACAGAACTTCAAGAGTGGTACTCCATTCCTTGGATACATAAGATCATATAATTTCCTTGCCTTTTCAAGCAGACGCTCTCCACTGATTGGGCCATCTTTTTCATAATGCAAGAACCATTCTAATAGTGCAGATTCCAATTCTAGACAATCGACTTCTCTCTTCCACTTATTAGACATTTGGGTAGGCTCTGCTACAAGAAGCATATCAGGATCTTCATTCAATTTTCGCAGGATGCGGGAACCAGTACTTTGGTCAAAAGATCTCTCAAACCTATTATATATGTTAGATATTGTATATAGAAGGAACTCACTACATACTATCGACCTAGCCCTCGTTGATTCAGAAACTTATTCCTAGGTAATATCTGTAGACCTGAGCGCGCTCTCCATCTGTTGGCTCTGAAATGGTGGTGGTTGCCATTGAAAATAGTCGCTGTGTGTAGACATGAATATTGGGTGCGGGACACCCTACTTAAGCCTACCCACCACACTGTTGGTGTCTCATACCCACTCTATAGCTGCTGCTCAATCTCTGCTTGTCCCATTCTCTCTTGAGCTGCCAGGACAGGTATAGACACAGCATAATATCCGGAACTTGAGCCTAAGTGATGCATATCCTTAGGGCCGGCACACACTAAAGTCACTTCTGGGAATTAATTCGGGCTGATTCATGTAATTCAGAACCATGCAGTTTTTTTGTGAGATATTAGAGGCTGGAGCCAACAAAGAAACTCGTCAGCCGGTCGTGATACATTTTCACCGGATATGCGCTTAGAGGGGATGCTTTTATAGAGGTTCCACCACAGTACCCACAGGTGTACGGCACCAAGGCGAGGGGGGAGAAATCTTTCGGCCTAGGACATATCTCTGCGAGGTCAGAGCTGGGGTTCCGGTTATCTTGAAGCCATGGTTACAGTAGCAGAAGGCTACATGTTTTTTTGACAATTAAACTGCACAACTGTGCTGACCCGAAGGCAATAAACAAGTGTTGAGTAATTCTGACAATCCAACTGGGAATTTTTGCTGTGATTCTGGCACGGAAACGAAAGGCGAAGTGAATTGAGTGACGGCTCGACGCTTGAGGAGGTAGACATTCATGGTGAACGATGGCGTCCCCGTCTTTTTATCGCTACCAGGCGGCCTCAGACGCTAGGAAGTGCCCGGGTGGTGCAAAGAGGGCCTCTGTGGTACGACACTCTCGTTGCTCTGGAGTTGCTAGTATCTATTCTCCATCATGGTAGGCAAAAGTGTATAGCATTAAAGTGAAGATGGAGGAAACCGTAGCATGTGATTGTAGATTATGCCATGGAGACACTTCAAATAAAGTGTCCAACCAGAGTAATAAATTGTCCGATATGGGTCCATAATTGGAAATTAGATATAAATATATATCGCCATATATGCCAATATCATTTAATATCACCATCGAAACCCTCATCGACTGAGTCAAAAAAACCTCCTTGTACCGAATACCTCTGCCTCCGTATCGTGTTATAATTTTTATGTAGTCAGTATGTGATAGAGAAAACTGCAAAGGTGTACGCACAAATGTGGTGGGACCCCTTACATATGGACACGAAAACAACAAGTTGCGTTTTTTTTTTGGACTCAAAATACAACACCGAACCTATAAAGGCTTATAACGTAAATGTAAAGTATAGTTGTAGGGTAGGAAGACGGAGGGACTGTGCCTACCCGATGTCCTGTTCGCACATGTTAATGCTACCCCACTTCTGAATGTCTACCTCTCTAGCTCAGAATGCTAGCATGATTATGAATAGAGTATGGGGAAAAGGAATCTATTAGTGTTATAAGTACGAACGTGCAAAAACTTGAACGCACCCAGCAAGTAGAGAATCATGATGGCAATGATGAGGATGATAACTATGATAACGAGTGATTCCCGGGACGAATACTTCCCACTGTGTGCGCTGGCGACGGTTCACTGCATAGATATTCGGGAACATGACTGGTGCGATAGCCCTTTCGGACCGTTTGACGGGGCGACCACACCAATCAATTCTTCGCCGGACTGCCGGGAACAATATTTCTGACTGTGGGGACTGGTGCGGTTCACCCAACACTTGTTTGGCAACACGGGGTCCGGCTGTTGGTTGCAAAGTTCGTTTCTTGTTTAATACCCCTGTACATGAGTTCTTCTAGAGACTATAGTTCTCCCTTCATCCCTTGAAAGTCTATCAGAAACTTCTTTGATAGGGTCCAGCACCTGCACAGGAGCGGTTTCGAGAGGGCACACCTAGTAATACAGGTGTTTGCAAATGCTTCCATAACCGAGGACGACTGGTGGTACGGAAGGGCCTCTCTGTCAGAAAAAGATCCAGCTCGCATTGGCTCTATATAGTTATAGATGGTTGCGGTGGTGCTTTCGGCGTTTGGCCGCTGACCTTTGACTTTGGGGTCCAAAGCAGCCCTCGCGTTGATTCTTGAAGGCAGGTGTGATAGGAGTAGCCGAATCTGGAGATTGACTTTGAGAATAGAACTACATTGGCACCTTTGATGAGGTGAAGGGAGGAAGGAGCGGTGAAGGGAGGAAGGAGTGGTCAAGGGAGGAAGGAGTGGTGAAGGGAGGAAGGAGTAGTCAAGGTAATCAATTTTGAGAATTAAACTGGACTACTCGCCTGAGGTGAAGGGAAAAAACCAAGATTCAAGGGATTGCTTGTGAGAAATAAATTGCGAAACTGTGCTGAGTTAACAGCAATAAACGAAAGCCGTAGGGATTTGACGTTGAGGACCCAATATGACCGCTCTGAGGAGGTGAAGGCAAGAAAGGAACGGTGAAGGCGATGGAATAGCGGTTGAACCCTGGAGGTGGTAGACTTTTGTGGCTCAACGGGTCTTCTCATTAAAGATACTCTATTCTGAGTGTTATATACAGCAATTAATGAGAACTGGATAAGGTCGCCCCAGTGACCCCCGCCCCCAAACCAGGTAAATATTGGTACAACTTCATATTGCTGAGGCAACATCAAGAACTCAATAACTTAAGGGAATTTGGGTGAGAAAGGGAATCCTTTGAACTGAGATGCCGCTCCGTTAGGCAAGGATTAAGAGAGTATATGTATGTAGATTCTTAGAATGCTATTGCGGAGAACGAAGAAAGTCCGGGGCTTAGGATATTGATAATGCCTAAAATAAAGCGCTTAGGACCTGGAATTCATACCCTTAGTCTGATATTTCTTTTGACATATTACACTCTTAACCTGGACCGTTTTGGATAGTCTTGCTCCTAGGCACTCCTCAACTCCCGGTCCCCCCTACTTTGAGTGCATGCTCATGAAATATCCCTCATAACTTGGGGTGTGCACTTGAATTCATGGTGTTTTCCACATCACGTAATTCATGTATTAGCCATTTATCACGGTACCTCCCTTGACCCATTGATTCAGGGCTCTTAGGCACTTCCTAGATTTTCCCCCAAACTCGTGCGCAGCTTTTGAGCCACCTACCGTGCAGTTCTACTGAAAACCTATTGAGTTCTAGCCTACAGCTGTTTTATTGCATATCCCCGGCGTATTGCACTACCCTATCACATCCTGTATCCTCGGACCATCACCAGGCCTCTCTGCAACACCAGATGACTAATGTGGGCGCACACCAAGATGCCCCTGTATACCCATCACGGTGACCGTCCTCATCATTATGGCGATTCCGCAGTTCCTGTATCAATGTCACCTTTTCCAATTTGTGTGTAAAACCCGTGACGATACTCCAAAATACCAACCCCCTTCGTCTGGTATTGGCACAACGCATACTAACGATTTAGCGAATAGAACTATGGATACTGCGCGCAAACCCTCAACGAGGGTAAATCAGACGAATAGTGTATTTACTAGGGCCTTGATTAACCAGCCAGTAGCTTAATGGAATGTACTCTTGAAATACATCCATTTCCACTTGTGGGACAGCACCTATAGGTAAAATGAGCTTGTCCGTTATGCGAGGGTTGTTGTGCCTTGTGGTGTGCTTGCTTCACGGTGGTGTGGCTGTGGGGGCGGTGAGGCGTCAATAGCCGCCGCCCTGTGGCCCTTACTAAGCTATATACGCCCTTGAAATAGTTTGGCTTGCATGCGCCTACCTAGACTTCACCTGTAGTTTCCATGACCTTGGCGGGCGGTACCTACCCCCGCTCACCTCGACCTCATTCAATGCTCATCCACCTTTCATGACCTCTACTCAGTCGTCTAGTTCTATTCTCAATCTCCACTCCTACGGTTCGGCTGGTCTTTTTCAATGAGTGAAGGCCACACCCAAGCACTGCTGGCACAGATAACTGATAAGACCCAGGGTCATAGGCTACGCCCACGATCAATAACCACATAGAGCCAGTACCCTTTGACTCCTCCATATCAAGCCGTTCTTCACAACTCGCGCGCAGCGGATGTCTGTTGAGATATATTCATTAGAGTAACATTTCCCGGATGCAAACCTAACGGAATCAAACACCCAAGATCACCCCTGTGCAGAGAGCGACCGCCCTGGGAATCCCCTAGAGGGCGCTGCCTGTGTCTGGAGACGGCCCCAGGAAGCTCAAGCACTGGGGAATATTCTCCGTCGAGCCCCACAAAGACAGTAATACATGCCTGTGGCGTTCGTCCTCACATGATCTTCCTGGTTATTCATTCACTGCATGCTCTGTTAAGGTAAGGCTTGTCATATTGGTGTTTACAGCCCTGGGGCCATACGGCAGCATGCCAGCACCTTGTTCCGTGGCTGACCGGGCTCTCCATAGCTTTTAGTTGCGACGCCAACCTTCATAGTTACAAACCAGCCAGATTCAGATATTTTGAGGTCCGCGAGATGGAAATTGGCGGTGAATTACGTTTTCCCAGTAACCCGGCGCACGTACTGTTGTTTGCAAACCCACGTCCTGGTATGTTGAAATAGGAAATATTGACTATGGTAGCCCGGGAGGAATAGGGATCTCGTACAGGACCAATAGAAACAAACATGTGGCTAGCGTTCCTGGCGTACCAAGTAAACTCGCAATACGAGCCCTCCAGGTGTCCGCATCGAACCCTGCGATCATACACTTGTCCGCAAACCCCTTACCTAGTCAGTCACCCCAACCATGCTAACGAATACTGGCCTATCGGTCCAATAGAAGATACCATGGTGACATCACGCTCAGATGTCGTGCCCCATTTGCCTTAGGCATCACTGTTCACAACTGGCGTATCTTTGCAGCTTCTGCATAATGTATTGCTTCATCCGGAGTAATGGTAGCGAGTTCCTTTCGCTTCCGTTGCTATTTGGAGCCGCAATATGACATACATTTCGGTAGTTTAACAAATCCAGACTCCAATACTGCCATAGGAGATCTATCATGACGTTTGATAGTCGTGTATACCCTGAGATAAATGGAAGACTGGGCTTGCGGAGCGTACCCCGATCCCCTTCATGTATTGCAAGTTTCTCCGACAGCGCCCGTGGAGTTAGAAAGGATCATTCCTAAGGCTCAACGGATGCTGCCCCCACACTTCAGGCCTCTCCAGCCTCCAGTCAATTGCATCCATTGAACCATGGACACATGTCGAGGCCCAATTGGGGGCTCATACACCTAATGAAAACATCCTTGTTCCTACCATTGTGCAATGTGCTGTGCCATACGAATCATCTTGCTATCTATACTCGAGCAATCCCTCCTACTAGAGTGGCCCTATTTGTGGGATATTCGGGCCCTAGGACTGGAAGCCATACCCCAGGTAACATTGAAAGCGATTCATCAGCTAGTTCTTCCACAAGTTGCTGCACATGCATACACAGTAACTTACTTGGTCCCCGATCAAGTGGATAGTCCACGGCATCCAAAGCTGCATATGGGCCTCACTTGGTTTGGAACCGAGGCCTGGCCAGGGGTCAACCCATCACCATCCCGGCGCGGAGTCGTCACCGCTGCCGATCATTTGGGGGTCATGATAACGCTAGCCTCCTGCCATTTGAGGGAACTTCGTACCCAGTCCTCTGGCTGATGGCAGATGTCCACCATTCCTTTCTCCTGAACCTCAGTTCCCTCACCACCTAAATCCCCTCCTGTACCTCAACCCTCTCCATAACTTCAAGCCTCTTCAGCTGTCTGACTCTACGAATCTGACTCCCAAGTCTCAGTCTCCAAGCCTCTGTCTCCAAGCCTCTGCCTCCACGTGTCTGCCTCCACGTGTCTGTCTCCAACGTCTCTGTCTCCAAGTCCCCTCATCTTTCACCACCTGTCCAACCCCTCCCAAAGTCCTTCTCAATGTCTCGCACAAGTGCCGGCATGACCGATAGGGAGCTAATGCCCCCACCACCCAGGCCTGCACCAATGCCTGCACTTCGGGAGGCCGAACGGGTAACCGTGAAAGTTAGACTGGGTGTATTTGAGGTCCAATACAGTGTGGTGCGGACACAAGAGTTGCAAAGGTTAATGAACATGTTTTGCCAAAATATTGGCGAACCACCATCAAATATAAGATTTCTGTACCGGTGGTCAGAAGTGCTAGGTACCGACACCGCAGACAGTGTAAGCAATCTCTTGTGCCGGGTTACCAGCACACATACTGATGATCATCTCTTATATAGCTGCAAATCCAGGAGCTGGATACAATTGTGGTTGACCGGCTAGAATTAAGTGAATAAGACTTGGTGAAGGTAGGTTTATTACCGTACTCGTGGATTCAAACCTCATTGCTAACGTTGCCAGATACCATAAGATGTGGGTGGGATTGAGGGGTAAGAGGGTAAAATGTTGTTCCTGTTTCTTTTGCAATGTGAGTCTTTTCAATCCGTATTTAGTATTCTGTGCACTATCTTTCGGATACAAAACACCTTTCTTGCATGCTACTACATAATATGCTAACAATGACAACATCTATAGGGTGGTGCTATTGAGAGTCACACGGACTAAAAGCGTTGCTAGCGTTGCTCCAGCCCCCCAATGTCAGGCTGTTCGGATGTGGGTAGAACCCTGTCCTCATAATTTACCATGAAACTTTATTTCAGGTGTACAACAACATATGCTGACATGATATTATGAGATTCATCAAAAGGCAATGGGTGCTCCTACGTCCCACTATTTCAACTCTCCATTCGCATTTTTGCACATTAATGTTTTTTGGCACCGTTTCAAATAAGATGTTGTGCCTCCCTGTGCTCTCACTGGTGATATTACCGAATATGGCAGAATAGCTTTCTCATACATTAGCAATCTTATGATTTTATCCAAACGTCTTGCTCATTTGTCTTCACTTAAGCTTTAGCCACCCTTGGTTCCTATTGCAATTGGATATTTTCCAAGTTTCATCGCTCCCGAATCTGTTAACACGCAGTAGGTGCCGAAGCTGAGGGCATGTCCGATTATTCGTGCTTTGTAGCTTATTGGGCGCATTTTGCCAGTAGTCTAGTAATTGTAACATCTTACTTGCTTCCCAAACGATCGCGGGTTTTTTCTTTCTTCCTCAGCATTCCTTTGTAATAGGCCTTCGATTGTTGCTTTTTCTTTCAAAAGATTTTGTGAGGAAATCTGTTCTTCGTACAGGCTGCAGAGTTCCAGGGCTTATCCCATAGTTCCTTTGCGAGCCCTGCTGCCATGAGCCTTATGCTGCTCATTTCTAGGATTCTTAGGTTTACTCGTTCTACGATAGTGTTTGTTTCCGCATCCCTGGGGACGGTTTCTTTGAGGCTTATATCTTGTTGGTTGAGTTCTTTCATCAAACCGGTGTTCCCGAATTCTCACCCCAATCTGCCTGTATGTGAATTACTCGCAGTGTTTTGTTGTGCGCTGATGAAACTGCTTTCTTCAGTTTGTTGTCAGTGGTGACAAGACCTTTGCCAAATGCCAGATCTTTTCCCGTACGGCATGGGTAAGCAAGTATACATCGACTATGATATTCCACTACCATCATGAAATATGTGTTCGCTTTCCTAGAGTGACTGGATTCATGGGTCGTACAGGGTCTGCATGGATTCTTTCGAGTGGTTTTGTGGTTCATATTGCGAGTTATTTGGGTTGTTTTGGTGAAGATGGTTTGGTTGTCCTAGCTTGTTCGACTATCCTGGATCGGATCTTCTATTTTGTGACAACTATTGGGTACTTGTAACGGGACAACTGTGGACTTGGGCTGTGGATAAGTTCCAGGGAGCGCTCGTGATCTATGACTGTGAGAGGAACGTATGTATTGGGAGAATATACAAGACGTTGCGAGAGGAGGGAAGGAGAGAGAGAGAGCGAGGCAATACCATACTTCACCGGGATGCGGACCATCACCGGGAAGTGGATCAAAAACGGTGATTATGCAGTTTTGACGATTTCTAATCCAATATCCAACAAAATTGGCTCA
>Ga0307511_10007454_pt1 | contig 11005 bp, 4 predicted proteins | sample 13_EM_MG_FD_200266 | JGI IMG/M metagenome (GOLD analysis project Ga0307511, IMG submission 200266) | Populus trichocarpa ectomycorrhiza microbial communities from riparian zone in the Pacific Northwest, United States - 13_EM | ecosystem: Host-associated > Plants > Roots > Unclassified | place...
AAAAAACTGAAACTGATAAAGATGCCTTCTACAATTACATAATTATTAAGCTTTTCTGTAAAGTACAAAAATACGCAGTCGAGAGATTTTTCACCAACTCCTAGACTCCAGGTAAGTGGGATTGGATGGTTAAATTACTTGTTATTAATTAATTAATTTATTTATTTATTTGCTTTGAAGGTGTCCCCTCCTCCCCTACCATTACTATATATCTGACGGTTTGACAAGTACACGTAACCGCCTGCCGGAATTTCACATCTTATCTCATTACTCAAGCACACGGGAATAGCTGAAACAGTATAAAACAGTGTTTTACCCGTGATCTTTATTTTTTTTTAACACATTAATTTTCCTTGCCCGATTAATATTTAAGTTATTTTTATTAATTTTCATGGCCTGAATTAAGGTGAATAGAATTTGAGAAAAGCTATAAATAATTTTTTTTAAAATATTTAAAAGATATATATATATATTTTTTATTTTTTATGTATGTCTCACGAGTGAGTAGAATCTTGAATGATTTTTTTTTTATATATAATTTTTATTTTATAAGGTATAATTGAAAATTTTATCTTATTTATTTTTGATTTTTTTTATAAGATAAAGGTGTTATTCTATTGTACAAGTTGTCCTTATCTGTCATCCTCGAAAAAGTTAATTATATCCTTCAACAATTATTACCCTCAACAACCCTATCTCTGTCTTATTTCAAATTACAAAACTAATCCATTCTAAAAAAAAAAAGAGTCTTCGAACCTCCTGTTATGTGTGAAAAGCTCAATCCGGAAGAAAAATATTAACACGGGCCTGGGCTAAGATAAAGCTAACTAGGCCGAGCCCAAATAAGTCTGGGCTTCAAGTGAACGATGGAAGGGTCAAGTTCGACAACGCCATGCAACCACTCCTCTACTCTGAAGTACTGGGATCTGGTTCGTTCGCCTCTCCGTTTCCTACTTTCCTTCACTTCTTCGATTCGCTGACATTCCCTCCATTCCTTCACACACACAGAGAACAGATAAAAGTGGTATTTTCATTTTTGAAGCCCTAAACTAAACTGTGAGAACTTATTAGAATCAATCATCTGAGAAGAAGAAAGAAAATGGCAAATCAAGGCGCAAAGAAGCGGAAGGAAGAGAACTCCCGTCACATGGCTAACCTCCGTCGCCTCATCATCGCCTGTAACGTACGCTCCTACTCCCTCATCTTTATCATCTCACTATTAACTTGCCGATTTTCCCCTCTTTCTTATCATTATTTTGTTAATTTTAGGTTATTTATGTGTTGGTGAGGTTGGTGATTTTCCATTCCAGTTTCACGTGGAAACATTGGATTGGTCTGATTTTGACATCTGTGGCCTATTTTATACCTTATCGACAACTTGCTGCTATGGCCAGCCCTGCTTATGCTGACGACGGTGACCTTCTTGATGGTGGATTTGATATGAGCACTGGTGGGATTTGTGGGTATGTTTTAATTGTTCTAATTTTAATGACTTGACTCGTTTTATTAGGATAAATGAATAGTTGAATTGAGTCTTCTGTTGGGTATTTTGGCTAATGATTTTGCATGAAAGGTGGCTTTTAATTTGTCTTTAGACCTTGTGTTGTGTGTGTGATGCCAATTTTGATTCTGTTGATGGATTATGAGATATCGTTGCCTGATGATGGTGATATCTTGCATTGCAGCTATCTACATGATGTTATCTACATTACGAGCTTTGTGCAGCTCATGTCCATAATATCTGGAAAGTTTTGGTACACATACTTGGTGGTAAGATCCCATTTTACTTGATTGCTCATAAAATTGCTTCTATATGTGCATGTTAAAGCACCATGAGTGAAACTTTTGGAATTTTCTTGAGAAAGAACTCGTAGCATGGACAAATTTCAAACGAATACTGGTCTCCTGTTCTTGTCTTTGAAGGGAAGATAGACCAACATTCACTTGGGTATTTTAAATATTCAACTTAAGTTTCTTAACCATGTCTGAAATATATATATATATATATATATTTCTCAAATATGTTTTGGATTTGTTATTGTCATTGTTGATCTGTGATGGGTAGTTTTAGCTAATCCTATGGTGACAAAGTTTGAGTATCGATATATTTTGATGAAGTTATTGTATAGTTATACTAGTCTGCAAGCATAGGATCTGAACAGTTCAATTTAAAATTGATGTGAAGATATGGTATATTTTGCTAGTTTATTGGCACATCTTGTGATTTTGTCTTTCCTGCAACACTAGCTTGTTGCTTGCTATGAGAAAATGGGTAACTCTATAGAAAGGGAAATTGCTTTTTTTAATGGCTCATTTAGAAGAGTAAACTCCTTGGTAAACCCTGCCCTCGCTTTTCCAATTGGGAACACTTGTTTCCTTCTTTGTAGAGGGAAGGATAAGGGTGGTGCATTGGGGATTGAGGTGAGTTCTTAACAAGAATGATGTGAAACTAGGACCTGAAGAAGGAGATGTCTATTTTCGTTTTAGAGATGTTATTGAAGATACTCATGGAGAGAATTTTTTATGATTATTCACATTGTGAGATGTTGGTTCTATGTTTCTTTCCAGATACCGGCATTCGGAGCTTACAAATCTTTTGGATTCTTCAGAGGATTTTTATCAAATGGTTCAGAGGTATCTTTTCTTACCCTATTTTGGTTGACCATCTTTTAAAGACATTAAAAACTTTTATGTCCTCTATATAACCCTGGCTGTGATCTTCCCTTGATTAGGAAGGTGCTGAGGATGAAAAAACCCGCAAGAAGAGGGAAAAGTTGGAGAAGAAAGCTTCACGAGGAAAGTTTGTCAAGACAAGAACTAGATAAGTTACACGATTGAAATTAGTTAAACCTGACTCATAGGTGAAGTTGGTTCTTATAAAATGGAGGTTGCTTGCCAATTTTAGACAATTATGAGAAGTTTGGCAATCTGGTGTAACTCGAGGAAATTCATGATATAATACAAGGATGAATTTGTTTTTCTTTTCCTTTTGGAGAAAGGGAAATGTTGATGTAATCTCTGTTTAGTTTGGTTTTGAGTGGTTTATAATTGTCACTACTGCTGTTAAGCTAGTGGGACTACAGCTTCATGCACAATGAAGAGAGCAAGCTTTCAATGACCCCGGGGGCGAGCCTCGGACATCTTGTGCTCTGAGAATAGACCAAATCACCTTTAGTTTGGTAAGATGGTTTGGTCTTAAATAGACTCGGCGAAACCAAACCAATGCGCATTCTCTTCAGGGAGGCAACTTGGTGAGTTTGGGACAAGCCCAATACTGGCAACTCTCACCTTGTTCGAACAATTTTTTTTTCCTGCATAATAAAGCTGAAATTTGATTTTCCGGTGAAGAAATCTCAAGCCATTTCACCATCTTTAGGATGTAGGGGGCTTAAAGTTTATTGTTGACATGGATTTTCTTGGTTGCTAATCTTGACGGATCATTATGAATTCTCCGGATCAGTAGTGCCAAAAGATTGTTAAAGAGATGATGGAGGAGGTGGCAGTGATCATAGTGAAACTAGAAGTGTATAGAACAGTAAATAATATCCGATGATTATTATTCTCAATCAACGTGATTGATCCTTAAGTTTACAATCAATCCTTCGACCTTGTAAAATGTTGAACCCATATTCCGATCGTTGTGAGATTCTCTCATGTCTTGCCAGAAATTGAATAGATTGCCGTGAGAAATAGTCCATCGGCAAAACGAAACATGTCTACAAAGAAATCATACCAAGAGTAAAAAAGCTTATTGTTTCGAATTTCATGCCTTTTTTCCACTTAAATATTCACAATGAATGGTTGAATAGAATAACTTATCAATTTACCCCATTAATTTTGTTTAGTATTGCGTATTTTACTCTATTATATGACTTTTAATCTCCTGTTTATTCCTCAAAACAATAGCATCAAGTCCACTTATCGTCATAGATGACTCCCTGAAGATGTAGATAACTTCAATCCCTAAATGGTGACAGATCCAAGTAGCGATTTGTGCTCGAAAGATTACGAAAAAGAATATTAACTGCTTGGAAATAGTTACTGTTCGTCATCTGCGTTAGCCGACTGGCTTTCCCACTTTGTGGAACCTGTTCCTAGCAGTGCTGCAATAGAGGTCTCGACTTCTATTTACGTTTTCTTTAACCTTAGCTACTTCTGTTTCTGTTCTGCAGCTGCCACTTGAAAGTCTCTGTTTCTGCTAGTATAGTTAGGCATCAAGCTTGGGATACTATTCAAAACACTACCCTATTCCTAACTTCTTCAATTTATTTTTATTTATAAAAAATCTTCTTAAATAAAATAGGTGTGACAAACATGTCAAACCTAAAAAACTTGGAGTTGACAGTCAGCTAAGCCCAAAGCAATGTGGATCTGAAAAACATGTCAAATCCAAAAAACTTGGACATTACCAAGTACTAACTTTATATGCCTGATTCTGGACGATTCTCTACAATAGAAGTATAAAAGACGTGATAAATCGTCATGTCTCTCCATTAAGAATAATCATTCATAGTAAGGTAATAATTTTTCTATACTTAGAGGTGTATATAAGGTCTCTTAAAGAATCTACTATATTTACTGTCTCATTAATGATATGTAAGAGGTATTTGCCTTCCATTATTGTTGCAAAAAATAGAGGACTTTTCAGTTCTTCTTCTTTGAAAACGACAAGGTTCAGGGGGTATAAATATCATATGAACCATTCAGACAAAATGTTCATAACTTTTCATCTCTTAAGATAAAAGATGCATAGATTTCAAAGCATTAACCAACTTAAAACTCAAGAACAAACATCTTTATTCCTTGAATTTAAGACTTTTTAAAAATCATTTATTGCTTTAAGTCATTTTATATCTTTCTCATAAATATACTGATTTTATAATCGGAGGGTCTTTAAGTCCTCCTAATTAGGACTGTTTTTGCAGGTATTCAAGCTTCTATTATTAGCCTGGAGTTCTTTAGATTAAAAAGAAGAAATCCAAACACTTGAATATATTGATTAACTACTTTTTCAAACACTAAATAACATTTTAGTTATATATCTTAGATTTTAGGACATCATCAATGACGCCGTTTATGAGAGAGCTTATAAAAAGTCATATAGATAACTTTATTGTTTAACTATATTTCCCTCATTATCATTATCAATGACAAATAATCAAGACACTCTGAGAATAGAACGAGTTACTAATCTTCCAGCCATAGTAGATACTCTAGCCCACGTATAATCAATCCTTCAACAACTTATGGAACCGATACAACTCCTCATCCAAGTAGTGCTGGAAAATCAACAAGCGAGAGAAAATCCACCTCAACGAGTTTCAGCTCTTCCTCAGCAAATTATTGCATCTCTCCACTCACCTCCACAACAACAAGCCCCACCCAGTATTCGTAGATGATTACATTATCCAGAAAAGTGCAAACAAAATGATCTAGTAGAGGGTCTTCAACCTCAAGGGTCATCATGCCATTTCAAAGAGCATGCACACCCTCATGATGCTTAGGCGTGAAGTGGTTTTTCTAACATCCATCCAGCAGCATAAGAAAGAGGTTGTCCGTTTATCATGCCATCCTACACCAGAGGCTCTTCTTGTTGGATTACATCTTGCAGAAGCTTTGAATGCCTATCCCCTCCAAGCTCATAATGATTCACAGTTAATGGTTAGTCAATACTAAGGAACAAGTGAAGCAAGAGAACCCGTCATACAATTGTATCTTCAAAAAGTCACGTCTTATCTCAACATTGAACTTAAAAACATTTCAACCACTTGTATTTCTAGAAAAGACACTCAACAAGTAGACCTCTTGTCTAAATCATCAAGCTCTAATTCTGTACAATTTCTTGTTGATGTTTGAGTAGAAGTCTTGGAAGAAGCTAGTATTGGTAAAGATGATCGGATAACTATTTCCATCAATATAACAGATGACTAGAGGATCCCTATTAGAAACTATTTGCAAATAGAAAAGCTTCCCTCAAATAGAAATGAAGTCATTTGTCTGACAGGACGAGCATCGAGATATTGTATAATTCACAACGTCTTATACAGAGATCTACCTCAACCCCATTACTAAAATGTTTGTCCCTATATCAGAGCTCCTATATTTTACAAGAAATACATGAAGACGTGTGATCTATATATAGGCTTTAGGGCTCTTGCAGCTTAAGCAACACATATAGCTCTAATAGAAATAACCACCAACAAAGTGTTTTTTTTTTTTTGGAAGCATATCATATATTGTTTTGGGCTCCCTATAGTTTTGATCATTAATAATGGAACGTGATTTGACAATCATAAGATAAGAAAACATTGTCAGAGGCTTTATATAGATTATTATTTCATTTTAGTATTACACCTTAGATAAATGGTTAAGCCGATGGATTTTAAAAAATAAATAAATAAAACCAAGTCAGAATGAGCAAAATTGTTGAATAAAATTTTATAGATTCATAGAACCACTTAAAAAATATCAAGTGAAACACTATTTCTTTTTATATACGAAACAAAAATCATGATCCCTGCTGAATCGAATATCAAGCCATCTAATTATTCTTTATGCCTCAAAAGGGTTAGATTGGCTTCAGAGGGGTGCATACTCATTTATTAAGGGAGAATTTGGACATCAACCAGCCCCCCAGGCTATGATTCTAAAAACGAAAACAGCAACAACCGGAGCTAAATAAATAGGAAAAGAGGCAAAATTATAAAGAAAAAAAAAACACGAAAAAAATTGAGGTCTTTTAAGAAAATCGATCCCAAAGGGCAGACCTAACCACCAGCGCAGGAATCCAAAATTTCTCAGGCAAGAAAGGCAGCTCCTGCAAAAAACAAAGCCAAAAAAAAGAAAAAGAAAAAAAGAGCACGATCATGAGAAACCATGAGAGACAATCTAAACAAACAACAGCACACAAAAGCAATCGAAGCCTATCCAAACAGCAGATCGAAAAGGAAAAATAGCATGAATATACATATATAAACAAGAACCCACTAATTATAAACACCCAAGAAGCCGAAAAACCAATCCATTTCAATAACAAAATGGAGACAGAGAGAAAAGGAAAGAAACCAGTTCTTGAAGGGTCCTGGCAAGAACAAGGTCAGCATCAACTTGACTAAGATTAGTGAATGGAGTTCCAAACCCCCCCCATTAGAACTCAAATTTGGTTTCTCTACATGTTCTTGTTGTTAATTGTGGGGTTTTTTTTTTGGTCTCCTGAACCCAAATTCGTGCTGTTTTCAAGGTTTGATTTAACAACCTCGTCCCAATTTTGTTAATTTTGGGCAGAAATGCATGCTTGCTAGTTGCTTGCATATTTTTAAGGTGAGATTTATGGAGAACAATTTCCATTATTTACTTGAGGAGATCACTTCGTTCACTTGAAAGTTTAATCTAATTGAAGATAATTACCATCAATCAAACATTCAAATATCATGGAATTCATCGCAGTTGCAACAAGTTTGAGTTAATCATCCCTCCACTGTAGCTCTGGAAGTCCGTAAATTGAAGTGTTGATCGCTGGAAAATGTGCAAAATAATGCAGAACATGCATCTATTACTTGGATTATCTCTCTACTTTACATATCTAAACAAATCAACTGTACAAAATGAGGGAACTGTAGAAATTTGCTTTGCTATATCAAAATCTGGTTTATTTACATGTATGCTCCGAAGAATCACAGATCTCGGTCATCGGTTTAGGCAGTGTACTATATTTCAAGAACAGTTTCTTCAAGTTCCTTGAACAGTTCTGTTATGCTACCAACGGTGCTATCAGAGCATCATCATACGAGCTGAAAATGTTGCTCTTCACCTAAGAATAGTAAAGCTCTAGTAAATTACCAGAAATACAAGTGCGGTAAAAAAGAAAGAGATGTAGTCCAGAAATTATATCATGAGCTTTCAAAATTACCTGATATCACTGCCAAGAGATTAAATTCACTCTCCAAACGCCATTTAGATTCATTTTGAGTGTTAACATCTACAGTGTACTCTAAAAAATGCCCATTAAAGGTTATTACTGATAGCGTGGCCCTAAAAAGAGTTCAAAAACAAGAAGACAACAAGCAAATGAAAACGCATCCGGGACAAATTAATATAAATGACAATAGTATAAATATATGTACATGAATAATGAATAAATTGCACAAGGGAAATCATCCAAGCTCATTTTTTATGCTACTGAAATAGGAATGTGTGATTAACAAATGATATAATGAAGCTCATTGATGAAATTGAGACTAGAAAATATTTTTGGCATACAAGGATGCCAATTGAAAAAACAGAAATTGATTTCCCTGAAGAAGAGATGCAGTAGGCGGAGATCTGATGTGTCCAGTTGTTTTACCAAAAACTAAATCAAGGTAGACAGAAGCTATCCAGTTTCTAGAAGCTGAAAATAGAGAAGGTGAAAGGAAGAGGAAATTGGTAATAAACAACCCCAAAGCGGCACTGCCACCCCCCAACTCCAGAAGACTTTCTTTATTTATAAGTGAATATTGTTGTATATAAAATCCCCCCATGTTCTGGATACTAGTAATAATTTGCCCCTGCCCACTAAGAAAAACAAGTTTGAAGCTCTGCCAGTGGGATACAAAGAAAGGAAAATAAAAACATGGAGGAATGGAAACTGATGAGATGAGATGAGATAGAAACAAAAAAGCCTGCCATAATACAGAGAACTTACCTAGAAGCTACAGATTCAGATAAACTTGTGTCAGCAATCTTGTCTACCTTGCGCACGACCACATTGCTGCATTATGTCACCTGATTAGTAAATCAATGAGCTTAAAGAAAATAACAAATGTGAGCAGGCACTTCATATCGAATATGAACTGTAAACTAAAATACATCTACACCCTGAAGATGCTCGCTCAGACCACACATGCACATCTTTTTTGGGGTTAGAAGAAAAAAAGCACAGCGCAGATTTTGTTGTTTAGAACCAGGAACAAAAAACATTTTTTCTATTGATTATGCATACTCCATTCTTTTGGTATTAAAAAAGAAACAGAAAAAAGAAAACAAAGCAAATCCATCCTGTAGATGGTAGAATTGAAGTCATAATTAAAAGAATTAGGTTAACCTATGAAGTTCTGTCACACAATCTTTCCATTCCAACAGAAGTTCAATTGAAATGCCAAGAGTAGGCCTCACAATAGGTCGCCAGAGATCCTTTAAATTAGAAATCAGTCAGGAGTTAATTTACAAACTATTTCACCTTTTAACTCCAGCAGGAACAGCCTTTTGAAGCACACGGTGATGAGCTGGATCAAATGCATCATTTACAGAATCAGGTAATAATGATCCAAGAAAACTGCTTGATCTTCTGCCTCTGTTGGGCATAAAAAATTAAGCAAGAAAGATCAGATGACTTCGCAAATACTTAATAAAATCAAACACATTTGACACGTTATGTAGTAGAGCTTTGTAAGGCCTCTCATCTGCAAAAAAATTGTCAGTGCTGATCTTATCAATTACTAACATCCAAAGAGAAACAGGATCCATATCAGGTATGAATAAAACCCCATGATAGTATTAGCAAAAAATACAAAGTGATACCCTTTTATGGGGGGCCAAAATTGTCCTTCTGGAAGTAACTAACGCAATTTAAAGCTTGGAAAGTGCACGAGAAGGACATGCAATACAAATCAACAGGACAAAATACTGTTGGATTTGAAAACCTAACCAAAAACACATGATTTTATAAGACGAAAAAACAATAAAGAACAATAAACAAGCAAATGTCATTTATGTGAAACATGCCATAGAGTGAAGGAGAAAATAACTGACATGTACAGATTAGAAGAATGTATTATACCAGTGATTTTATAACATTATGGTAACCATGGGGCAATGCTGCATTCCATAAAGAGGTGAATGAACAGCAGCTATGTGATTTTATTATTGAAAGCATCAACAAGAATAGATGTTTTGCAACAAAATATCATTCCTCAGCTAAATCAACATATCCAAACTACGTAGTTCATGTAGTTTCTCACCTCTGATTTATGGCAAGACCCAGTGAGAAGACATGAATGGAACCTGAACTACTCAGGGCTACAAGAATTTCTGGAAGTTGCGTTGATGGTCCAAATGACAAGGAAAATATTGTTGATGGGTATGTCCCCCTTCGAAAACTATATGACTGCTCAAGAATCCATTAACAGAGAAATGCTATAAGATCCATTGGAATCTACTCTTTAATGAGTTAAAAAAAGGTGGAAATACAAAAAATGGATGGCTGCGCATTATAAATAATGAAAGGGACAATATGGCTATCACACTGATTATCAACACCCACTCCACACCGAAAAGCAGTTGAAGTAACAGTAACAATAACAATAATAATTATCAGAATGGTATTTGTTTCATTAATTAATCCCTTTAGACAATTAGCACTTGTTTTTGGCTTGTGAGTATTGCTAAGCTCTGCAGAAGTTGCAAATCTCTAAATACACTTCATTTGTAAGCACATATAATTTGGGTTTCATAATTCCTATTTCATCCACAGTTTCTCATTTCTTTGTATTCATTGAAAGTCAGTTAGAACCATGTAAATGGTCATGCAGGGAAATTTGCCAGATAATTTTTATAGCAAAGACAGAAGGCAGTAGGTCCACTCTCCCATTTGCCCGTGCTGCACAGATGGAAACTGTGTTTGTTATCTTGCTGACAAGTCCAGACTTCCATAAGTTCATCATCAAATAAATGGTGTATTGTTGCTCACCTTAGTTGCTTCTGATACCAGATGAACTCTGATTATGGTCCCCTGCTCAGATGCTGTTGCAATGTACATCCCATTGAAAGACATGACAATTGCAGCCAATGGCGAACGGTGAGCATCTATCTGTCATTGAATTCAATAAATATATAAGTGAACCTGAGGATGCACACGAGTGAGCAAGAAAAAGATTCTTTCTTATCCAATCACCATAAAGGAAAGCGAAAAGTATGAGATTCTGCTGGGTAGTGGGTTAGAATAATGTTAGTGAAATGAGATGAAGTG
>Ga0307511_10007455_pt1 | contig 11004 bp, 6 predicted proteins | sample 13_EM_MG_FD_200266 | JGI IMG/M metagenome (GOLD analysis project Ga0307511, IMG submission 200266) | Populus trichocarpa ectomycorrhiza microbial communities from riparian zone in the Pacific Northwest, United States - 13_EM | ecosystem: Host-associated > Plants > Roots > Unclassified | place...
CCCCCCCGGTCCGCACGCAAGAACCATGGTATCTTCATCCTCCCTTGCCACCCCAGCAGTGAGCCAATTATACCCTTCCTGAAACAACTCTAGCGATACTCTACCGGTACGGACTTCTGCACCAGCAGATGTAGCTACCAACCCATCACTCTTGTTCCCAGATAGGGTATGGATCAATTTGACCCTCTCCCTCACCCCCGGGATACGCAAAAGTGCATCGAGCTCTTCGCGACAGAGCATATCATCCTCGTTGCGGTTCCCATATGCAACGAAACATCTAACTAGAGACGATGGGTCTTCGGCAGCGATAGCTTCGAGGACCTGGTAGATCGGAGTGATCCCCGTGCCAGCGCATACCATGAGGAATTTTGTAATCTTCCTCGATGCGCCGGCAAAGCCTACATTAAACCCCTGTTCTCCCCGTTCGATGGAAGGGAGGTAGGTAAACCTCCCCACAGGTCCCTTAACTTGAACAGAATCTACCCCAGGGGCAAGTAAATCCAAGGCTTGGGACATCACACCTCCCCTCCGGCCTGGGAGTCCCAGGTCCCTGTAGACTTTGATGAGGAGGTCGAATGACCCCACGGTGTGGGAGATAGGGGTGTATGCTCTTATCACGGGTTTTCCTCCAGACGGAGTCTTGATCATTATATGCTGCCCGACAGGAAGTCCCAATAGCTGATCAGGATGATCAAGTGCAAATCGAAGAACAATAGTATCATGCGAGACGATCTCCTTCGACATAAGCTTCGAAGAAAGATATTTTGTCGAGTCCAAGAAAATTGGCCTGGGTCCCGTAGACTCATTAGATTCCTCGGTAGCCGCAGACGCCGCGAGAGCCTTCCGTGCGGCAGGAGAGAGTGTCCCAATGTGGTATTTTGGCATCATATTCTTCGCCGTCTCACTATGGATTGCTTGGAATTCCTCCGTGCAGTCAGTCCCTCCTACAACGAGGATCGATTTTTCGCCACCGGGATGTGCAGAAAGGAATGGTGTACCGTTATACACCTCCCCTTCGACAACGAACCACGTTCCCATTTCCTTGCTTGAGTGCGCGCGGAATTCGTCGATTTCGATATGCCTGGAAATAGAGTCATTGGTCATCTTCACTGTCTCTGTATTCACGACTGTCGTTGATGGAGTAGTATTGGGAGAGAATGAATCCCGCTCCCCCCAATTCGCCCCAGTCAGATCACCTCCTTCCTTCTTGACCCTCTCCATCCACCCCCCTTTCATCAATGCCGGCTGGGTAGGATGTTCAAAGCGGATCTTCAACTGCCCATCAGGGAGGGTTTCTTTTCGAAGAGCTACACGGAACCAGGGATTATTCATCATCCCGAGTAAAGACCAGTACATGTCTCTTGGTTGTATATTCAGTGCTTCATCCATGGCACGGACGACGATGTCTTCGACATTTGCAGATGCGAGGTCGGAGTGTGGGACGGATAGGTCCCAAAAGCACCAGCAGAAACAGGTGTCCCGCCACCCAACGTCCAGTTTGCCCCCGAAGAGATATGTGTTTTCGGGGATGCTCATATTGCGGTATTTGTCTTCGTAGTTAGTTATGGAGGCGGGGCGCCATGCTGTAGTGAGAGGCAAAATATTAGATGGTATTCATGAATAATATAATATTATGGAGGGATATGGTACTTTGTCCTTTGTCGAGGGAGATTTCCACTCGCTGTATCCTTCGACCCCCTCCGCCATAGGCATACCCCCGCAATGTATACATTTCCTCCACCCCCACATCCTGTGCCTTTGGGGCGATTTCCAGGATTTCGTCGTGAGCTGGATACGCAATCGCACTATTGACATTCAAATCAAAAATACACCACCTCTCATCCATCCAGAACTTCTTTCCCTCCTCGGTACTCGCAATCGCTGGTGTGACATGCGTCGGCATGACTTTATTATCGTAGTCGTGGTAATAACTGGCGCTCGGCTGGTCTGATATAATGATCTTCTTCAACCACTTGACACTCCTCCCTCCAATCATCCCAGGAACCACTACCCTAATTGGCCTTCCATGATCTGGTATCAACATCTCCCCGTTCTGCTTATACGCAAGCATTATACCCCGCACTGGGTCCATACATATACCAAGCTTCAAGCTTGTGCCGTAATGCCCGTTGGGGAGCATGTCTGCGCCCTCGAAGCAGACATACCGAGCCCCACGTCGTCTATCCGGCTTTGCGAGTGCAAGGATATCGCAGAGCATGGGCCCTGTCCAGAGTGACGTAGAGACGCCAGCTGGGCCCCAAGAAAACCCTTGTGATTTCCGTACCATATTCTGTTCTTTCCGGCGGTTACCGGCGCAGACGAGTGTGACTGGGAGAGTATATTGAGAGAAATGGCTGGGAGAGGAAATCTCGGAGAAGGTGAGAGTTATCGGATTCTCGACTAGACCCTCAATAGAAACTTCCCAAACGGGAATATCTTGGTCATGTACCTCTGGGGCCGGCCCATGGTTTCGTACAAAATGCAACTCTGGTGGAGTAAGAAAGCCTATAGGCTGGATTATTAACATCTAATACCTAATAATATCTTAGAGTGATAACTGCACACCTGAGTTGAATAAATCTGTCAATGGAGCTTCAACATTGAATGGGTGTATTCCCGTTAAGCGAATCAACCTTGGGTCTCTTTTGACATGCGCATCCGGGGTGTCAACATCCAACTCATGCGTTTTCGTTGCAATGGAGGACGGCGGTGGGAGTGGAAAATCATAGGACTCTAATGGATCTTCGCATATACTTCCTTTCCGGCTCTGGAATGTTAAAGGACTTAATGTACCGGGTGTGCCAGCTGGCGAAAATATATCTTTGTCAGAGTCGGGAGGTGTTGGTGGAAACACCTGGTTTCTTGGTGGAAACACATGGGAAACCAGGTATTTCACCACTTTTTTGGCGTTCAACATGGCTGATGCTCACACAGTATGTCTCGATGGGGTATATTCTAGATCTCCAAGTTCACAATCTGTCGCTAGATTCTGCAAAGAGGGTGAAGAATTCTCAACTGGAATATATAAGGTATATAAACAAGCGAACAAGTACGTCTATAATGTGCCTGTGCTACACACTACTGCAGCCACGCAACTCGCCTACACTTTGATTTTGTGATTCCGCGGCACAACGTCAAGGGATCGGAACGTCTTGTTAGACCCCTGGACGTACCACCCGGCAAGCCGCTCGGTCGGTATATATCTCATCGCATCTGTGGGGGTAAGTAGGTGCTGGAGAGTAGCCCCGCGGAGATACTTGAGTATCTATCGCACCAATAAGACCGCATCTGCATGTCCACTTCAAAGCACACCTATGGGGACTCTAGTCACCACCACCAGGAATGTGTGGATATTCCCAGCTTGATCATGAGTTGATGAATAGAGTAATACTGATAAGGGTTTCCGAGATGAGATACACTAAACATGAGTAAAAGAGTTAGCAACTGAGATGTAAAGGGCGTCTAAGACGGGCATTTTCAACCCACTTCGTGCTAGCACACTTGAAAGTTGGCTTGAGGTTGCGGAAACGTCTCAGTCTTTAGCTCCGCTTAGGAAATTTTGATGTTGACCGTCATGTTGGATTATGCAAGGCAAGAATTTGAATGGCCCCAGCCCCAGGTCAGCCCACGTCACCTCCGAGACCTGGCTCGACATGACGGGCCAACCTACTTTTGGCCAGTTGATTCATTCTAGTCTCGTTCTGAAACTTTAGTACTCTCCACATGATAATTACACTAGCTAATAAGACATCCAGAACAACAAGAGGTGCTAACTCACCCTGGGATTGCTAAGCCGAAGATAGTTGTCCTTAGTCAAGGAAAATACCATGAGAAAGTGGTTGGATTGTACGTAATTGAAATCTCAAGTGCAAGTACATCTAGATACTGGTATCCGTATATCACACCGCTTTTCTATACTTTGGCAGAGTTATTGTTGCCACTACGAACCGTCTAGATATCCAGTATCGCGACTCGGACTAGGCCAGCCAGCATGAAGTTACGACGAAGTTCATATGGGTGCTCGTCCACGCCCTTGACCTCTCCCAAAACTATGATACTGCTTTATGTACTTAAACCGCACAATATGACGGCGATTGGAGTTTAGATTATATAGACAACTGCCAGGGACGATGTATCCTACTAGATATACTTCACGGCATTAGAGTCACAAAAGGATGTATCCATGCCCAGACCGGCGTCGAATCTATATATGAACAATATGTGAGCAAGCCCCCCAGAATTTCCCGCCCCAATCATATTTAGTATGGGGCTTAGCAGTCATTTCTAGTAGTATAGGTATAGGGGTGCGGTCATGAACTCATGGGATAAAGAATTTCTTTTTTCGACTGTACATGTGGAAAAGCTATAGAGTAGGTCACTATGCATGCACATGCCAGGACGTTAGCCTTCACGATGTGTGGTGGACTTTACTGCGAATATAGAAGTAGGTACCGGTACTTACTATACACTGTACAGTACGTCACTCATCAAAATATGCATGACGCGATCGCGACGATGACCGTCGTACAATGCTTATATACATGACTGGCGACACGTATAAGAATGAGGTGCCCAACAATAAGCTGCATCCAATCAATTGTACGCCGACTCGCAATCAGGTACAAACAAGTATAGTATGTACATCAATGGTTATTTGAAACAGCACTTTAATTAGCCTTTCTACATATATATGTATTGGATATCTTGGTAATGAAAAGTCTCATTAAAAAATAGGTTATATTCATTATATTCGACGATGGGCAGACTCCCTCAGTCGGATCTCATACATACATACATACATACATACATACATACATATCCTTCATTGCTATTTGAGATATGCCTCTGATCAGCTGATTTTCTGATTTAAGTTGCCAGTATTACAGAGTACTATACGTGGGGTTGGTTTGCTAGATACTCAGGCCAATGTTGAACGGCTTTAACTATTCCCCACCAGTTGTGTCATATCTGAGCCGGCTATACATCCTCTCACATTTAATGCAATAGGTCAATGATGCGAAGACCTCCTATGAATTTTGTTGATTTATCACTTTAGGTGGCTTATCAGTGACAGCTCGAAAAGTAGTTATCTCTGACCCATGTTTGATGGTGAGATATTTCCCTTCTTCTGCCATGCATGCGCACTACCCTGGCACCCTAGTAAGCGCGCTAATCTTTGCAGAGTTGAGTGACAGACTTATGCCTAAAACCCCACGAAGTCCGTCCGCGGAGAAGCGACTCAACTTCTCCCTCCACCTCTTCTCCCGTGGGGTACGGTAGCCCGTGGCATCTACAGCAGCTTAATGTGCGTCGGATTACCTGCACAGCTGCGCTACGTATACGCACCCACTATACAGATCGACCCTGATAGATCGACCCGATAGAACTGGTCGCCATGTGTGTCAGTATTGCATAGCAAATAGGCAAAGGAAGCTACTAGTAGGTATTATCGAGGCCTAGTCTAGTAAATCGGCTTGATTTGAAGGCATGACATACATACCCAAAGTGCTACGGAGATACATACTAATATGATTCATGTAGAACTAAAGCCCCACGGGGACTGCTCTTATCTGTGCTGCATCTAGCAGACTAAGAGATATACAGAATTATTGTCGTGTGTGGGATGTATGCCTAGTGTTAGGTCAGGAACACTGTATGTCTGTATATCTGAATTTCCGATATTTTCAAGCTTGCTTTCATAGTAGCTGAAATTATATATATATCTAGTGGGTCCTTTCAGTCCATCCAAAGACCACTCCTCGCGACCACGGAGCAAAGACAGACTTGTCCAGAACTTGGACGTATCGGGTGGCCAATCAGGAGTATATCGGATTTCCTCCTAGCTAAAACGAGTCGTAAGCCCCGTTTAGGCACAGCAAAACGGCGATAATCATATATCTTTGACCGACCTTAAATTTTCCAAGTCTCCTCCATCGCCGCCCCTTCAAATACCGTTGGATCCTATTTGGGTATAAGGACAGCTAAATTTCCACTTTCGTCGATATTTTTACGTAACGGATTGCCTGTTTACGCTGGGCGCGAACTACAAACACACGTGCACAAAGAATCCTAGGATCCTTCAACATCGCAACTTTTGCGATCGACTCAAACTCAATGGCAATATCGATGCTATGGACAGCGCCGAAAGTCAATCCCATCAACCATAAGGCACAATCCGTGCCAGCACTGAACCCCCTAAATATGTATGGCAGGACATTCTTCTTCTCGACAATGGGATTTATGATTGCGTTCATGTCGTGGTATGCATGGACTCCACTGGTGAGTATTTGGACCTTCTCGAAATTCAGAAGCATCCGCAAAGCATGGACTGATTTTTTTCATAGCTATCAAAAACCATAAAAGACGACCTCCACCTTTCAAAAACCGACATTGCCAACTCCAATGTCCTTGCACTTACTGCAACGTAAGCCCCTAATATTAATTGTCCCGGTGACTGCGGAAGTACAATGCTGATACTGTGAGTTAACTACAGTCTTCTCGTCCGTTTTATGGTTGGTCCGCTATGTGATCGCTTTGGCCCTCGCCTCGTCTACATCGGTCTTCTTCTCGCGGGTATGATTCCCACAGCCATGGCGGGCCTTGTCACTTCTGCCCGTGGTGTGATGGTCATCCGGTTCTTTGTCGGTATTCTAGGCGGTACATTTGTCCCCTGCCAGGTTTGGTCCATGCAATTCTTTGATAAGAATGTCGTTGGCACCGCAAACGGGCTTATGGCTGGTATTGGTAACGCTGGTGGTGGTATCACGTACTTTGTCATGCCTGCCATCTTGGACAGCCTAGTTCACAACCAGAGACTCACCCCACACGTCGCATGGAGAGTCAGTTTTGTTGTTCCGGCGATCTTGATCACTGCTACAGCCCTGGGAATGCTCTTCTTTTGCGAGGATACACCAACTGGAAAGTGGGCAGACAGGAATAAGATGGTCGCTGGCTCCTCTGGAGATTCTACACCAGTCAAAACCAGCGGTGTAGTTGTTGACCTTCCCAACGGGGGCAAGCTTGGCCTCGATCGCGCCCCAACATCAACATCAAACTCCACCCTAGAAGAGAAGAAAGAGCCAATCGAGGGTTACGTATCCAATCTCGAGGCTCCTCGCCCAGGCGAAGTCGAAATCGCCCGCGCCGAAGTCGTCAAGGCTCCAACTTTCCGCGAAGGTATTCGTGTTTTTTTCTCCCTACAATGCCTCATGCTCGCCCTCCCTTATGCTTGCTCCTTCGGAGGTGAACTTGCAATCAACTCCATTCTCGGCGCTTACTACATAGACCGCTTCCCTCACCTCAATCAAACCAGCTCTGGAAAATGGGCCGCCATGTTTGGTCTTCTCAACGTCGTGTTCCGCCCTGCTGGTGGCATTCTCTCAGACTTAATCTACCGCCGCACCAGTCACAGTGTCTCAGCCAAAAAGTTCTGGCTCGTGTTTCTCGGTGTCGGTCAGGGGACTATGTGCCTTGCCATTGGGCTCCTCAACACACATACGCAGGCTACCATGTTTGGGTTAGTTGCCGGACTTGCACTCTTCATGGATGCAAGCAACGGTGCGAACTTTGCAATTGTACCACATGTGTTCCCGCATGCAAACGGGATTTTGAGTGGGTTTGTGGGGGCATACGGGAATTTGGGTGGGGTAATATTCGCGCTCTTATTCAGGTTTAATGGGATCCATTATGGAAGAGTTATTTGGTGGATTGGGTGTATTTGTGTGGCGGTTAATGTGGGAGTATCATGGATCAGGGTTATTCCAAAGGGACAAATTGGAGGTCACTAGGGGTTGGTGGCATAAGGTTGTGATTTAATTTGATATTTGCGTTTGTTAGATCCCTGATTTCTCGGGTATACGGCTAGGTGTTACATTAGGAATTACCCCTGTTCTGCTGCTTTTTGAAAGTTTTTCCTTTGATTTCTGTGACTGAAGTGCTTTTGGTATGTAGATATATCTTTTTGGGGCTTTGCAAACTTACGTCTTGCTCCTAGTATGTACCCAAGCACCTTAGCTATGATCTGGTATTTGGCAATTTTATACTCGCTACACGATCTACTCGCCGTTTTTGCCGAGGCTTCCGGCGGCACCAGGTAGCCCTGTGCCACAGGTTCCATGCGGTATGCGCCCAACATGGTGACTCGCATTATCAAGGACAGGTTACCTTGTTACATGAAGCAGTAAGATTAGTCTATTAACCGAGGCCATATAGGTTGAGACTTTAAATTTTAGGATAATACAGTACAATCTACGAGTCATAAATTTATAAAGTAGGAAACTGCCAAACCCACGCGATACCCAGCAACCTCTGTATCTCCGTCATATATATAGCACCATGAAAATCTTAAGCTGCTATCCCTACCAAAGTGGTCACTTCCCTTATTTGGCTGTACTTGGCTCTTCCAACAACTTAGGCAAAGCCGCCTGACCGATTCTGTACTACTGTACAGTAACTCTCGGTATAAGCAACTTGGGCCCTGCCCGGCAGAGTTTGAAAGGGAAAATAAGATAGCCTCGTTACAGGCAAGTTTCTTAGATATTGCTTAGTAATATATGTAAAATTGCGGAACGAAGAGGGGGGTTTTACTACCCCTCTGGGGTATGATCTGCGAATAGGGGTTTATTAGCCAAGATACATATTCTCCTTTTGGGCAAGCGCAGCCTTCATGTGGTCCGTGCTGCAAGACCTCGCGTTAGAGGCAACTCCATACTGGTCTCGAGTTGCTTATCGAGAGTTCACCGTACTTTCCGTAACGCCCGGTGCAAAGACTTCGTCGGAGCATCCACAGAGACTTACTAGTATTTGCTTGACTATAAGGCCTAGCCAGATCCTCAGGTTAACTGCCATGGCGCTACTGGAGTACATGTAATTCAGGGTAATCGTTTCCTGTGGTTCAATTTGCGTGGGGTAGGGAAAGTTCACTCGCTCTTCTCTGATATATCTACATATGGGCGTGCGAGTATATATTTATAGTGCCAGACTATATCCCTAAGTGAAGGACGTAGGCGAGGTGCCAGATTGCTAGGGATAATTAGAATACAACATCGTTCTTAAGACATCACTTGATCCCAGGGTTGAGTATGCCCCCGTACAAAATACACGATTTCAATGGTGGGTAGGTATATTAAATACAACCTATTGATATATTTGTTTTTCTCACAAACGCTCGGTTGACATTCTCACTCCTTCGCTAAGGAAGGCACCCGCAATTCAAGATATCAAATTTTTATGCTTGGAATCGACAGAGCTCATGGAGCTATGAAACGCCACACGTATTACCTGAAGAATTATTTATTATCATATACTCCGTATAATCATTTCATAGACGAGTACAGAAACTATTAACACATACACAGATATGGGTAATGGATTTGGGGCTGATTGTAGATTTATTACGCTGCGATAACTTTATGTACATCAGCCTTCATGCACTTATTCAATTAATAAACGTGATGACACATAAAGGACCTACACATAAACTAGCTTAACTTCGAAGGTGTGGGTCGGATAGGATGGACTTTCATTCAATACCATTCACTTTAGCCCTGTGTTCACTCGTCAAGGCAAATATTTCGAAACATACCTAATGCCAGGTGGCATCACGGATCTTTATATCTACATATGCCCTCGCGAAAGACAAAACATAACTCTCACCCTCTCCACCAAGGCGGCGTGGTTGGGAGGCCCCAAAAGCTTGTTAGATATCAAGCTCAAATTAACCCTCTTCAAGTCGAGCTTCACTACCAGGCGCAGGTACAATTGAATGCTACGCACCCCACCACCAGGCAGCAGCAACGGTAGCTACGGCAGTAGTAGGTGAACTACCATCGGCACCAGCGGCAGCTGCAACCCGCGCAACAACAGCACCATTATCCCCAGCGGTACAAACATTATCAGCGCCACTACCAGCACTTGCATCACATCCATAATTAACCAAGTTTATACATATAATCCCAGGCCAGGGGCATATATATATACAGTTGGGTTGTAAAGTGACCGGACAGCGCTAGTTTATATTTGTGGATTTTGGTAGCGTTGCAAAATGTCTTGTCCGATCACTTACAACCCGACTGTACAGGCTGGGGGACATCAACGCTATAGTGCTCACAACTAGTGGAGGCTCTGACCCCGATTTCCAGAATAAGCCTATGCGTGGGGTTAGGTAACGGCCTCAGGGATCTGCAACTGAGTCGACTGGCCTGACCACGCTGCTGTTCGTCCACTCCATTTCCGACTGAATATTATTATTAATTATATATACATATCCCAAGCTCACCTTAAAACCTCTCTCTCTCCATCTCGAAATGACATATTTTCTGTACGTACATAGTTAACTAGTAGAGTAACAAATCCTCATGCACGTGACGATCGACATGGTCCCTACTCCATGCAGTAACCTCTTAATATCCACCATCCGTTGCAATATCCTGACAATGAGAACAATGAATAGAGGCTAAAACCACTCGAAAAATCCAAATTTCATTTCCCCAGCCCACCTCAATTTACCCTGAACCCTCTACACCTCTGCTTGGCACTGGGGCGGAGGCGAAGCCTTGGTCATAGAAGATCAAGGACCCTCAAAACTCTCGACCTAGCCTATATTGAGTGCAAGAAGCTTTGTATCATAGCTGCTGAGGCCCTGGAGGCTAAGTAGGCTACATATCGAGAGATATGGAGGTTGACCAAGGAATTTAAGGATGCAGAGGCTGCGGAACATTCTGAGCTTCAAATACCACATGGGGGGGCACTTCAAGGCTTCAAGTTTGCGGTGCCGAGAATATAGCTACATTAAGGTTCTCAAAATAGCTCAAATTCTGTACCGAGGGTGCTGATTTGCATAGCATAATTACATTTATCACAGTTTGCAGTACTCATAGCTCTAGATACAGTGAACGACCTGTGTCCATACTAACAAAGGTTATAGGGGGGACCTATGGGGAGTCTATCGCTGCTAGTAGTGGTCATGGTAGTAGTGGTAGCCATGGTGGGAGGGGTGGTCGTGGC
>Ga0307511_10007458_pt1 | contig 10997 bp, 10 predicted proteins | sample 13_EM_MG_FD_200266 | JGI IMG/M metagenome (GOLD analysis project Ga0307511, IMG submission 200266) | Populus trichocarpa ectomycorrhiza microbial communities from riparian zone in the Pacific Northwest, United States - 13_EM | ecosystem: Host-associated > Plants > Roots > Unclassified | place...
CTAGACTGAATCCAGGTTGGATATACTGGAGGTCTGGATAGCCGGTTTTCGTGGCGCGAGTTCCCTTCTCGAGCCTCCCTCGACTTCAGCCATCCAGGAGCACATCCCATGATCCGCCTCTCCTCCAAACCCCTGCAATGGGCCGCCGCGGCGCTGCTCGGCATCGCCTTCGCGTTGCCCGCGCAGGCGCAGACCAAGGTCAAGTTCATCCTCAACTGGAAATACCAGGGTCCGCAGGCCTGGTTTTTCCTGGCGCAGGACAAGGGCTATTTCAAGGCCGAGGGCATCGACATCGAGTTCGACCAGGGCGACGGCTCGGGCGCGGCGATCACCAAGGTAGCCAGCGGGGCGTACGACGCGGGCTTCGGGGACATCAACGCGCTGATCACGCTCGCCGCCAACAAACCGGCCGAGGCACCGATGGGCGTGTACATGATGTACAACGTGCCGCCCTTCACCATCGCGGTGAAGAAGAATTCGCCGATCAAGAGCCCGAAGGACTTCGAGGGCAAGACCCTGGGCTCGGCCGCCAACGACGGCGCGCTCAACCTGTGGCCGGCGTATGCCAAGATGGCCAAGGTGGATGCGTCGAAAGTGACCATCACCAACTTCGCTCCCAACATCCGCGAGCAGATGCTGCAGCGCGACCAGGTGGCGGGCGTGTTCGGCTATGTCAACACGATCGCCTTCTCGGCCAAGGCGATGGGCATGGATCCAGACAAGGACTTGCGCTTTATCCTCTTCTCCGATGCGGGCATGGACCTGTACTCGAACGCCATCGTCGTGTCGAAAAAACTCGCCAAAGAGAAGCCGGAGGCGGTCAAGGGCATGCTACGTGCTATCAACAAGGCACTGGCCGAGACCGTGGCCAACCCGGAGGCGGCGATGGACTACGTGATGAAGCGCGAACCCCTGCTCAAGCGCGAGATCGAGAAAGAGCGCCTGATCGCCACCCTGAAGATGGAAATGTCCCACCCTGAGGCCAGGACCCTGGGTATTGGCGACGTCGACGAGGCGCGCTTCAGGAAGTCGATCGACATCGTCACCGAAACCTACAACAGCCCGCGCAAGCCGGCCGTCGAGGAAATTTTCACCCGCGCCTACCTGCCTTCCAAGGCGGAGCGCTCGATCAAGCTGTTCTAAGGAAGCGCTGAATAAGTCCCGAAATCCGCGCAAGGCGACATTACCTTCGCTCTGGAATCGGGGTTCTTAAGGGGGCGTAGCCCACTTAATCAGTGTTTCCCTAAGCCAGCCGCACCCGCACCCACACCCGACGCGAGACCACCATGAACCTGCAAGGCAAAACCGCCATCATCACCGGCCCGGCCAAGGGCATGGGCGCCGACATCACCCTGACGCTGGCCCAGGCCGGCGCCGACGTGGTGCTGGCCGGGCGCGATCTGAAGGCGATAGCACCGATCCAGGCGCAGGTCCTCGCGCTGGGCCGCCGTGCGGTCACGGTCAAGTGCGACGTAACCGTTGAAGCGGACGCGGCGGCGGCGGCGCAGGCCGCCCTGGGGGAGTTCGGCCGCATCGACATCCTGGTCAACTGCGCCGGCGGCACCGGCACCATCGAGAAGCCCGGCCACGAGAACACCGTGGCCGAGTTCGAGGAAATCCTCGACTTGAACATGAAGGGCTGCTGGCTGATGATGCGCGCGGTGATGCCCGCGATGATGGAGCAGCGCTACGGCAAGATCGTCAACGTCGGCGGCACCTTCGGCATGCGCGGCCGCTCGGGGCGGATGGCCTATTCCGCCTCGAAGTGGGGCCTGCGCGGCATCACCAAAAGTACCGCCATCGAGGTCGGACCGTACAACATCAACGTCAACTACGTGGCGCCCGGCATGGTCGAGGGCGAACGTTTCAATACCAAGGTGATGCCGGAGAAGGCGAAAAAGCTCGGCCTTTCCATCGAGGACGCGCGCAAGACCTTCGAGAATGAATATGCGCTGCGGCGCATCTCGACGGGACAGGACATCGCCAACGCGGTGCTGTTTTTGGCGAGCGACATGTCGCGCCAGATCACCGGCGTCGACCTGCCCGTGGACGGCGGCTGGGCTGCCCTGTAAGAGCAAAGGAGAGCGCAATGGAACCCGTGGACATCCTGATCAAGAACGGCAAGGTGGTCTCGCCCGAGAGCACCATCGATGCGTGTGTGGCGATCCGCGGCGAGACCATCGTCGCCGTCGGCGCGGAGGATGCGATGCCGCCCGCCAGACAGGTGATCGACGCGGCCGGCAAGTACGTGATCCCCGGCGCGATCGACAGCCACGTGCACTTCCGCACCCCTGGCTACGAGTACAAGGAAGACTGGTACACCGGCACCGGCGCGGCGGCGCGAGGCGGCGTGACCACCGTGCTGGAAATGCCCAACACCAACCCGCCCACCGGCACCATGGCGGCGCTGCGCCAGAAGCAGGAGATCGCGCATTCGCAGGCGGTGGTGGACTTCGGCATCTACGGCCTGCTGGACGAGAACAACATCGACATTCTCGAAGACCTGATCGCGGGAGGCGTGTCGGGCTTCAAGTGCTTCATGGGCAACACCTTCGGCAACCTGCCCGCCCCGTCGGACGGCGCGATGCTCGAAGGCTTCGAGATTCTCGCCAGGCACGGCATGCGCTGCACCGTGCACGCCGAGAACCCCTCGATCATGGCGCGCCGCCAGACCAAGATGGAAAAGGCCGGACGCACCGATTCGATGGCACACCTGGCAGCCCGCCCCGCCGTCTGCGCGATGGAAGCAGTCAGCCGCGCCGCCATCTTCGCCGAATGGACCGGAGCGCGCCTGCACATCGCGCACAAGAGCTCGGCCGACGGCCTGTATTTCGTGCGCGACGCCAAGCGGCGCGGCGTCGATATCACGGTGGAAACCTGCCCGCAGTACCTGCTGCTCAATACCGACATGATGCAGGCGCTCGGCAAAGAAAGCGGCATCATGCGCGTCAACCCGCCGATCCGCGAGCCCGGCCACGAGGAACCGCTGTGGCAGGCCCTGCTCGACGGCACGGTGGACATGATCGCCACCGACCATGCGCCGCACAGCGTGGAAGAGAAGACCCGCGAGAACATCTGGCAGTGCGATTGCGGCTTTCCCGGCGTGGAGACGCAGATGCCGATCATGCTCACCGAGGTGAACAAGGGCCGCGCCACCATCAACCAGTACGTCAAGTGGTCCGCCGCCAACCCGGCCAGGGCCTGGGGCCTATATGGGCGCAAGGGCGTGATCCAGGCCGGCGCGGAAGCCGACATCGTGCTGGTGGACATGAACGTCGAGCAGAACATCGACCAGGGCTCGCTATTCTCCAAGTCGAAAATCTCCCCCTGGCACGGCCGGCGCATCAGCGCCAAACCGGTGCTGACCATGGTGCGCGGGCGGGTGGTGATGCAGGACGGCGAGATCGTGGCCAGCCCGGGCACGGGTCGTGCTGCGGTCCAGCGCATGCCGGCCCCGGCACCGCGCAATCTCGACAAGACCACTGCCGCCATCCTCGATTACAAAGGGTGAACACCATGTACCGCATCGACGTGCACAAGATCGGCCAGTCCGGCCCCGGCGACCTCTCCGGGCTGCAAAAGCTCGTCGAGGCCGGGGCCATCAAGCCCGAGCAGATCATCGCCGTGATGGGCAAGACCGAGGGCAACGGCTGCGTCAACGACTTCACCCGCGAGTACGTCACCGTCAATCTGGCTAACTACCTGGGCGGGCTGCTGAAGATGACGCCCAAACAGGTGGAAAAGCGCATCGCCTTCGTCATGTCCGGCGGCACCGAGGGGGTGCTCTCGCCGCACATCACCGTGTTCACCCGCGTGCAGGCCGAGCCGGTACGCTTCGGCCCCAAGCGCCTGGCCGCCGGCATCGCGTTCACCCGCGAGTTCAAGCCCGAGGAGCTGGGGCGGATGGCGCAGATCGAGGCGACCGCGCAGGCAGTGCGCGAGGCGATGCGCGACGCCGGCATCGACGACGTGGAAGACGTGCACTTCGTGCAGATCAAATGCCCCCTGCTGACGGCGGAGCGGATCCGCGAAGCCGCCGGGCGCGGCGCGCAGGTGGCCACCCACGACACCTACGAGTCGATGGGCTATTCGCGCGGCGCCTCGGCGCTCGGTGTCGCCTATGCGCTGGGCGAAGTGCAGCGCGAGCAACTCTCGGACGCCGGCGTGCTGCACGACTGGCACCTCAACTCCGGCGTCGCCTCCACTTCCGGCGGCATCGAACTGATGTACAACGCCGTGATCGTATTCGGCAATGCGCCCGCCTCGCCCAGCCCCTACGTCTGCGCCCACACGGTGATGCGCGACGCCATCGACGCGCGCTCGGTGATGGACGCGATCGCCGCCCTGCCGGTGCCGGCGAGCAGCATCGTCAACGTGTTCGCCAAGGCCGAGGCCGACCCCAGCGGCAGCGTGCGCGGGCGGCGCCACACCATGCTGGAGGACTCCGACATCAACCAGACGCGCCACGCCCGCGCGGTGGTCGGCGGCGTGCTCGCTTCGGTGATTGGCGACCCGATGATCTACGTTTCCGGCGGCGCCGAGCACCAGGGCCCGCCCGGCGGCGGCCCGGTGGCGATCATCGCGCGCACCGAGACGATCTAAGGCCACTCAGGCCACGACTTCAGGACCGCCATGCAACGCAGCCGCGCGCGCAAGCTGTTTCCCTACCTCTTCATCTTCGCCATGGTGCTGGCCTGGGAGCTGGCGTGTATCGCCTTCGGCGTTTCCGACCTGGTGCTGCCGCGTCCCTCGCAGATCGCCAAGGTGCTGATCGACAAGTACCCGGCGATCTGGCCGCACGCCTACCAGACGCTGTATACGACGCTGATCGGCTTCGCCATCGGCGTGGCGCTGGGCATCGCGCTCGGCGTCGCGGTGGGCTCCTCCACGCTCGTGTATGAGACGGTCTATCCGCTGCTGATCGGCTTCTACAGCATCCCCAAGGTCGCCATCGTTCCCATCCTGGTGATCTGGTTCGGCTCCGGCACCGTGCCCGCCATTCTCACCGCGGTGGTGATGTGCATCTTCCCGGTGGTGGTGAACGTCGCCACCGGTCTTGCCACCGTCGAGCCGGAACTGGAGGACGTGCTGCGGGCGCTCGGCGCCTCGCGCTACGACATCCTGATGAAAGTCGGCCTGCCGCGCTCCATGCCCTACCTCTTCGCCTCGCTGAAAATCGCCGTCACCCTGGCGTTCGTCGGCGCGGTGCTGTCCGAGTCGGTGGCCTCCAATCGCGGCATCGGCAACATGATGGTGATCGCCAGCGGCCAGTTCGATGTGCCCCTGGCCTTCGCGGGCCTCACCATCCTGGCGGTGATGGGCATCGCCCTTTACGCCATCTTCGCCGTGATCGAAAAACGCACCACCGGCTGGGCCAACCGCAAGGCGGAGTTCAACTGAGCGTTACATGAACCGCGCCGACGACCTGCTTGCCATCCTGCGCGACCTGATCGCGATCCCCTCCCCCTATCCGTCGGGCAATACGGCCACCATCGCCGCCTACTGCGCGCGGCGCCTGCAAGCCGCGGGCTACGCGGTGCAGTGCCCCGCTTCGGGCGGAGTCACCAACGTGGTCGCGCGCCTGGGCCAGGGCAAACCTTCGGTGGTGTTCAACGTGCATGCCGACACCGTGGAGGCCGGCGAGCGCGAGGCGTGGCGCGGCGACCCGCTGGTGGCGCAATTGCGCGACGGCCGCGTCCACGGCCTGGGCGCGGGCAACTGCAAGGGCCCGATGGCGGTGCAGCTCTGGCTCGCCGAGGAAGTGGCGCGGCGCGGCGGGCCCAAACACGGCGAAGTGGCGTTCACTTTCGTCGGCGACGAGGAAAGCCTGGGGCCCAACGGCCTGAAGTTTTTGCGCGACGCCGGGCATATCGAGCCCGACCTGCTGATCGTCGGCGCGCAAACTGAAAATCAGCTGGTGGTCGGGGAACGCGGCGTGATGTGGACGCGCCTGACCACCCTGGGCCGCGCGGCGCACGCCGGCACGCCGGAGGCGGGCGACAATGCCATCCTGCGCATGTTGCGAGTGCTGGCGCATCTGCAGGGCGACCTGGCCGCCAGCATCGCCGCGCGCAACAGCGGCGGCAAGCAGGCCACCATGAGCGTCGGCACGATTGCCGGGGGCAGCAATACGAACGTGGTGCCGGGGCAATGCACCGTCACCATCGACCGGCGCCTGCTGCCCGGGGAGAACGTGGACGCGGCCTTCGCCGAACTGCGCGACGCCGCGCTGGCGGCGGGCGAGCCGTCCGGCACGGTGCAAGCCGAACTGATCACCGGTTCGAACGGCTTCGACAGCGGGCGCGGCGGCGCGGGCGTGGCGGCCTTCTCCAGCGCGATCGCGCGGACCCTGGGCGCGCCGGCGCGCTTTCTCGAGGTGGTCGGCGTATTCGACGGGCGCTATTTCGCCTGCGACGGCATCGAGATCATCGATTTCGGTCCCGGCGAAGGACATGAAGGGCATGCGCCAAATGAGTCGACCCCGCTCGCGCAACTGGAGCAGGCGGCGCAAATCCAGCTGCACGTTCTCCAGGGCCTGCTCGGCGTAGTTTGAAATCTTGTTGCGAGTGTGAAATCTGGTTACGCGCTAGCGCGGCGGCGCGATGCCACGCCTATAGTCGGTGGTCATCAAACCGAACCGCACCCGACATGACCGGAACCCAAAAAGCACTCCTGCTATTGCTCCCCTTCTGCGCCAGTCTTGGCGCCTGCACTACGCTGCAAAATTTCGGCAGCGATACGCTCGGCACGATAGACCGCATATTCGGCCCGCCAGCGGAAGTGGGCGCGGCTTACGAGCAGGCTGATACCGAATGCAAGCAGGGCAACAGCAGCACGCCGGTTTCAGCCGACACCTATTCCGCCTGCATGCGTGGCAAGGGCCAGACGCCGCGCTGAGGAGATTCTGCAAAAGAGTTCTCGGCTGCATCATCTCCAAGGCGAACCTACTCCAAGCCCTTGATGTGGAAGCCTACGGCCTCGCCAGCTAGCGCTCCTCGGCTCGTTACGCAGTGTTTTGCAGAGTTTCCCTAAGCGCATTTCCCGGCCGGGCGCCCTATCTTGGAGCAAGCGCCCCCTTTGTTCACTGGCATTTTTTGTGCTTCGCACAATGGTTAGCCCATCGCCAAAGGAGCCTGCCATGCTGGACAAGACCGCCACGCTGTTTTCGCATGTCAAGCCGGGAGATACGCAATTCCGCGGCGAAGGCCTGCGCGATTTCTTTCGCTACCGCGACCTCGGCATCGCCGATGCGACACATGGCAAGGTGATCGCGCAGCTGGTCGTCGCCAACGCCGCACCGGAAAAAGGCACAGGCTGGCACCGCCATGAGGCGGATTTCCATATCGTGATCATGCTCAAGGGCTGGGCGCGCTTCATGTACGAGGACAAGGAGACGCTGGTTTCGGCCGGCGACTGCGTGCACCAGCGCCCCGGCATCCGCCATTACCTGTTCGACTATTCGCCCGACATGGAATACCTGGAAGTGGTCGGCCCGGCCGATTTCTCGACTGTCGATGTCGAGGGGCCCTGCGAAGTGCCGGCGCCGAAACCGTGGGCATAGACATCGGGGCAAGAGGTCAACCCTGCTCTTGCCCGCGCTGGCCCCTCATGAAAATCGCCGGCGCTGCCGGACGATTCCATTTGCCGTAGCATCCGTGGAAAATCCCGAGAACGGCGCTTGGGCGTCTAGAACTCCACGTCCAGCTCGTCGATGTCGTCAGGTTCCTTTTTCGCATCGGCAATCCACTCCTTGACCTCGGGCAGCGCCATGATGGTTTTGCAGTAGCCGGCGCATTCCTCGTCGAGCGGCACGTTGTAGCTGAGAAAACGCGTCACCACCGGCGCGTACATGGCATCGGCCATGGTCACCTGCTTGCCGAACAGGTAGGGACCGCCGAAGATGTCCAGGCATTCCTTCCATATCTCGACGATGCGCTCGATGTCGGCCTGGGCGCGCGACCATACCTTGAACTTGGGGAAGTAGCCCTTCAGGTTCATCGGTAGCGCCGCGCGCATCGCGGAAAAGCCGGAGTGCATCTCGCCGCAGATCGAGCGGCACATGGCGCGGGTCGCCAGGTCGGTGGGCAGCAGGCCGGACTTGGGCTTGAGTTCATCCAGGTATTCGGCAATCGCCAGGGTGTCCCACACCTTCACCTTGCCGTGCGTCAGGCAAGGGACCAGGAAAGAAGGGGAAAGCAGGAGGATTTCGGCGCGCGCCGCCGCGTCCTTGGGCGAAAGCATCACCTCCTCGAAGGGCAGGCCGGAGAATTTCACCAGCAGCCAGCCGCGCATCGACCAGGAAGAGTAGTTCTTGCTGCTAATGGTCAGCGTGGTCTTGCCTCCGCCGCTGGAAGCAGCGGGTTTGGCCGCCGCCTTGGATGCGGCCTTCGCGGGCACCTTGGCCAAGGTCTTGGCTGGCGCCCTGGTTGCCTTTTTGGCCGCAGGTTTGCCTGCAGCCGTCTTGCCGGTCTTTGTGGCCATGGTGTCCCACGCTAATGGTCAGGAAGCCTGCACCGCCCCGGGGCGATGAACAGCTTTTGACCAAGTCTTGCAAGGCACATGCCAATTCTGGTGCACGCTGGCACAGCTATTGCCTTGTACCGGGTATTGCTGCCCGATTGAAGCGGAGCGCTCCATGCTTTACCAGGCCTATCAGGCTTATGCGGACATGATGGACCCGTTGCGGTTTTTTTCCCGCAACATGGCCGGCCTGCTGGCCGAGCCCAGCCCCTGGCCCTGGGTGCCCGAGCGCATGTACCAGTACGACCTGAGCGCCGCCTACGAGGTGTTCTCGCGCACGGGCCTGACCTACAAGCGCCCTCCTTTCGAGATCGACAGCGTGATGGTCGACGGCGCGCCGGTCGAGGTACACGAGGAGAACGTGTTCCGCACGCCCTTCGGCACCCTGCTCCACTTCGCCAAGGACACGCAGGTCCAGCAGCCGCGCGTGATGATCGTGGCGCCCATGTCGGGCCACTTCGCCACGCTGCTGCGCGGCACCGTGTTGACCATGCTGCCCGACCACGACGTCTACATCACCGACTGGCACAACGCGCGCGACGTGCCGGTGGGCGATGGCCGCTTCGGCCTGGACGGCTACATCGAGCACCTGATCAAGTTCCTCGAATTCCTGGGGCCCGGCGCGCACATGGTGGCGGTATGCCAGCCCACCGTCGCCGCGCTCGCGGCCACCGCGCTGATGGCGGAAGACAACCACCCCGCCCAGCCGCGCACCATGACCCTGATGGCCGGGCCGATCGACACGCGCGTGAACCCGACCAAGGTGAACGAGCTGGCGATGAGCAAGCCGATCGAATGGTTCGAGAGCAACCTGATCGGCACCGTGCCGCTGCGCTACCCGGGCGGGACGCGCCGCGTCTACCCGGGCTTTGTGCAGATCTCCGCCTTCGTGAGCATGAACGCGGAGCGCCACTCGCAGGCCTTCGTCGACATGTTCAACCACCTGTACTCGCGCGAACCGGAGAAAGCCAAAAGCATCATGGACTTCTACGAGGAATATCTCGCCGTGGCCGACCTGCCCGCCGAGTTCTACCTCGAGACCGTGCAGAAGGTGTTCCAGGAATTCGCCCTGCCCCTGGGCAAGCTCGATTTCCGCGGCCACAAGATCGACCCGTCCGCGATCCGCCGCACCGCGCTGATGACGGTGGAAGGCGAGCGCGACGACATCTGCGCCCTCGGCCAGACCCTGGCCGCGCAGGAGATGTGCAGCAACATCCGCATGAACCGCAAGCTGCATCATGTGCAGGCCGGCGTGGGCCACTATGGCGTGTTCAACGGCCGGCGCTGGCAGAACGAGATCTATCCGATGCTGCGCGACTTCATCCACATGCACGCCTGAGGCGGCATGTGGTGGGGATGGGATAACAGCTCAGAGCGCTGTCTGCGGCACCCTTGAAGCGAACCAGGCCCCCAGCGCCGCCAGCAGCGAGGCGCCGAAAAAGGCGTGGTGAAACGCCGAGATCACCGCTTCGCGGCCCGCGCCGGTGATCGCCGCGGCGCTGTGCAGGTCCACCCCTTGCAGGAAGGCGAACACCAGGGCGCCGAAGAGGGCCGTGCCCAGCGCCGAGCCGGTGGCGCGCGCCAGGGACGTGGTGGCCGAGGCGATGCCCAGGCTGGCACGCCCGGCCAGGGTCTGGATCACCACCTGCGAAGTCGGCATCACGGTGCCGAAGCCGAGCCCGCACATGAAGCCCAGGCCGCTGATCACCGTGCTCACCGGCGGCAGCAAGGCCATCAGCATCAGCCCGGTGGAGGCGATCGACAAGCCGATCACCGGCAGCCACTTCGGCTTGCCGAACTTGGCGATCAGGCGCCCGGTGGAAGTCGAACCGGTGACGATGCCGAAGGTGAGCGGCAGCACCATCAGGCCCGCGTGCGCGGCCGAAACGCCGTGGCCCAATTGCAGGTACACCGGCAGGAAGAACACCAGCGCGAACATGCAGGAGGCGAAACAGACGATGGTCAGCGCCAGGAAGGCGATGGCGGGCTGGCGCAGCAGTTCCACCGGCAGGAAAGCCGGCGCCACGCGCAGCTCGCGGCGCACCAGCAAGGTCCACAGCACGGCGCATACCGCCACGCCGCCCAGGCTTTGCAGCGAGACCCAGGGAAACACTTCGCCCGCCTGCGAGACCCACAGCAGGCTGCCGACGCAGGCACAGGTGAACAGCAGCATACCGGGTACGTCCTCGATGCCCGGCGCGGCGTCGTTGCGCGTGCCGCCGGTGAGCTTGGAGAGCCGCCAGGCCGCGAACAGGCCGAGCGGCACGTTGACCCAGAACAGCCAGCGCCAGCTCGCGTGCGTGACGACAAAGCCGCCCAGCACCGGCCCGCTCACCGAGGCCATGGTGAACACGGCGGCGAAATAGCCCTGGAAGCGCGCGCGCTGGCGCGGCGGCACCAGCTCGCCGATCAGCGCCTGCGCCATCACCATCAGCCCGCCGCCGCCCAGGCCCTGCAGCACCCGCGCGCCCACCAGC
>Ga0307511_10007460_pt1 | contig 10995 bp, 9 predicted proteins | sample 13_EM_MG_FD_200266 | JGI IMG/M metagenome (GOLD analysis project Ga0307511, IMG submission 200266) | Populus trichocarpa ectomycorrhiza microbial communities from riparian zone in the Pacific Northwest, United States - 13_EM | ecosystem: Host-associated > Plants > Roots > Unclassified | place...
GTTTTCTTAGTTTTTTTTTTCCATCCTTCAGCATTTTGTTATTTTTTTCTTCACTTTCTATGTGAATTTTTTTAATCATTTTGAGAATAGCACGAGTTGCCTCGTTTTTTTTTTCTTTGTTAAATTTAGCTTTTCTAAAAGAATTTTGTTTTTAAATTAAATTAATTGATTTTATTATTTAATATTTAATTTAACGGATTGCAGGTTTGAGAGTTTAACCTGACTTTACAAGATTCACCAATATTTTGTTATTTTTATTTATTCACTTTCTATGAGTTTTTTGGTTTACTTGAAATTTTCTTTCTGACCTTTGTTACATATAACTTTTATAAAATAAATTTTATTTTTTTAATCAAATTAAATTAATTGCATAAGAGTAAGCATCATATGCTTGCTTTATAATTTTTTTTTATTTTTGTTTGTTTTCTAGATTATTGTTCTAATTTTTTTTGTTATTATAATCTTAAATTTTTTTTACTCCTTTTAATATGTTAATATCATGTAATTTTTTTTTATATTGATATAAAATTAACCTGGCTTGTAGCATAAGATAACATATTGCTATTATCAGTCGTTCTTATAAATGAAACAAAAACCCCTAAATGAAAAAAAGAAGAAGAAGAAGAAATAATTATCCAATCAATTTGAGTCAGGCTTGTGGCCATCAACAACCAAAAATTGTGACTTGTGACGAAGACTTCGAGAGTATTTATTGTGTAGTTATGTTTGTTTTTAAATAATTTTTTGTGTTGAAATATATATTAATAATATTTTTTTATTTTTTAAAAATTATTTTTAACATTAACATATCAAAACAATCTAAAATATATAAAATATATTAAATATTTTTAAAAAAAATTTAAAATTTTTAAAAACACGATGAAACCGCTTTCTATCACAACTCCTTACCCTGGAAGGCATTTAATTCAACACACCATCGTCATCGTCATCCTCAATGTAATCAAATCAACATGTCGCCACCGTCGGATCCCCTCAACCCATTTCCCATCACATGGCCGGCTCCATCAGGCATGATCAAGCATCTCTTGACAGAGACAACCATCAACCATACACGTAACCTTAAAAAAGAAAGAAAAAGCCATTAATCCCAACAGTAACTAATATTATCAAAAAATAATAATCAAACAAGAAAAATAAAAATTAAGAACAAAAAGGTTACCTTCCTTCTTATTTCGAAAGTTCAAACCCCGGCTGGTTCCCCTAGATGAGTTTTGGGTGTGGTTCAGATTGTATTTTGAAAGCATTTTGAAAATAATTTAATTTTTTTTATTTTATTTACTTTAAATTAATATATATATATATTTTATAATTTTTAGATCATTTTGATTTATTAGTATTAAAAATAAATTTTTTAAAATAAAAAATATTATTTTAATATATTTTAAAATAAAAATTAACCGTTTAAACACTGAAAAACTAAGACCAAGTGGGGGCCACGGAGGTCCGAATATTTGATGGGCAAAGAATTCACGCATCTCAATGTTCCTGAAAACAAAATTCCTTTCCCTCACCCATTAAATTTCTTTATTTTTTATTTCAAAAAACAATATTAAAATAACATAAATCCAATTTAGCCTCCCCTTTTCGATTTTCTCCTTCTTAATTCCCCCTCTTTGAAAATAAACAAAAACAAAAACAAGAAGCCCTGAAATCTCGATCTGATTGTACGAAAATCCTCTAGCTAAAAGACCACTTTTTTTTTTTTCTTTTTAATTTTCTCTCACTAGCTCGACATCAAAACCCAGTTAAGTTAATTTTTCCTCAACCACCGTCGGCTTTTTAATCAGCGGCTCCGATCTTGCAATCAACCGATGCAAAATCGTCCACGAAGACATCACTACCATCTATGTACGAGATAAGGAGGTTGAAATTGTGAAATTTGGTGGATGCTGCTCATTTTTATAAATGCATGTCGAGGGGGATCTAGGGTTTTCGAGCCTGGTGGTCCTTGTTTTCTGTGTAGTGATTATTCCGCTGGGCTGTTTTATAATTAGGTGTAAATGGCGAGGTGCGGTTGCGAGAAAGGAGGAGATCAAGAGGCTGTTGGTTTTGGCAGCGGAGGAAGCCGCTAGGGCTGAGTTTGAGGCCGCGGCTTCATACGGCACCGTTCCGGTGTTGACAAATAACTATCAGTGTGCCGTTTGTTTTTGCCCGACAACGACACGGTGTGCCCGCTGTAAAGCTGTTAGATATTGGTATGTTAATTTCGTGTTAATGCTTGATTTTTATCGGGTTTTAGTCCTTAATTGCGTTGAATTCAGGTTTGGTTCTGGGGAGATTTGAAGTTTTTGTTTTTGTTTTTGCTTTTTTCTTGTAATTAAGTGAATGAGAGATAATTGCTGATGATAATTTGTAATGTTTTTGAAGGGAAGCTGTTTTAACAGTAAAATTTGAGAAGAATCTGATTCTTTACTTCGCGTTGTTCCAGTTAAACAGGGAAGGGGAAAAAACTGTGGAATTAGGTGCTAATTGATGAAGGGAATTCCCAAATAGAGGTTTAATCTGCGTGGAAATCCTTAGGGATTTCTGACATACTAAACTAATTATCAATGTTTATTAATTAGATGCTAAATGTGGGATTTAAGAATCTTTGCTGACCAGTTTCTTGTTTTGCGTGGGTTGTATTAGAGTTGTTAGGTATATGGGAAACTAAGGAAAAGACTTGTATTGCTAACTGAAAACATTTTAGTTTGTTAAAAAGAGAGTGTGGTGAGAGTCAATACTTGAAGGAATTTGTAGAGATTTTGTCTCAAATTAATCATTATCTGTACAACTGGTTTCATACACTTACAAATCACTACTTGTTTAACTACAATCTACTTTTTTATCGTTATATGAAATTAAATTCCCAAATATTGCAAGGTGGTAGCTTACCTGGATCAGTATGAAATGCTTGTTTGTTATAGGTAAATAGTGTTTAATTCCAGTATTACTCTGTTATATAATTGTACAAAGTTTGTTTGCATAATCAGGGGTATTCTAGAATTTAATGTCATTTAGTGCACTAACTTTTGATGAAACATGTTTTATAAGGACCTAATAGAGATCAGCTAACTTGTGATGTGCTCTTCTCTACAACCTATAAGACTATTTTTTCACCTTTTTCCTTCCTACTTGGTAGGCTTCTGTTATTTGTATTTGTATATTGACGTCATAATTTGGTCTGTTTCAGTTCTGGCAAGTGTCAAATTATCCACTGGCGACAAGGTCACAAGGAAGAATGCCATCCTCCTACCACTACATATCACATTAACGATGATGGAAGTAATCCTGGCCAGAGGGCTGCAAAGGGAGACCAACATGATATTTATGATGGCAGATACGAGAATAGACCAGTCGATACATTCTCTGTGGAGCCTGTAGTGTCTGATTCCAATTACTCTCCTGGAGTTTCATTTGTAAAGGATGATGATATTAAAGTTGATTCTGTTTTAGATACAGAAGGAACAGATTCCATTTTTGAATCATCAGGCACCTCATTTTCTGGATTTTCTACTCCTACTGGCTCTTCGTTTTCTGAATTCTCTGCTCATTCAGGTGGTGAATCATCTGATAATGTCTCTGTAAGTGAGAGCATCGGTTCAAATGAAACTGAGGGATCAGATGGACAAATGCCAGCTGATACTGCTCCTGACACACTGGAGTCCAGTTTGAACAAGGTGGATGTGACCAAGCCATTGTCTCCAAAGTTTGCTACTTTGGTTGATTCTGTAGATAGTTTTAATAAATTGAGTAAATCAAATCAGAGTAAACCTCACGGAAATGATGGGGAGAGCCAGTGCTCATCTAGCTCTTCAGGTCATAGCATCAGTGCCAGGAATGATGATTCAATCACAAAGCCAGCTAAAGTTTCTTCTGGTTTCTGGGGTAGAACCCTGGATTCTGCTGTGTCCAGCAGTGATACCATGGACAGATCTGCTATGTCGAATTTCACTGGCCCTGTTAACAGCAAGCGATCAAATGATGAATCATTCATACATTTCAAGTTTAATCTATCTGGAAGTGATGCTCCTACCCAGCATGCAAAAAGCACAAGGGTGAATGACATCATACCAGATGATGCACTCCCTTCCGCTTCTGATAGAGCTCTTTCATCAGAAAAGAATGGTGTTGATGCTCAAAAAGTCAAGAACTCCCCATCCATAAGCTGTGAAAGGTCCAGTCATATTGATGTTAACTCTCGTGGTGATTTGAATGTTTCCAGTGAGCGTAAATCTGTATCATCATCCTCTTCTTATGGTCATGTTTCTTCCAGTTCTGGAGGAGTTAAATTAGATGCAGGTGCTTCAAAAGTATGCAGATCTCAATCCTTGATATCTGAAAGATCAGATGTTGTTGTTAATGACCCTGTTGGTGCTTTACATCTATCCAAGTCCAGATTATCATCTAATGCTTCTCAGACCCATTTGACTTCTACCATCGGTGGGCACTCAGTTTCAAGTGTGCAATATGGAAATGTGGAACTGGGTGCTGCAAGTTCCTCTCAAATGGCAAGCTCTTCTCCTAGTTCTAATGGATTGAAGTCATCAGTGTGGAAAGTTGTTGACCAATTCAGAGGACCTAAATGTGGAAGATATAGTAAAAAGGTTTGGCTTATATATTGATTCTTGTTTGCATCTCCAACAATCTTTTTTCTTTGGATGCAATGAATTTACCATAAATTTATTTTTACTTTTCAGGGCCTTTTCCCATATGATTTATTTGTAAAGTTATACAATTCGAGTAAGGCGGAAATGCGACCATGTGGTCTTATCAACTGTGGAAACAGGTATGCAATATGTTTCTTTTCAAGTGAAAGCAGATTGAAGTAGCTGCAGCTGTGATTAAAAGGGCTTCACTATCCATTATTTAGAAATATGAATACTACATGCAGTTGCCTTAATGTTAATTATGCCTGTGACTATCTGATTGCATCTACTTTTATATGTTAGCATTGCATAAACTACCCCAAGATGTTGATAACATATCCTCTGTTCCATTTCTGCAGCTGCTATGCTAATGCTGTTCTACAATGCTTGGCATTTACTCCTCCTTTGACTTCGTTTTTTGTACAAGGGCTCCATTCCAAAGCATGTATGTTTCTCATCATGGTCACCTTATTAGATTTAACATGTTGAGTTTTTTGAATAGCATGTTTTGGTAACATTTTCAAATAAGGTCATCATTTTGTTTCCATACCAGGTTTAAATAGAGAATGTTGCTTCTCTTGTGAGTTTGAAAGTATAATTTTGAAGGCAAAGGAAGGGAAATCTCCACTTTCTCCCCTTGGCATTCTATCCCAACTACAGAATATCGGGAGTCAGCTTGGTAATGGGAGAGAAGAAGATGCACATGAATTCCTAAGGTGAGCTGGTTTCCTTGCTCCGCAACCAATGAAATAGGAATTTCTTTTGTTTTTATGATTTCATCTTTTGGAGAATTTCATGGTAGATAATAAAGGAACAATAAACAGGTATGCAATTGATGCAATGCAATCTGTTTGCCTTAAGGAAGCTGGGGTAAATGCAATGGACTCCTTTGCAGAAGAAACCACTCTCATAGGCCTTACATTCGGAGGCTACCTTCACTCAAAGGTAATGCATTTTTTGGAGATTAATGACATTCAGAGATTTAATGCAAAGCAATTCTCCTTCTATTTTATTTTATTATCTTTCTTGCTCCTAACACATTTGCATCTGAATGCTTACTTTTGGGAAAAGTTCAATAATTTAGTTCATGCAAACAAAATTTGCTGTTGTTTGTAGATAAAATGCATGAAGTGCCATTACAAGTCAGAGCGGCAAGAAAGAATGATGGATCTTACTGTTGAAATAGAGGGGAATATAGGGAAGCTTGAAGATGCACTAAGACGATTCACGAGTGCTGAGATTCTGGATGGAGACAACAAGTACCAATGTGGCAGGTTTGTCAGTTTATGTTTTCTGATAAAACTCCTGAACATATTGTTTGTACGGGTTTATTCTTCAACCTGTTTTTTTTCTTTTTTTCTTGTGTGTGTGTGTGTGGGGTGGGGGGTTGGGGCCCAGCAGGAGAGAACCATTTCGACTTTTTTGTCAAAGCATGTTTTTAAATTGTCTTCAGCAGTGTGCTGGCTATTTGTTCTTACTAAAATTCTATACTGCAGTGGGACTTTGCAGACTTAACCAAGTTATTTCAACCATAAATAGTTAAATCTTGATTTTATATCTGAGTTTCTTTGCATTTGGATCAAACTGTTTGTTACTGAAAACAAACTGAGATGTGATGCTTTGTGATATGCTGCTTGTACAGCATTTTGATGATTGCTCTGCCAGTCTTTACTTCCAAGGAAATATCATTTTTTTCGAATCTGAATTTGTATTAATTCTAGTGTATATTGAATTTTCTTTTTATTGGAGTTGTTGATTTTGAGCTTTCAGAGTTTGTTTACACCATCATCATTCTGTTCAGATGCAAATCTTACGAGAAGGCGAAGAAAAAAATGACAATATTGGAGGCTCCCAATGTCCTTACAATCGCATTGAAGCGCTTTCAGGTACATCTTGAAATCAAAGATGGTATTTTATTCCCATGTTACAGGCAAATTCTTATTTTTCATTACTGTGCTTGATTTTCAGTCTGGTAAATTTGGAAAGCTCAATAAATCTATCCGGTTCCCAGAGATCCTGGACTTGGCACCATATATGAGTGGAACTAGTGATAAATCACCCATATACAGGCTTTATGGGGTGATTGTTCACTTGGATGTCATGAATGCTGCATTTTCTGGTCACTATGTGTGCTATGTCAAAAACATCCAGAACAAGTGGTTCAAAATTGATGACAGCACAGTATGTTCTCTATCTTAATATGCAATGCAAGTTTATTTGGTTATTTGATATGTTTTTCCTGAAATTGCTTATGCTTGATTAATTGGGTATTTTGACATGCTTTAACCTGGCATCTCCAGCTCCCTTGGCTAAACTAAAAAATAACTTTATTGTTAATAATCTCCATTGGTGCAATACAAGAAAAGTTAGGGGTTTGTGGCTTTGTGCTTTAGTCAAGGAACCCTCGACATTTCTGTTTTGTTTAGGATTGTTGTCTGATTAAATCTTTTATTTAGATGACCAAGCCAGTGTATTGTGCATATTTTTTGTCTCTTTAAAGAAGTCCAAACCTTGATTATTGGTGATAAACCTGTGTTTTACCCATGTCCGTGAGGTAGCAAACCATATAGAGAATCAAAGTTTGTTTATTGTAGCAGTATCTTTTAAGGCTCTGGTTGGTTTTCTTTCTGGAAGTATTTTCATTGTAAGACCTATTGGTAGCTGGGTCCCAAGTTCTTCTTAGTCTCAAATTGTACTGTTTTGGTGTTAACACCTTCTCTGCTATGCATTAATTTTTTATGGATAAAATATCTACGTGTGTGTTTGTGCATTTGCTATTTTAAGCTTTTGATCATGGTATTGGCAATGATTGGCTAGGTTACAGCTGTGGAACTTGAAAGGGTTTTATCAAAAGGCGCATACATGCTTCTTTATGCAAGGTGATGGATCTCAGGAGATTAGTTCCATGAAGATTGAAATTTCTTGAGTGTTTTTTTTTTTTTTTATTGTGATGTTTGACTCAATTTAATATTTGCAGGTGCTCACCAAGGGCCCCAAGATCGATAAGGAGCAGAATAATATCTTCTGATCCTAAAAATAAATGCTACACCTCCAAAATCAATGCAACAAACACTGCATTGGATTCAAGATCCACATCCATGCAATCAAGTGCTTTCCAATTGCATCCCGATTCAATTCCTCCAGATAATTTGGCCAGTGTTGAATCTTTCTATATGAAGTTCCACCGGCTTCAGAGGATTTTAGAAGAGGACTCATCAAGTGACAGTTTCTCTTTTACTAGTGGCAACTCCGATGAAGGTTCGTGCAGTACTGACAGCACCCATGATTCTACAAGTACTGATGACCTTTCTGATTACATTTTTGGAGGTTGGAACTCTTGGCAGAATACATCTGATTCGGATACTTCTTCATCTTCCCCCCCTTTGTACTCAAGGCAATCACCTCATGGTGAGATGAACCAGCATGGTTCATATGCAGATTCAGGGGTTGGGGGTTCTGATCTTTGGGACAGGATACCCAGTGAGAGCAGCAAGCTGGTGTATTTGGAAGGTAAGGGAGGAACTTTTTTGCATTCTGACACGGCTAAACAAGGTAGAAAGTTAGCTAGTAGTAGTAGTTATGACTCAACAAAATTAGGATCAGTTAACCCTTTAAATGGTGTAAAATCCGGGGTATCCTTTAGAAGAACAGCGAGCGAAAGAACAGATTGAGCATTTATAAGCAGGCATTAAGTTAGAGGGGTAAATAAGAGTTGGGAGAGAGGGGCTGTATGTAATGTTGTACTCCTGTAGTTGGATTTGTTTAAAATAGATCGGCCATCACCATTTTGTCAAATTCCTTTCCGGGAAGTCCTCAGAGTGTATAGTGCAAGGGACCTTTTCCAAACCCCAGACAGTCCTTCACTTGAAAACAAGATATATATATATATAAAAATGATCACATTTTGAAGGCTTCTTTGTCGAGATGTATGCGGATGAGTATCTTTCCATGCTCAGAATGATTCTTACAAGCTAGCTGAGAAACAATCTGGGCTCGAGCCCGCTCTAATACGGAGCCAGTGGATTGCTCGTGAGCCCTCCCTAGTGCCATCTGTAGTAAGTAATCAACGAAGATCTACAATGACCCCAGCTCTCCCATAAAAAAAAAGAGCAAAAAAAGTTGCTAGATTAAAGCTTATCTTAGCAGAGGTTGTAAGATGAGCTGTGAGCCTGGCTTGCTCGAGCAGAGGTTGTAAAATGTGATTGTGAGCTGGTTATAAATTGTGGAAATTCAGGTGGAGTTGATCCAGTAGGATTAGAAGGTAGTGAAAATCATTATCGGCCAGTGGAGCCCATGATAATTAATTTTTAAAATTAATTTTTTATATAAAAATGAACTCTCAGGATTTACATGCTCGATTTTAAGATTGATGGAGGAACCAATTGGAAGTATCACCCGATACATAAACACAAGTTGATCGATTAATGTTAGTTAAATTTTAGGGTAAAAAGATCTTCCTTGAAATCAATCCCTTCGCAATGACTGACTGTTGTGTTGGTATGTGATTTAAAGTTTGAGCCCCTTTCTCTCTCCGTTTCCTTTTCCCACTCTTTTCTCCAACCGAATACAAGTAGCAAATGAAGAAGTCTGCAAAACCAACAAGGGGCAATGGGTACTGATCCCATCCCATCCCCACTAGCACCGAACAAGCTGAAGGGATTGATTTTTGGTTGTTTAACACAGTAAATTTACTTTTGGTAAAGTAACATAATTGAAAAAATAATTAGAAAACTAGCACACTTAAACGAGTCCCAAATGACATCTTCAACTTGTTTTAAATTAAAAACAAGGCATCTCTCTCTCTCTCTCTCTCCCCTCCTCGCTCTCACCACCGGCCGATATCTCTCTCTCCACCACCAGAAACACCCCTACTAGTCCTAAAACACTCTCCTCTCTCTAAAACACTCATCATTTTCTCTCTCTCTCTCTCTAGCTCTACCCCTGATATTTTAAACATTTCCTCTCAATTAACTTGATGTAATTTATGTTTAATTAGTGTTAATTTGATTTTATTGAATGTTAGGGTTTTAAATTAGGAATTAAGTTAATTAGATGTAATTGAAGTTGTTAATTAGATATAATTATTTTTTTTATTTTGTTTGATTATTAATATTTTAGGTTGTTGTTGATTGCGAATTAAAAAAAATGATGTGTTTGAAATGTTAGTGTTGATTTAGGTTAAATTAAGAATTAGGTTAATTAGATATCTTTTTAGTTGATAGTTTGATTATTTTATTAAATAATCAATGTTTTTTTTTTGTTATTGTTGATCGTGAATTAAAAAGATTATGTAATGAGATAGTTAGTGTTGATTTAGGTTAAAATATGAATTATATCGAATTTTGTATAAAATAATAATACCAGCTATGAAATACATGAATTTGTTTGATACTTTAATTCAATTGCAAATGTTAACACTTTTTTTTTATACAGGACCTCGAAGATAGACATGGTTCGGACTAGAGGAGGTTTGACCTCTTCTAGGAGTGCCAACAGGTAGGGCCATCTTGTTGCTAATGCAGGACCTGATGATAGGCTGGTGTTATATATGTAGGATCAACATCGTTTTGATAATATATAAAGAGGGGAGGTCAACTAAATATTTTAATTAATTTTGTTAATTTATTACAATTTTAATGATTTTTATTGATGATTTAAATATGTTTTTTGATTTTCAAGGCGGTGATTCAATGACACCTAGATAGCATACCTTGATGGAGTTGCATGAGCGTGTGTGTTTGTATGTTATCGAGGCTGATTTTTATGATATCAGTCAGCTGCGTCATATAAATCTTGACCATTCATTAATTGCAGCATTGGTAGAGTGATGGAGGCGCTAGACACACACCTTTCATTTGCATGTTGGTGAGATGACACCAATAATTCAGGATGTCACGATGTTAATCGATCTTCTGATAGATAGGATACCTATGAATAGCAGTCGCGACTCGATTAACAAAGATTCGTTATGTGATTGTCTATTAGGACAAGTGCCTCTAGCTAGTGTTTATAGGGGCGCGACTGCATCAAGTTAACATGGTTGGACACTAATTTTAATACCCTCTAGTAGATATGACAACATACCAGCTGTTTATGTATGCTCGGGCATACATATTACACATGTTTGGAGGATTTATTTTCACAAGTACTGCTGGCAATGCAATTCCGTTGTACTTTTTAACAATACTTGATTATTTGTTAGCTATTCCGAATTACAGATGGGGGGTCATGCTTGTATACCAGCAACATTGCAAAGCATGTCTAAAAAAGAGAAGACAAATTGCCAGGTGTCTTCTATTTCTTCAGGAATATGTATTTTAAATTATTTGATTACTAGAATTAATGA
>Ga0307511_10007461_pt1 | contig 10995 bp, 6 predicted proteins | sample 13_EM_MG_FD_200266 | JGI IMG/M metagenome (GOLD analysis project Ga0307511, IMG submission 200266) | Populus trichocarpa ectomycorrhiza microbial communities from riparian zone in the Pacific Northwest, United States - 13_EM | ecosystem: Host-associated > Plants > Roots > Unclassified | place...
CTAACTACAAAATTTTTTTTTTTTTTTTTTTTTTTTTTTTTTTTGTACTCATTACTCATATTCATACTATGGTATATGACGAGGACATGCATCCCCTGGTGGCTACCCGGCTAGATTATCCTGCCCCTGAGCCATGTCTGCCTCTCTCCCCTGAAAATGTAAAAAAGAAAAATAGGTACATGTTCGCTACTCCCCCCTCCCGACTCCAATCCAGCTCTCCCCTCTCACCCCGCCCCCTGGTTTCTCAAAAAACCCGTTACTTCTCCCCAGAAGGCTCTGTCCTCCCAGATCTCTTCCCACTGTCTTTTCTTGCCTCCCACACATCTGGAAGTTAGTAGGTGTACGGCGTTCTGTGTCTCCCCGCATCCGCACCTGGAATCCCCCGCTCTCCCGATCTTGAACATCCAATGCTTGTGCGGACCCTTATCCGTGTGTAAGTACGTGAGTCCTCTCACCTCGTCCCTGTCCCACTTCATGTGTTTCTTTTTCTGGAAAAGTGGGTATGCCTGTCTGATGCCCGCTGGTGTTGCTAGGCTTGGATCCGACCTCCATACCCCCTTCTCCACCCCCTCACGTGCCCTCCTGTCTGCTTGTTCGTTCCCCTCAACTCCGCTGTGTCCTTTTACCCACTCAAGGGTCACCCCCTCCCCCGCCGCTCTCACTATTCTTTCATCTATCCACGACCTCACCTTCTGTGCTCCGGACAGCAAGTACTGGCACCTCTTAATTGCCGCCTGGCTATCGGATCTTACCTCCTTGTAACCTTCTTCCCACGCACCGGCTATTCCAAGGACCTCAGCATCCATGACTGTCGCTAGGGTACCCAGGAATATCGCTCCTTCCGCTGTCGCTGCCGCCGCTACCCCTCCTACCCTCGAACCATCCGTAAAGCCTATCCCTTTTTCCGTCGGGTTCTCCGGCCTCTTTATCGGCAGGTCCTCCCCTCTCCATCTTAAGATGACGTCTTCCTCTCTCTCTAGCTCCTCCCGGAGGATTCTCTCTGCTATCGGTCTCAGCTCTGGTTCGTCCCTTGCATACACGCTCGCCGCCCATCTCACTCTCTTTCTGTGCGTCAGGACCTCCAGCTTGCCTATCCCCGTTTCGTCTTCTATCTTGTCCTCGTTACTCCCTTGATATCCCATTGCTACCCATCTTGCCACCCTCCTCACCAACCTCGAGGCCTCCTCTGTCGGGTGTTGATGGAGCTCTGATCCGTACGTTAAAATCGGTAGGAGCTTTCCGATTACCACTTTTCTTTTTTCCTCCGGGGGAAGCCTCGTTAGCCTCCTAATCACATTGAAGGCTGCCTCTGCCCTTCCCGTCCTAAACTTCCAGTGTTTCTTTCCCCTTAGATCCACTCCTAAGTGTACTCCGTTCTTCCAATCTTTTGACCTGTCCCATTGAACGTGGAAGTCCCGTGCCGTAGCCTCTAGCACTTCGTCCATTGGTCCTAGCGGCCCAACTCTCACTGAGTTCACATCGTCTATATATGAAAGGGGTGCAAAGCCTCTTCCCCCCTTCCCTCCGCCCCCTCGGGTGCTCATCTTGTGTCTTCCGTCCTCCTCCGCTTTCTTTAACTTCTCCTCTGCTTCGTGTACCATTGCCGACATGTATATCATGAAGAGTGCTGGCGATAGTGGTGAGCCCTGCGGAGTCCCCCCTACCATTGTCCCCTCCCCTATCCTCTTGCCGTCTACCTTCACTTCGAAATTTCTTGGTCTCAGGAAGTGGTCCACGTATTGTTGTGCGTCCTCGTGTCCCTCCAACACCTTTCTTACGGTTTCCCTATCTAGGGAGTTGAAGGCTGACTTTATGTCTCTCCCATATACCTCTCCGCCTGTCTCTTTCCTGATTTGGTCCATCAACATCACCGAGTCGATCGCTCCTCTCCCTTTCCTCCCCGCAAAGGCTCTCTTGTGGAAGAGCTCTCTCCTCTTTCCCAACTCGTGTGCAACTACCTTGTCCGCCAGTTTTCCTAGTACGTTCAGCAGAACAATCGGCCTCCACCCCTTCACTTTTGAGTGATCTTTCCCCGGTTTCGGAATTATCACTATCGTCATGCCCCTGTCCTCTGTTTCCCCATAGTAATTAATGTCCAGCTGAGCTACCATTCCCACGTCCTCCAAGACTGCCCTCCCTAGCCTCGTATCTTTCACTATTTTCAATAACCTCCAAGTAACTCCGTCTGGTCCTGCGGCTGATGTATTCTTCGTCCTTGACAGTGCCGTCCTGACCGCAGCCCTCGTCTCCTCCCTGGGTACTACCCTCCTTGTCTTGTCTCTTCGCTCCGTGTCTGGGTTCGGTTCCCCGCAGATGATGTTATGTTGTAGGAAGGCTTCGCACTTCCCCGCCTCATCATGTTCCTCAATTATCTTGCCATCTTCCGTTTGCAGGCTCCCGCACCTCTCTTTCAGGTTGAATGGGTTCTGGGCTACCCTCGCTATCCTCCATACATCCTCCCCCTCTTCCACAAACTTCCTCCACTGTTCCGCCTTTGCTTCCTTGATCTTCTTTTTGAAGAGCTTTCGCGCCCCCTTGTCTTTTGCCGCTTTCTTCCTGAGCTCTTTAAATTCCTGCCGCCACCACCTTTTGGATCTCGAGCATACCTCCACCGTTTTACTCCATTCCTCCTTTAGTAGTCTCACCAGCTCTTTCCCTGCCTGTCCCGCAAACTCATACTCGTGCCCTGACCTCTGCTTCCCTTTCCCTTCCTCTTCACTCTTTTTCTCCCTCTCAACGTACTCCTCCACCTTCTTCCAGTTCGTTCTCGTAAGTTTTACTGCTTCTCTGTTTCTTAACTTCACTTTTGCCTCCACTGCCGCGTGATCCGATAGGCACCCCCACCCCTCTTTGATCGCCCACAGGCTCCCCCCTGATTTCGCCAGGACTCTGTCTATCCTGCACTTATGTCGTCCCCACTTGTGTGTGTGCTGTGTCGTCCCGATGTCATCGAACTCCAATTCCGTTATTATCCCCTCCAGTGCCTTTTTCTTTGACCCCCCGCAACAGTTGAAGTCCCCTATCACCACGTCCATCTCGTTCATTATTCCTCTCATCGTGTTTGATACCTTGTGATGGTCCCACTGGGGTGGAAAGTATCCCGCTCCTACGTTTCCCCCTATCTCCACCCACTCCCCTCGCCCCCTCTTCCTGCATTTAATTTCACAGTCCTTCCTTGTATATACCCCTAGGTATTTTGTGTTCACCCTCAAGTCATATGCCCCATGTTGATTCCTCCTCTCCACATCCTGTACTTCCTCCGCCACCACCACCACATCCGCCTCAAGTTCGGCCCCCAACTGTAACAACAAATCCGCCTGGGCTCTGCCTCTCCTCCCGTTCAGATATAAAATCTTGCTTAACATTCTGGGGGGGGGGGTGGAGCTCTGCTCCCGTTCTGGTTTCCCAGTGGTTCCTTCTGATCGTGGTGCTTCTTTTGATTTTGTGGCCTCCCCTTTGGGTATCTGTTGTCTATCTCCTCTTCTACCGTCTCGAACCTGCCCAATCGTTTCTCCTCTTCCTCTACCAACCTCTCGACCTCCTCTCTTCTTTTCTTCAGGTCCGCTAGGCTCTCCCTTCCCCTCAGGCATTCTCTGTCTAAATGCAATCCGTTGCAGAGGTTGCATATGGGGAGCCTCCTGTTCTGTCCGCATCTCTTGTGTCTCCAATCCCCGCAGTCCACACAATTGTCCTTCCCTTTGTACGGTGACCATTGAGGTGGGACATATGGGCCATGCTCCGACGTTCTTGACGACACCTTATAGCCTTCCTCGTTCACGTAGAAATTGTGGTTTCCGTCTCTTGACAGCGGGTAGACCTTCAGCTTCCCTACCATATTTTTCCCGAAGGATATGTAGGTACTGTCAACGCAGTCCCTCGCTGGCGGTTCCCCCTCCCTCCTAATTAGTGTCATAATGAGGCCGGTTGGCTCTCCCTCGTACGTGTCGAAATTCCGCCTCTGGCCAGCCCATTGTGGGGCCCTTGGGGCTAATTTCCATCCGTTCGCCTGTGCAATCTCTTCTGCTCTCGTCCTCGCTAGGGCTCCTCTCTCCCTGCCGTCTACATTTTCCACAATCACTTCCCTCCACCCACCCATCTCCATTGCCGTGATCGTCCAATTCCGTTCTATCTTGGAAACCGCTCCCAATACCACTGCTCGGACCTGGTTCCTAGGTAGCCAGTTCTCGACTTGTACTGTCACCACTTTCTCGTTCCTTCGGGAGAAGTGGTACGATATCCCCAGTACCAATACTGTTGCCTCTGGGGCCACCTTCTTCAACGCTACCTCGATCCTGGCTCTGTAGAGCCTCTTCCACTCCTTCTCCTGTGCTCCGTTTCCAGTTCGTGGAGCCCTGCAATCGCCTAAGTGTATACTGATCACTTCTTTATCTGTCTGCCTCTCCTTCCCCTTTCCCTTTCCTTCTCCTTTTTTTGCCTTCAATTCCACTTTTCCTCTATCTGTCACCGTCTCCGGCCTTGGTTCCGGATCTGCGTTTGCCTTCGAGTCTACCTTCAGGCGGGGTTCCCCTAACTTAGTCTTTCCCTCCGCAGAGCTCTCGCTCTCCTTTCCCCTCTCGAAAACTATCTTTCTCTTCTCGCCGTCTACCTCAGAACCTGGTTTTTTTCCCGTTCCTTGCCCGTTACTCCCTTGGGTGGCCCCCAGGCCTCTCCTCGGAGTACGTTGTTGGACGTGCTTGAATGGTTTCTGGTATCTCGAGGGGCCTGGCGTGGGAGCATTGCCCTGCTTGAAGCAGGTGAGATCGCTGTGTTCGTAGAGCTTGCATAGGTTGCAAAGGTGGGGCATTTGTTTCGGCCCTTTTGGGGCGTTGACCAAAATTGAGTCCTCTCTCTTCTCCGACTTCCCTCCGCCTCTCGTCTCGACCCCAGCCTCCTGTCGTGGCCCCCGGATTAACACCTTGTCCTCCCCCTTCGCCTCCTCAGCTACCACTGTAATGCCTGCCTCTCTCCACCACTCCTCGCCCCAGTCTGAGCTCTCTATCTTTTTCTCTCTGCTGTCCTCCTCCCCTCTTCCCCTCTCGCTCTCCTTGCAGAGATCACACAACCCCTTAATCCTCTTCTCCTCCTCCTTTCCTGTTTCCCTACCCAGCCCTCCTTCCCTCATCTTTCCGGTCACCTTCTCAACTATTCCTTCTTCCCCCCTAACCGACCTCCCGGCCGGCTCTGCTCTTGCTTTCGACTCTCCCTCTTTCCGATGAGTGCTTGTCTCACCCCGCTCCCCTTTCTTCCACTTCGCCGCTTCCACTACCCTTTCAAAAACCTCCTCCTCCTCCTTCCTGAGGTCCGCTTCCCCTTGCTTCTTGCTGTCTTCCGCCACTTGTCTTAACATTTCTGCCTCCTTCTCTTCATCGTACTGGATCGTCGCAGCCCGACTCTCCCCCACTTCCGGTTCCGGTGATAATTCTGGTTCCATTGGGATCTCGTTTGCGATAAATCCAATTGTCAGTTCGTCCTTTACTGCTCCGAGTACCTCCGTGATTAGGTCCCTCCTGGGCTCCGTGAGACCGCTAATCGGTGATGCATCTAGCGACGAGTACGGACCCGTGTCCCATTGTCCGGGGATTCCCCTCTCCGGTGTCTTCAGCTCCCACTCTAAATCCAACTCCCCTATTCCTTTTCCAGTCTCCCCTTCCGACCCCTTTCCCACCGCGGCTGGAGTATCCAACACTATGGGGTTAGCCTCCCTTCCTCCAGGACGCTCTGCTGGAGTATCCAGCAATACAGGATTGGATTTCCTTCCACCAGGGCGCCCTTCGTAGCCCCTTTTCCCCCCTATCGTGCCCCTGTAGCCTTTGCGGATGGCGGACGCAGTCCTCCCTTTCTCAGTTTCCGTTTCCGAGTCGGGGTCCGTATCTGAGTCTGTATCCGAGCACTGTCACACTGGCTCCTTATCTTTCCTGTCTGTTGTTGGGTCAGCCCTCCCCCCCTCCGGTCATGGGGTGTCTTCTGATAGTGACTTAAATATCCTCCTGAGTTCAAACCTCAACCTTCCCACAGCTTCGGCGACCGCACCTTTTACTGTGCTTCCCATCGCAGTTTCCAAAGTCGTAATTTCCCTGTAAATGCACCTGAGGTCCTCTCGGATTACGTTATGGTTGACGTGTAGTTTCGAGAGGGAATCCATAACTGCAGCTTGGTTCTTGTACCCTATTGTTTCCCCTTCCTTGATCTCATTTCCCAGCCTCGCCAACCACTTCTTCTGTTCCCCTGTGCCCTTGCTTACTTCCCTCCTAACTTTACACACCTCTTCCCTGAGCTCTCGTATTTCCCCGAACATCTTTTCCCGTCCTTTCCTTTCTCCCTGTGCCAGCGCGCGCATCCTCTCCAGCTCCTTCCTAACCTCCGCATTTTCCCTGGTGTTGTCCAGCATCCACTTTTCCATCCTACTCCATCGTCCCTCCATGTCGTCTCTCCGGCGCTCTTCTCGGATCGTGGCTTCACTTCCTTGCTCCTCCCATCCCCGTGCGCTCGTGATCTCCATTATCCTGTGAGTCGTTTGCCTCCCGGTTGTTGCACCGGGTTCGGCGTACTCCAGCTCCAACTCCAACCCTTCTTGGTCTGGCTCGATCATAGCCTCGCTTCCTTGCTCCCCCCATCCCTGTGCATCCGTGATTTCCGCTATCCTGCGTGCCGTTTGCCTTCCGATTGTCATCCAGGGCTCAGCTCCTTGGTCTGACTCTATCGATTCCTCCCTTAGCTGCCTGTCCGCATCTCTTCCAGTTTTTTCCTCTTGATCCTGTCTTAGCTGTCTGTCGGCTAAGTCCAGAGTGGCGGAGAGGGAGGGGCCCTCGTGTCCCAGCCCCGAGCCATTTGGGGAGCACTATATGCTCACCTTCGTCGCTCCTTTGCATGTGTCGCAGTACTGAGCCGCTTCGCCGGGCTGTCCTCCCACGACAATCGTTCCTGCTGACTGTTGAGATGGGCAGACTACCCCGAAGGCTACCGCATCCAGGTCCCTAACCGCTCTCTTTGCTTCCTTCGAAAAACTGCTGTGTGTGCACCATCTACCTCCCTTCTTCAGCCCAGTCCTTCCTGCCAGCGCGGGGATATCCACATGTCGATCAATCCATCCCGTCCCTCTTGCCGCCGCCTGTCTAAACCTCTCCTTGTCTTCCTCTGTCATGTCATCCCATGCTGCCTGTAGACAGAAGACCGTCGTCCCTGTTACCACCACGATTGCCTGTCCCAGGGAGATTCTGCTAAGTGGGTAAACCACCATCGATGTTCCCCCCTCTATTCTCAGGATTCCCGACCTCGCTGCCTCCTCCATCTCCTCCCTCGTTTTGCCCAGCTCTCCGTGTCCCTGCTTCGCGAAATTGTCCATGCTCCGTGTTCCGGCGCGGTCGTATTGCTCCAGCTCCGACAATACCGTATTGCTCAGTGTCGTGTCGTCGTGGGAGCGTGGTGTGGGAGTTCTTCGTCTTCTAATTGGACCGATCGCGGGTGTGGTGTGATATATTGTGAACCGGGCTGCTGTGGGAGTTCTCTGAGTTCCCAGTGGCCGCTCATTTTCATGTGATTCCGTGTGTTTTGTGACCTTTGTCCCTGGTTGGCTGCGGCCTGGTGTGGGAGATATGTTGTCGTCTACTGGTTGACGATGTCGTGATAGCTCTGAGCTGGCCTGACCGCCCGTACGAGGTGTGCGGGAAGTCGTGCAGGTTATCGCGAGATTTCAGAGCTTCGGGGCCGAAGGAAGGGATAAAGGATGTGGTAAGGGAGAGAGAAGAGGTGGTGATCGTGTTGCCGCTCTCGCGGGCTTTCTCATGGTGTTGTCCGTTCGTGCGTAGCTGTCCTGGTCGTTGCGTTCTGCCGTTTTTCGAGAATTTTTTTGTTCGTGTCGTTGATGTTGTCTATGTTGCTGTACAGACAACTCTCGTTATAAGCATATCCGATATAAGCATATATTCATTATATGCATGCCCCTCATGGTCCCCCCACATATGTAACAGGGCGTAATTTTCTCTCGATATAAGCATATACTCACTATAAGCATGTCACCTCTGGTCCCGACCGTATGCTTATAACGAGAGTTGTCTGTAGTACCCATCACAAGCACCCGCTACCTCCAGTATAATACTCCCCGTACCTAGCTATCGTTTGGCAAGCATACAGGCGTTCTTAAACAGCTCATATACCTCACTTTCCTCACCCCAACCGCGTGCATACTACAGTGGCGTGTGGCCATTGAGGTCAGGCCTATGAGGCATTGCACCTCGGCGCAACAAAACCCTCGACATGGCCACATTCGCTCGTGCTGCAGAATATGACAACGGCGTGCGACCTTTGACATCATCGATGTCAACCTTTCCACCTCTGTGTAGTAATAGCTCGCAGAGCGCGACTTCTCCATTAAACCCAGCACAATACGAGAGTGGCGTGCGGTCATTGGAATCCATAGAGTCAACCGAGGCTCCCCGATCCAACAACAGCTTGCAGAGATTGTAGTTTCCGAATCCCGCACAATGCGACAACAGCGTACGTCCACTGGAGTCGGCAGAATCAACGGCGGCGCCCCGATTCAACAATAGCTCGCTTATGCCAATACAATTATCTAGCTGTCGGGAAGTATGCGGCAGTGGTGTGCATACCAACCAGATCAGTGGTGTGCAGCCATTGGAATCCGTAGAATCAACCGCGGCGCCTCGATCCACCAACAGCTTGCAGACAGAGAGGTTTGCGAGTTCGGCAGAATGTGAGAGCGATCTGCGCCCGCTGAGGTCAGCAGCGTCAACGGCGGCGCTTCGGTTCAGCAATAGCTTGCATATGTATTCACCACCGTCTTGCCGCACAGAATGCGACAGTGGTGTGCTGCCACTAGAGTCTCTGGTGTCTACTTGCGCACCTCGATCCAACAATAGCTCGCAAACAGAGACATTCCCGAGTTGAGCACAATATGACAGTGGCGTGCGTCCGCTAGAGTCAGCAGCGTCAACGGTAGCGCCTCGATCCAACAATAGCTTGCATATGTCTTCACCACCGTCCCACCGTGCAGCATGTAACAGCGCCGTAGTGCCACTAGAGTCCCGCGCGTCAATATGGGCACCCCTATCCAACAATAGCCTACAAAACATAATCCGCTCAGACTCCTTGGCCGCATAAACCAGTAGTGGACCATCCGCACCTAAACTAAGCATTGTTTGGAATGTGAACCAATTGTCCTCACGTATTGCTCTATGTAACCTTCCGCCGGAACTCCAGTTTACCCTCCGACGGACTTGTTTTTGCGTAGTCGTTATCGATTGCTGGTATGGGATTGGATCAAACAAATCAGACAGAGAAATAGGGAGCTCAAGTACTGAGATTTCTGAGATGGAAAGATCTCCCAAGCTCATATCAGAGAGCATTGACCAGGCGACTCCTTTAGTAATGCTGTCATTGGAGAAAACTGAACCGGAACTCCAGTCAACTCCATGGCTCCAGAGCCGTTTATATGGTCTGGAATTCTTAACTTCCTCACCCCATGACGGGACCAGGGACCGGAGCGAGTGTCTAGACAAGTATGAGGTTGCAGTACTGATAGAGGCACCATCAATATCATTGGGATGTGAAACAGAGCTGGAACTTTTACTTGACGATGAGGCAGGTATCGAGCACGCGGTAACTGTTTTTTGGGGAGTAGTGGGGCATCCTGAAGCATTACTAATATCATCAGATGCATCATGAGGCCGGCTTATCAGCTGGCGGAGCTGTGCCGCTACGTCGCTGTGTGACTCCGCGATTTTCTCTGATATCTTTTCGACTTGTTCATGTAGGCTGGCAAGCTGTTGTGATGTAGAATTGCTAGAAGAAAAATATTCTCAGTACAGGGCTCAAGAAATTCGCAGGTGTGCCTATAAAATTTACCACTGGATAATCGTCAACATCATGTGTAGGCTTGATTTATGTCGTTCAAGTTCCAAAAGAATTTCCCCAGCCTCCGCCTCCTTCCACAGGGCCCACCGCGCTCGTGCTCCCAAACTCGCACTCGCAACCTCACTGAGCTTCTTATCCAGACCCGAGTGGGCTAAGACACAACTACTCAAAATTGTCATCAGGTGATGCAGGGGGAGCATGGTCAGCCGACTTCTGCTAGGCCTTTTCTGGCCTTCTAACAGCATTTGCACTTGACCAAAAATAAGATGCAGCTGCTCCATCTCCTCACTAATGCGGCGGATGGAATTGGGCGCATCTTTTCCGGAGTCATAGAGCTGTTTGGCATTGCTGGCGATCTTGGCGGAGATTGCAATCAGGCCACTGACTGAAGCGATTATTGGTAGTGGATCGGACATTGGAAGTCTGGTATCCAGAAGTTAACTGGGCGATGTCCAGCTCAAAGAAGTTTATATACCGACAGACTCAGGATTTACCGGTAACATGGGTAGGCGAGACATCGACTTTCAGCCCAAACCCCTTTTTTCTCGGATCCTAGGTAGTAGCTCAGAGTAAGTCATGACATATGTATTTTCGGATATTTGTTCCATCTACCCCCCTATTGTAGGTACCACCTTCCACCTGTGCTATGTATGTAGATATTAATTCATGGTCGAGCTGCCCTGTGGGGCTGTGATTCTAATTCTAGTACTGAACAGCTGCATGTCTCATGACTGCGCATGCAAGGATGTGCGGCGACTTTCGTGGTCAGCGCAGGAGAATTTAGCGTGATCTGACTAACCGCTTCCGAGTCTCCTTGGGAATTATTTTGGAATTCCGCCAATGTTTTTTTTTTTATTTTTTACAAGTCTCAGCCTTAGGCTATGACGAGCCCCCCGGAAACCCGGGAGGATTCAGAGCGCACCCCTACTCCACCATTACCAAGACCATTTGGGACTTAGCCAAGACTTAACTCCGTAGAGTGTCTGACTAAGACAACAGGGGGAACCTCTTTAGGACAAACCCATGCTCCTTGGCTGTTGGAAAATCTTTTTGGGGGGTGCAGGATTCGATCCTACGCACGCATAAGCATGCAACCAAGATGGCTTCCAACTACACCCCGCCGCG
>Ga0307511_10007462_pt1 | contig 10993 bp, 11 predicted proteins | sample 13_EM_MG_FD_200266 | JGI IMG/M metagenome (GOLD analysis project Ga0307511, IMG submission 200266) | Populus trichocarpa ectomycorrhiza microbial communities from riparian zone in the Pacific Northwest, United States - 13_EM | ecosystem: Host-associated > Plants > Roots > Unclassified | place...
AGGGGAGAAAGGGGAATATTATATGTAGCTGAAACATAGATAAGCAAGCAAGCCGTATAACCAGCCAGCCAGACACCTTGCAAAGAAAAGGATGAAAGCAAAGGAAACAGGTCAAGATAAAGAAAAGCAAACAAACAAAAAAATACATAGACTGTATGCTCAGGCAGCCACTGGCTGTACATCATCTTCCAAGACTTTCAAATGCTCTGAATGAAGTTAATGTCTCGCCTTCAAGTTGTCTCTCTTCCTCACCCGTGGCTATTCCTCCTCCGCCTTTCATACCCCATGAGTCCTCCCTCTCCCCCCACTCTTTCCCCCAAGCCCACCTCCTCCATGCCCACTCTTGTCCACACCCCCACCAATATCACTCTTTACCTTCTTCCCGGCCTCCACCGCCGCCTTCCTCTTCACCCCGCTCCTCCCCCCCTTCCCACCTCCACCTGCACCACCCCCCTTCCCACCTCCACCTGCACCAAACGCACCCACCTCATCCTCATCCTCTCCACCCCCACCGGCCTCTTTATTTAACTCCCACGCCCATGGAAACCAGTTCCTAACCACATCCTCATACTGCCCCTGGGCATAGACCCCCACGGGTGGTGGCTCCATAACATCCCTTCCCCACGGATGGCTCGCCGCAGACCCATGCCCCTCCCCTGACAGCCTCCCACTGCCAGTTGCACCAGGATGAGTATGACCAGGCGCATCCTCCTTGGCCCTAACGATCCTATACCCCGCCATCGTCGTAACCCAGTCCCTACTTTTTTCCTCCTCGGCATCACCTGCATCCAGCAGCTCCATCCTCACCGACTCCCATTCATACCCTAGAAATGTTACCGACCAAGGTGCGTGCTTCTTTCCTCTCTCAGCCCCGACCTTTGATGCCTCCAAATCCCAATTAAGCCTGCTCGGTTGATTCGGCTGCTCTATCAACGGGAAAGGCTGGTTCTTCTCCGGCACATAAATTCTATAAAACCCCAGATCCGTAAACGCAATACTTTCTATTCCTGCAAGGAGGACATCTAGCGGTACATCCACATCGACGAATTCATCCGGGTGGCCGACGACACTGTGTTTGATTGGGGAGTTTGCGCGGGCGCGGTTGATGCCGTCGATGACAGTTCCTAGCTCAAGGATTCCACCGACTAGACTCTTCTGCTCATCCTCCAGATTCCATTCCTCCACTCCTGCTGCGTCGGGGAGATTTGATGCTTTTTCGGGGGTGGTGGATGCAGAAGGGCCAAGTGGTGGTGCTGGCATCTTCCCCGTACCACGACTATCCCTCTGCTTCGTAAATTTACCCAGCCGGTTCCTTTGCGGTCGGGGTTGTACGACTTTCCCTTTCCCAATCCAGCTCAACCTCCTCGCAAGCATTGGTACTGCGTTAGGCAAGCCGCACGTAGCCATGATCTCGCTGATACCCTGGTATATAAGCGCCTCTTTGTCAAGAACTGGCATCCAGTTGCGTGTTGGTGAGGTGAGCAGGCTGATGGGGTAGCCGTAGAGAATGGTTTTTTGCTTGGCGAGTTCGAGGGCGGCGAGGATCTCGGAGTCAGGGGAGGGTTGGTGGTTGGAGTCAGAGTCAGAGTCAGAGTCAGAATCAGGGGCAGTACTGGGAGGAGGGGGTTGCGAGGCCTGGGTAGAGGTAGAGGTGGGTTTCTCTTGTTGACATTGACGTTGGTGGTGGTGTCTTTGTGTATTGGTTCGGGGCACTGATGGTAGGTGGGGATTAACGGTTATAGTCCCATAGTCGTACTCATCATCATCATCGTCATCCACATCATCATGACCATCATCATCACTGTAGTCATACTCACTCTCATGCCTCTCCTCATCCATCTCCTCAGCTGCATCAGCCATGCTCTGCTCCCTCACCCTCTCAACCTGTACTGCCTGCACAGCCTTCTTCTTGTGACTTCTCTTACCCTCGCCTTCCCTCGCTTTGCGTTTATGTGACCTAGCAGGTATGGACGGCCTGCTATGTCCGTGATGACTATCGGGCGAACCAGGCCCCTCCCCTAGATCTTCCCCAGGCCCATCAGCCCCCACGGCCTTCTGGTACGCCCTGTTGCGAGTTTTCCTGACTGCACCATCGAGATATGCGAATTGGGCGAAGGTGGGTGATATCCTGCCTTTCTCGCCTGGGGCATCCGGGGTGGTTGCAGAGGTAATGGGTTGGTTGTTGGAGTGGCTGCCGGTGGTGCTGGTTTTTTGGGGAGAGTGGTGTACGTGGTCGTGAGAGGTGGTAAGGTTAGAATTACGAGGCATCCCGACGGTGGAGTGCACGTGGAGGGGAGGTAAGGTTTCGAGTTGGGGGCACAGTGATGGTTGTAGCTCGAGGGGTGCAGGATTTCTTTGAAGACGTATTTGTAGTGGTTTTGGTTCTGGTCCTGGCTGTGGTTCTCGAGTACAGGTATTGGTGGCAGGATTAGGGAAATAGCCAAGAGTAGTTAGACCCTGTACAGTCGATTGGCTGCTTCTGCTCTATCTGCTGGATGGTAGCGCTACCTACCGTTGGAAGAACTGCTTGTGCCGAGCAATTTCAGACAGCAGGCACGGAATTCGAAGGGGATATTGGATATGAGCGCAGTACAGATTATAACAAGGGAGTAAGTACGTGTTTCCTGAAGACACCTAAACTTCCGGCACGTGGATCAGGTGGGGGGGGGGGTAGCTGTTTGGTTTGGGAGCTTGGTGGGGAAAGTTTGTTTCTTCGTTTACTCGCGGCTACGTAAACAATCACCCAATTATACGTTCGGTGCGAGAACAGTTCATAGGTACACACCTGCCAGTTATGCGCTGGAGAGGTTTTTTGTCGCATTTCTCAATAGGTGGGGCTGTGCCCGGCATCTGCTTATGTAGTGGTCTTATAAGCCAGGGTATACACTGTACAGTATCAGGTCTGTCTATGTGTTACTAGTACCAGTGGTAAGTAGGTAACCATCTATTCTATTGTATTCAGTATTGACTCGAGGACGAGAACTAGGCTCGAGACAACTATGAGGCGTTGGAATATGTGTGCCGTGCTGGCACAAGCCCGTACCGGGCTGGCCAACCTGAGCCTATTCGTCTAGTTACGTGAAACCTGAACAGAGGCAATCAGGCGTAGAGCTAGACCTCAAACGAGCCTTAAGACGAAGAACAGAGGCGGATACCGCTATCACATGGGTACGGAGTCACATAGGAATATCAGGAAACGAGAAAGCAGACAACCATGCAACGTTCGAAGCCTTCCTAGGAGGGACCGCAGCAGCCGCACCCACGGCAACGGAGGAAGGGATCAGGGCGGCATCCAAGGCCACGAGAAAGGGGGGGAGAGCACAGACAGGATTCGACAAGAATCGGACCGACTGGCATTGTCCGCATATACCTGGCCCAGAACGGACCGCGGCGCCTCGAAGCACTGGCTATACCACATACGCAAGGCCGAGTTCCCGGCTTGTGGATGCGGCCACCTGATTCAGAACGGCTATCACATCACGTTCGAGTGCCCCAAGCACCGAACGCAGGGAAGGACCCTACTGGGGACAAAAAAGGCATGGGAAGAGCTGGATAGCCCAGATTGGAGGAAAGAAGGCGATGGCGAACCTTTCGATGCGATTGAAGTATGCTTTACCTACTTATGCAACGAAATGTCCTAAGATAAGATATGTCAGAGTATCAGTCAGTTCAGCTCGTTTTAATTTCAACCGGTATTCTTGTATATATCTGCACGGGCGGGCCTAACTAACTTGGCTCACTATGATCACATAACGCGCCCATACGGCCCACCATGAGCACATACCTACGTGATCATGCTTATATTCATGCGGACCTTCAGTTGAAGGTCCCAATCCCATACCTCAGATCAGTGCACTTGCTCTCGTGTGTAGCTTCCTTCATTGGATATCGATTCACCACTCCATCCCTTCGAATAGAGGATGTATAGGAAAGTCTCCTAACCAGACTACTAAGGATATACACAGCCACGGGCTTTGGCTGGCTGCCAGATCCAATAACCGAGCGGGGACCTCTTCAAAAGGCAGTTTGGATCGTGTTTGCCCTACCGGCCCCGATGCATTCTATGTAATACGTATGTAAGGCATAACGAACTGCAGCATACAAGCCACCATTTATTGATCAGCGGATCACTTGATCCATATCTGGGGCTGTTTAGCCCAAGTAAGAGGCAATTGTTGATTAGGGGCCGTGTATGAGAGCTACAGAGCATATATCCTGTAATTAAGACAGTATCTATGAACTCGACAGTATTTTCAGATCCGGTTGCTCCAGTAGGTATCGTGTTAAGAGTGCCTTCTTACTCACCAATTTCTATAGTAAGAGTAGTCCACCCGAGCGATCTCTGTTTATCTTGACCATTGTGGGGCCATAGGGTGGTCGTGCAGATTAACTTGTACGTGCCTTGGATCTATTCGGAGTTTTTTTAATAAAATAAAAAATGAATAGCATAGACTAGTTGGTGACTTATCTACCTCGACTATGCCCACATTACTACCGATAAGTAAGTATTGCTGCCTACGGTACCGGCTGGTACAAGTTAAGTGTCAAGCGTTTTGTGAAACTTCAATCGTCTGGATCGACCCCCGAGCCGCCAATCGCGATTGTTTTTCATAATTATACCTTAATGGCATAAAGCCGGTTTTAAAAAATTATCATCTGTTTATTCGGTATGTGGAGTTAATGGACTTTATTTTGGGGCCAGGGGGTTCACCTTGAGTTGGCATTACCAAGTAATAGTAGTAGACTTAGCTAAGAATGAGAATCATCAGGGCTCGAAATATTTAAATGGTTTTAAGGTTCCTCCCCGGTTAGGTAGCGAGTACCAGTGTGAAGCTGTTGCTCCACAGCGTCCTTGCCGGGATCTGCGGAGGAAAAGAATGCCGGTCGGCTGCACGATTTCCATCACACGCAACCAACGGTTGATGTCGAGATGTGAGCATTGAGGTCTAATAAGCGTGGGATCAAAATGAAGAAAAAAAACATGCCCAGAATGCAGGGACTGCCCGTATTTTGAACAATACCTTATTAATTCGCGAGGAGGAAAGTACTACGCGGCAAGACAATACTGGGACAAGGGGGGTTATATTATGCTAGGATTATCCTTGGGGAGCAGATTTCATAACTATTTTTGCTGCTGGCCTCAACCTAGTCTTTCTTGTATAAGACAGTACTCGTATCCGTATATAAGCGGGTATCGACAGTAACCCAAGGCTTCCCAGCCACCTTGTTTTACTTGCGTATTAATACTCCGTACGGTACCTACCGTTGGTATTGCGTGGTTGCAAGCAAACACCTCCGGGCTCGAGCTTGTGTTCGTCTCGTGCCCAGGCCAACCACAGCGTCTTGTATTCTACTCTTGATACTGTGCAACGTTCCGCTTCATAGTCCACGAGTGCGCTCCCTGGAGCCGTCCATAACAAATAGTGAAGTCTCGATATAAGCAACAGGACCCCTGTCCCGCCAGAGTTTGTGTGGGAAATTATATCTCGTTATAAGAAGCCTTGCGTGATAAGAAACTTCTTGCTGGTCCCGGGGGGGTTTCTTATATCGAGGCTTCACTATCGCCCTTGACCTCAAGTCCCACCGTTACAGACATCAGCAGTACGCGACAGCTCCCTGGTACATTCTATAGGTCTAGTAGCCCCTTGGTCTGTTTTAATTCTCGGGCACCCAAAGTGGCTTAGGAGAAATGGTAACTACCGAAAAACGACGCCTTGTCTTTTTCCTCAGGGCTTTATACTTGTCTGGAAACTGGTAACATGTTACCCGCAAGTTGAACGAATTCAGGTCCTCTTTACAACCCACCGCCTCCGTCCTGTAGCGCCATCCCACAGTAGCACTAATACTCCGCACATCCTCCTTGTTCCATTTGGCCACCAAATGAGCGAAGCGGACAGCATGTACAGGCCTCAACCCGGACTCGGGGCCAATGCGGGCGATTTATCAGACGTGCACCGGCGAGGTGAATCAAGCTATGTGCGGTCGTTATTACGAGCCTGGGCCCCCATTGCGCATTGCATACTCTGTATTACTCTCTCTATATCAGTTGTGCTGCTGGACGGAAAGCGGCTCAAGCCCGGGGAGCGAAGGTTCTCAGAGACATTCCGCGGTGACCTCGATTTGCGGGCTAGTGATGTCACAACTATAGTTTCTACCGCTCTCGTTATTGCACGGATAGTAGGACAGTCTTTTATGATGGGAGTAGCCTGGAGGGGTGCCATAGTCCTTCTGCAGCATGACGGACTCAGCCTCAGTCAACTCAAAAATATGGTCACCTATCGAATTCCCACGTCATTATCTGGAAAGCATGCAAGGTCAATCGGTCTCGCGCTCATGCTCCTGCTTCCCTTAACCGTTATTTCGCCTCTGCTGTCGGGTTCAGTCGACTGGGTGGCAGGCAACGCATATGGTAGTACAGAGGTATCATCGATTCGTGGTGGGTTTGGATTGCGTCACAGCACTGCGGAGCACTGGTATTATGTTAGAAACTATCCATTCTCTCGGCAAGGGACAGTGTTTGTTGCTCTGGGATTTGCTGCGCAAGCTTGGCCTAGTGGGGGGTTGAACACATCCGATGGTGGCTGGCACAGGTATGTTGCATGGCGCGAAGCCGAACTATATACAATGGTACAGCATGTCCCAATGCCATTCATCGGGGTACATAGTATTTCTTGGGATAGCAAAATCGAATATTGGGTGGAGGACATACTTCACGAGCCAACCTCAGCACTTCACACCACAAACGCTTTTGGCCTGGACAGAGGAAATTCCCTCTTCTTCAAAGTAAAGAATGCTACATTCCCTGATTGCGACCAACCTGCAAGAGTGATTACAGATACATGGAAAGCTGCCGTCTTGGTCGGTAAGTATCCGCAAGATAATTGCCTCTCAATGGCTACCAAACGATGGAATGGGTTCTCCGAGTCTCGCACAGCATTCTATTTCAATGCAAGGACAGGGTGCTGCTGGGCAATCGCGACTGTCAAATTTACAGTAGGGATTCGATACTTTGAAAGTGGGAAGTATGTGTCGAATCGAACAGTGGAGGCGTTACGAGATAAACGTGGCAGCTCCCCGAGGGTTGTGGGTGATCAGTGGGCGGAATGCGCTATACACATGCTTGCAGATATGATGGCCTGTCTCCCCATGATGCAGAAAGGGAATGTGGCATTCGGTAAACGTAACCTTACAGCTTACACGGAAAGACTCATCCGCCAGTCCTACCCTTCCGTGCGAGGAGCTCTGTATCCGTACAGCCCAGTCCCGGCACATCTCAACTCACGGCGCCCTGTCCAGTACTTACAAGCCCAAGTGGATCGAGTGAGAGTTTTGGTCTGGCTGGTACTAAATCTACTGTTGCCAGTGTCAGCCCTGTTAATGTTTTGGGTCGAGAAGGCTTCTGAAGGGTCCGGGCGGCGCCGCAATCCTGTCCTCGATCCCGCACTTGCACTATTGTTGACCGACGTTCGGGATATTTTGGGTGAGGATGCAAACGGGATATCCAATATGTCGTATTTGACAAAGTCTGATACACAGAGTATCGGGAAATTGAGATTGGGTCCCATTAACATCCCTAGTTCGCACGCGGGTGTTGTATTTGCAGTGACAAAGGAACGAAAGCATGTTTCGAGGGGACGCGAGACGGAAGGAGAACCAGGAACCTGAGGTTAAATGTTAGGAATATGTTTTCTTGTTTTATTTGTCCCTTATGAACGTGTTCTTTGGTATTTTGGAGGGGATATTTTACTTGGATGAGTTTTGGCTGGATTAGGACATTTCTTAGGTAAGCTTGTATGTAGACGGATCACTCATGTATTACTCCTGTTCAATTATTACTTGCCTTGGTTTATTCCTGTTACAGTTAGTTCTGTAAGAATACAAGGTTATAAGCGGAGGAATCTTGAGAGAGAAATATAGATGTATTCGTCAAAGCTATGTAGAGATCGCTATAGTATGAATGCTATGGTTCTACTGCCTTGTTTTTTCCCTTATTTCCGCCAGCGATTTCCAGCTCTTTTATCCTTCCCGACATACCCAAATTGTCTCCATTCGGTCGCCCTTTTTAGCCCGTCATACGGAATTGTCTCCATTCCTACCATGATCGCCAATGCTTATCCTCGTGATCCTGTGCCATAGCGAGAGTATTTTCTTATAAGTTCATGTCTAGCTAATGTCATGTTTTTTTATTTGTTTCTCTCGTTCCTAGCCTTGTTTCTATTGCCTTCTTTGTAGGCCTGGGCTCGAGCCGGCTCGCCTCGTGCCCAGGCGTACTTCTTTGGCATCATCACGATACAGAAGGAGCCTTCTTGTATACATATTGATCTAGAATCATTATGGCTCCAGTGAGTCCAGATAGACTCATTGCGTCAGAATCAAAGTGTCTATTAAAGACCTTAATTCCGTGGCCTTGGATAGCTCATATCTCGTTGAGCGGCTTCTAGTCGAGCAAGATCAGAATATACAAGCTACACTGATACTCCTCTTGCCCACTGGCCTAGTAGCCACCTCTTGAACCCACCAATAAATCCTCACCACAACAACCACTTTATAGCCCACCTTCTGAGGCCTTTACAGGACTTAGTAGGTGTGCTTAGAGCCATTAACCATGTTGATAGAGTCGTGCTCACACTCGGGAACACCTCTACTAACTTAGCCCCCACTCACACGAAACATCCCCAGCTACAGTGTGTTTTTGTTTTGCAGGGGGCGAGGAAACGAATACAGTTCTGTTGAGGTGGGGGGCTTGTGGCCTTAGTGGGAGGGTTTGGGATTGCAATAGGAATAGTGGTTCGCTGTATAGTAGCTTTCAGGCTCCAGGGGTCGGGGGGGAATCAGGAATCGGGTTGTTTGAGACGGTCTCTGGGCGCCATTGGGCACTTTAGTCATTACCAAGTCTTAATGTGCAATAGAAAAAACTAGAACAATTGCATACGCTCAGGGACGGAGAATCCTATGCATATAGGCACAGTTATGCCTCTATAGAGCTAAGTGAGCGAGGGCCACATGGAGATACCAGAAATATTAGGGCAATTGCACACCAAGGTGCAATTTTTTTCCTATGGCGGGGAGTTAAAATGGGTGTAACCTGGGGGGGATACCGGGAGTGGAATTTCGAAACGTTTAAATTCGGCATTTTTTCTTTCCCGGGTTACTTAGATTTCTCCTCTACTGTTAGATACCCAAGTATGGGAGCCGTTGCGCTTGGGCCACATTGCGGCGCATGGTGCATAAAGTACGGTAACAATCCCTGTCGATATGGAGAATTAAATGGAGAATTATATATCGGTCTACCGAACCGACTCGAGAGCGGTGCATAGTTTCCGTCACGCCGGCAAGTGTGTGACCCTCTGTGGGCGAACGGGGCTTTTATCGGCAGAGAGGCAGTCTCTTGCTTACATGCATGCGTTTGAATTGATCTTGATCTTGATTTTATTTTATGTATGGAATGGCAGTTGTTTAATTTCTCGTTAGTAGGCAAAACAGCTAACCAGGGGATCTAGCCCGCTGATCGTCCCGTGATGGCTAACCTTAAGCTTCTTCCCTCATTGATTAATCCCCGCTATTACAATCTCGCGCTCAGGGGGGGGGGGTGATGCGGATACCGGGGCAATCACACCTTCCACCTTTTTCAAATAGTGAACTCGAAAGGTACACTGTACATACAGGTGATTATTGCCTTACCATCTAGGGCCCACTAGCAAACAGGGATGAGAAGCTTGTTACAGCTAAATACACAGCTACGCGGTTACCCTCACATCCCGGCAAAATTAACCTAATACCAAATTACACTCCCTCTAATATAACCTCCCCGATGACCCCCACACCCCCTACAGGCCGAGCAACCTATGAATAGACGCTGCAACTAACGGTCTATATCCATGTTAGAACAGCTCCTATAGCAAAAGGCCAAGATATAGCGCCAGGGTATGGTCAGAACCAGAGGCATCTACTTCTGAAAATGAGCAATTCCAGGAGTTCTTATTTAATCAACCAAATCTTCCCTAACTGTACACCACCGGAGCCCTCCTCCGATTCCGCCTTCCTGGCATCCTCAACCATCATGGTGAGGTCTCCAATAGCACTAGAAGCTCTGATACCTCCCCATTTGGACTTCAATTATCCCTTCGGTGGCAGGGGGGGTATGCCAGCCTCCTCTGAATGGTTCGTGTTTAATAGAGTCTTCTTATACTTATACTTATACTTGATATAGTTGACCCGATTTTATATGTCCACCGATATTGATTGCCCTATGAAGGAAACAGACTTTACACTTACTTTCTACGACCTTTCGCATTGAAAACAATGCATTGGGACTAGTTAAATGATGGGTTGGCACTGAGTATGGGTATCGAACTGTGGTACTGGAAATAGGAAATGGAATGGGAGAGGACTGGAGCCAGAGGAGTCATGGAAATAGGGAAGGGACTACGGACAGGGGTGGAATTGGGGGACATTGGAAAAAGATATGGTATTATCGGGGTGGGGGCGGCTATAATTTCTTCTTTTTCTACTTGTATTTTCTGCTTATTGTTTTTTCTTTTGTATTATTGTTTGCTTGCGGTTTTTTATTATTATTTTTCTCTCTTCATCTTTATTTTATTGTAAGATGACCTGTTGAAGGAGAGGTGATTTAGGACACAGTCATGTGACCTGTCCTAGTAGGTCTGCGTCACCATTTTTGCATGATGACGAAAGAGTGAAGGTTATGAGGATTCTTGAGTTTAAAGGGAGAACAACTTGAGGTCTCTTGTCAAATACAACTTTGTCCAAGTTTTATAAAGGGAGGATTACCTAGGCTTTTGTTGAAGTTTTATGTATATATTGAATAGAGTTTGCTTCACCAATTCTCTGGTCATATGTAAGGTAGCCTTTCTCCTGTTTTAGGATTGTCTTGGCGGGGCCCGGAAACTTACAAACTTCGCGACGCCACATGGCAACCAAAAAGTAAGCAAACATACAACTTCACCCCCCCCCCCCACCAGCCCATCAAAAC
>Ga0307511_10007463_pt1 | contig 10991 bp, 5 predicted proteins | sample 13_EM_MG_FD_200266 | JGI IMG/M metagenome (GOLD analysis project Ga0307511, IMG submission 200266) | Populus trichocarpa ectomycorrhiza microbial communities from riparian zone in the Pacific Northwest, United States - 13_EM | ecosystem: Host-associated > Plants > Roots > Unclassified | place...
TAAACAATGTTAAGAAGAGATAAATATTTAGAATATAAATTGATGTTTCGTTTCCATGATCAGTTTTGATTTCTGTAGGTGGATGTGTGCTTGCAACCAAGGTTTGTTCTCTTGATAATTTTCTGATTTTATTAAATTTTGTTTGATAGTTTTCTGTTTTCTTTTGCTTTAGGTTAGATAACATCCAAACCCCCCCTCAAATTGCATATCATATGAACAGGTTTCTACCCAAGTTTTTTTTAATTGTGTTGATGATATTAAAGAGGAATTGAAAAAACAATTTAGTGTGAAACTTCTTATAAAACACAACATAGATAGTGTTTTAGTTGAAAAGAAATATAAATAAGTACATGTAGTTATTAAATTGTTAAGAAAAATACTAAAGTGATCCTAGGTATCAACACAAGAATTAAGATAAATACTAGAAATCTATAGAAGAAGAAAAAATATATCCAATATTTTTGTCAGGGATCAAGTTCTATCAAAACCCTGAAAGAATTGGATCTGAAGGGCAGGGAGCATCAGGTGGCATGGCATTACTTTCACTGTTTATTCTGGGAGGCATTTGCCCTCAATATTTTTGCATGGGATGATGGAGTTGTTCTCATCCAATATCCTCAACTCTTCAGAATGCAATCCATTGATAGAGTCGACACTTGTATTCGGTTCGTTGAACTGCACTGTGTCTTCCTCGTACACCATGCGGAACCCCCAATTCATGACTCGGGCAGAAAGAACCTGAAACTCATTGTTGGTGTTTCTTTCTTGAATAGATGACCGGAACTCCACCTCAATGGGCTGAGAAGTAGTATTAGACACAGCAAGTGGTTCCGGAAACTTGCCTCTGGGAAAGAAGATAAAGAAAACCTGATTTGACGTAAATGTTGAACCTTCAGGGTACTCTAGAAAGTAGCTCCTAGATTTGAAGCCTTTGATATCGAAGTTCAATGTAATAAGACATGAATCACCACAATCAAGCTCTTCAAAGAATGCACAAACAGCTAATCCCATCCACTTACTGCTGGACCAATGCTCATAAGGAAGTAGCCGTATTGTTAAAGAATGACCCACGCTCTTATGGTGAAACCAACTAGGAATTTCACTTCCTGGAAAACAGGTAAAAAACCAAGAGGCTGGATGACCCTGCACCAAAATCATAACCTATTTCAATACACAACACAAAAATTTTAACACAGAGAAGAAAAATATAGAAAAAGCGTGGTCTGTGAAGTGAGAGGGGGAGAGAGATAGAGACCTGATGGCCGCTTTCCAACAAGAAATGGAGGTAATATTTAAGCCATGTCAAACCCATGCTGATATTCCCTTGATAATCAGTCAACTCGGAGCAGTTCATAAAAATCAAGGACAAAAACTTTGAGCGGGCACATTCTTCAAATAGATTTGGAAGAGTTCCCAACGAAGCGCAACCGTCCACCCCGAGATATTCAAGCCTTGATGGAAGATCCGGAAGTGACTGAAGCTTCTTGCAATTGCCTAACCTGAGGCTTTTAAGTTTAGAGAGCCGGCTGATGCTTGAAGGTATTCTCACAAAGTTATTTCCAATAAGGTCTAATTCTTCCAATGATGGGAAGCAGCTCATATCATCAGGAAGTTCTCCTTCCATGAGATTGCAGTTGCTTAGATTTAGCTTTGTCAAAGAGTATAGCGTTGACAGAGAGGACAGCATCAAAGTAATTGGACAAGGATTTCTTGGAAGTGACCGGAAGGAGAAGAGAGAATACCATGATTTAGGTGCTGGTCCCTTGCATCCATCAAAAGATAGCACCTTAAGTTTTTTCCAGAGACCAAAGGTTGATGGCAGTTGTGTTATAGCAGTTCTGCCTACATCAAGCTCCTCCAGATTTATTACATTTCCCAACATCTCAGGCAATTTTTCAAGTTTGAAGCATCCATACAAGTTAAGAATTCTGAGGGTCTTCAACTCACATATGTTTGTTGGAAGACAGGCAAGCTTTACGCAGTCCTTCAAATTCAAGAAAACAAGCCCTTTCAGAATTCCGATAGAGTCGTCAATCTTAACCAGTTTTCTGCAACCCTCAAGATTCAGCTTCTCAAGATTTGGAACTTGTCTGAAGTCTGGAGTCTTTATTAAGTTTCGGGAGTGTCTGAGATCAATAGCTCTAAGCAACTTTAAAGGCTGTCAAAAGATACAGAAAGAAAATCAGAATGATGAGACTCTAAATACATTACTGAATTTGAAGTAACAAAATAGAAGTAGGCGTACTCTCACTCCCTCCCATAATTGTTTAATGCTGCTATGACGCATGTGGAGCTCAACAAGTTTATCCGGTTGAAAAGTTGATGGCAATGATTTGAAAGGATATCGGCACCATTCAAGATATCTCAACTCATTGGAGAGATATTTAATTTCCTGGGAAAGGTTTATATTTTGGAGTTTGAGAATTCTTAACCTTTTCATCTTCATTATTGATTCAGCACTTAAGTATAGTCCATCTACTTCGTCATTTGAATTCAGGACGATGCCTTCAACTTTGTCGGTTCCCTGAACAGTAAAGTTAATAAATAGGAATGATGAACAGGAAAAGGGAAACTCAAAATCTGATACATAGAATTGTGGTTGTAACAGTAAGTTATTTACCGTATTATTTAGCAAAACGTGAATGACATCCTCACAGAGCCACAACCTAGTGCGTTTTCCAGGTTCTTCATGAGACTCTCTCTTGACAATTTGTCGACCCATTTCTTGAAGCAAGTCATGCATCCATACTCTGTTATCTGAAATATTTATGAGAAATTTTTCTACGAGAATCCTTATTCCAATCTGTGGATAGAAACCAGAACTTTCCATTAATTTTGTCACACAATCTTCTTCCCACCCGTTGAAAAAACAAGCAATATCTAGAAATATTTTCTTCTCTACTTCGTTAAGTCCATCAAAACTTATTTTAAGTTTATCTAGAATTCCTTTATCTGGGATATCTTTCAGTCTTTTCAATGAATGGTTCCACAATTCTACAGATCTGATCCCAGAAAAAAATGAACCCAAAACATGGAGAGCTAATGGAAGGCCATCTGCATACTTTACAACTTGGATGGTCTGAAGCACATAATCTTCCGGGGGACAATAACTTCTGAAGGCTTTCAGACAAAAGAGTTGAACGGCTTCAATGTTATTTAAACTTGCAACTCTATATATTTTATCAACTCCAAATTGTTTCAGAAGAAGTTCATCTCTTGTGGTTATTATGACTCTACTTCCATTGTCAAACCAATTACGATCTCCAACTAAAGATTCTAATTGGACCAATTGATCAACATCATCAAGAACAACAAGAACCATTCTAGAACGCAGCCTAACCCTTATTTCATTCATTCCTCTATGAACATCAGAGATTTTGGTCCTTCTATCCATCAACGTGTCTGAAAGAAGTTGTTCCTGTAAGCGAACTAAACCATGTTTCTCCTCAACTTCTCTAACATTTGCAAGAAAGCTGCTGCCTTCAAAATGACCCAGCATCTTCTCATAGACAGCTCTAGCAATGGTCGTCTTACCTATTCCACCCATCCCACAGATCCCTATAACGCGAACATCATTCAGCTGCTCTACTCCTAAATATAAACTCATTTCCTCCAAACGCCAATCCATTCCAACTAAGTTCTCGGTTACCCATGACATGCTGTAACTTGATTTTCTCAACTTGCATACTATCTCTTCAACAATGCCTTGAATAAACTCTGACTCGTGCCTGCAGACGAAATACTCACAAGGTTACCAAACATGAGTCAAATTGGCACAGATCAAATTGCATGCTGAGGTATAAATTTCAGACAACATATTAAAGGGGTTTTCCTCTATTACACAAACACAAAACATGAGAAAAAGAAGATGTGTTTTGGTTACCTATCCTGCAAATCCCATCCAGAAAGATTGGCCACTAGTTTCATCGCAATCCTCCAGGTCTGCACCTTCTCAATGTTGTCTTTGAAAACCTCTTCATGATCAGCAAAGGCCTGTTGAAGTCTCCCTGTCTGATTCCTTACTTCAGAAGGATCAACATCATAGAAAACTGGAATAACTGTTTGTCTACCTTGTTTCATGCATTCCACAATTTTTACTAGTTCGTTCAAGCACCATGTGGAAGAAGTATAGTTTCTTGAGAAAACTATCACTGAAAACCTTGAATCTTGTATTGCTTGAAGAAGTTCACGGGAAATTTCATTCCCTCTCTCAAGTTCTTGATCATCTCTAAAAGTGATGACTCCTCTGTGACACAAGGCAGTATAAAGATGGTCAGTAAAACTCTTCCGGGTGTCTTCACCTCTGAAACTGAGGAAGACATCATATTTCCACCGAGTGGTAGTACGTGAATAAGAAGCAGCCATGAAAACCTCAAAGAATTGTTCGATCTAAATTTGGTAGGCTAGATTGCTCTCTGTTATCTGTTTTAACAAAGCCAGAGAGAAGCTACAGCCACAAAATCGAGGATATTTTAACGCAAAGAGCACCATCTTGGAAATTCTATTTATGACGAAAATTCCATGGAGTAAATTTCGGAGTGTGTGGTAATGTTGACTTTAGGACAGGCGAAAAAACCACAAAGTCTGCACTCAAATAATTTATAGTAATTGACAAACCTCCTGGTTATTTCCCGCAGGGTTTCCAAGAAACTAATGCTAGTGTTTACAATTATTAAATAAAGCACGCCAGTACACACCCACAATTCAATAATAGCTGCGTTAAAATGTAAAAAATATTTCTTCCAGTTTCATAACAAGGAAGCAAGTACAACAATTAGCAGTAGCAGTAATTCTCTTTCTCACCCAACAAACGTTCAGAATATGATCAGATTCTAGGGCCACACATGTCATTCCTTAAAGATTAATTACCTTTCCAACCACAGGGTGCAATGATCAAACAAATGACCTCCCATCAATCAAATGAACGCCGATGAAAGGAAGTTAATGTCACAGCTCTATTTTTAATTGTCATCCACTATTCAATCATATGTTTTGTATTTGAGTTTAGTTCACTACATGAGATCTCTCCCGAAGTTTACTTGATCATTGCTTGTCTTGCTACATGCATGGGCACTGCAGAATAAGAAAACAGGAAGTGGTACAAATCAAACAGGAGATGCAGCCCCCATATGGAAAAACAACAGAGCTGATTTCAGCTCAATTAACTAGTACTACTTCAAAAAAGAATGGCAAGGGACCCTAATAATTGAGATCCAAGTTGAAAGAAAATCCACTATACTAAATAACAACTCTCAAGTTTACAAATTTGAGTCCAGAAAAAAGGTCTCAGAAATAGCCTAGGATCTAATTCAGTATTTGACACTAAAATCGAGGTAACAATTCCCAAAAGACAAACACAAATATATATATATCTTCTTATTCTCATAAGAGGCAAAAACTCTAAAATCTGTTGTTTCTTCCCAGGTCCGGCACGCTGAAACCTTCAAACAAAAAATATCAAAGAAATGAGGAGCTGTCGCCTTAAATAAACCACCAAGACTACCAACCTTTTCCAGGGATTAAAAGCTAATTACGGAAAAAAACTGCTAAAAATTTGTTAGGTTCTCAAATCTTTCTCCAACAATCTCATGCAACTATTGATTTATTTAACTGTAAGGATATTGTAACTCGAAAGCAAACATGAGACAGATGACAAAGCACAACTATCGATTGACTTGTGAACCTTCTGGTCAAACACAAAGTGTACTAGCAGCAAGAACCTCGAAGATGCACACATCTCTGCTCCTCTTGATTGTGACGGATCAAGCATCCTTCTTGTGGCAATAATAACATCCTTAATCTCATAGCTTTACTGGGCTGTCAGTCAAAAAGCAGAAAAATGAACTATTGGACCACTCAAAGATTATTCTCAAAGTTACAAAAAAAAATCATGAAATGGGAAAAAGGAAGAGCACATGTATGTACCAAATTAGAAAAAAGGAACAACCATGAGATATTGGTAAAGGGCAGCATTTATCTAGTAATAGGACCTTGTGAGAATGCCACAGTCAAATCTGGAGTTTTAATTCTAAAGCAGTGAGGGTAGAGATCATGGAGTAGTAGAGAGTCTAAAAACATGACATCCAAGACCATCTTGATACTATTCTTCTAGGCGCCAAAGAATTTCATATTCATGAGTACTACAAATTAAGCTTGTTACACCTTGCTTGCCATTCAAACTCCATCACGAGAATTCTAGAGCTAAAACCATGCTACTAAACACGGTTTACCAGAACTTTACACCTTAGTCTAACTTGAAAGTGACCACCAAATTTGTGAAAACTCTACACATCATAAACTCTTAAAAAATATGAACAAACAAAAACTCAACTTCAAGCAGGCTTTTTGCATCGGCAGAGCTTATGAAAATCCACTTGGAGACTAATTAGTGGAATTAAATGATCTCAGATTGAGCCCAATTGCAAAAGGGAGAAATGGAGCACCAAATATATGTAACCAATTGTTAATAATTATTAGAAATTAATAATTAACCAAATGGCTATTTCCTTTGGCAAAGAAGATTGCCAGCAACAGGTAATTAATTACTCATGTATGCTGCAGGTTTTATTATTTTTTACAGTATTCATGCATGATTTGCGTGGAAAAGCAAGAAGAGAAGAAGCTGCCTGGCCTGGGGGAGGTGCTTGCTGCTGTTGCTGGTCTGTCGTGAGGATGGTGGTCCACGGTGGAGCTGCTGGTGATCCACTGCAGCTACTGGAGAAGGAAGAAAAACAACGGTGGATGTTGGTTGCTAGTGTGGCTTTTGGCTGGGGAAGAGGAGAGGTGACAATGTGTGTTGGTTGCTAGCGTGGCTTTTTCTTTCTTTTTCTCTGTATCTTTTCCTTCGGTTTTCTTCCCTTTTTTCTTCCTTGTTTTTCACTTTGTTTTTCTCCCTCCTCTTTCACATGAACTTCTCCTGTATTTATTTCATTTTGGGATCCCTCGTAGGCTTGAATTAGCACATTGATTCGCCCGGATTGGATCTTAATTATTGATAACAAGCCAGCAACTTGGTAAACACGGCGAACTCCTATTTTTAAAAAAATTAAATTTTTTTATTAAAATTAATTGTTTTAAATTTTTAAATTGTTTTTGATACGTTGATTTCAAAAATAATTTTTTAAAAATTAAAAAATATTATTTTAATACATTTATAAGCGAAAAGTACTTTGAACCACAATCGCAGCCACAATCTCAAACAGGTCTCAGGCTACACAATGTGTTGTCTGGCTTTTTATTTATTTTATTTTTTTAACTTGGAATTGACCAAAACGACGTCCTTTTATTTAAATAAAATGGTGAAACGACATTGTTTTGGCAATCCTAAACTAAATTAAGTCATAAATCCTATTTTTGATTTCATCCCTCAATCTTTGAATTTGTTCAATTAGGTCCTTAATTAATTTCTAATTTTAAGAATTAATTCAATTTTAACCCCATAAAATTTTAAAAAGACTATGATTTTAGCGCGTTTTCAACTTGGTCATTGGTCATAGATAATTTTAATTTTGTTCTAAATTGACATTCAAATTTATAATTTCTTCAATTTCACCTCTATTCTAGCCGAATTTGGTCCTCGAATAAGTGTAGCTTTTGCAAAAAAGTTCTTGGTCTTGAATTTCTTCGCTTTGACCTTAATTAACCCTTAAACTTTGATTTTCTTGCAGTTTTGACCCTAATTTCATCCAATTGAGTTTGTAAAAACTAAATCTAGTCCTTCAAAATTCCAATCTTCTCAATTAAGCCAAAATTAGGCTTTCAAATTTAATTTTTCACCAATAAGTCCTTAATAAAATTAATTTGACTTATTAAAAGTCTAATTAAGTCCTTGCATTTAATTAATTCTTTTAATCTTAACCCAAATTAATTCTTCAACTTAATTATACGTTTAATTTGACCTATCAAATTAAGTCTTCAAACTTAATTTTTATACAAATTCTTCTGATATTTACTCAAGTTAACCTTGAATTTGCATTGTTCTTCACATTTAGGTCCTTTAAGGGTGTAATTGAGCTTCTAGATTTACACTTAAATCCATCTTTAGTCTGTCTTCGCCAATCAAGTTACTGGTCCTCTATCATTTTTCATTTTTTTCATTTTTGTATTTTTGTTTCTTTATTTTTTTTTAATAAAAGGATGATTTTGAGGGAAACCTAAAATTAGGTTATGACAACGAGTATGATGATGATATTCAAAATCAAATGAGGAAAACAAAGACAAGTAATCTAAGCTCACATTACATGCCTAATAAAGTATTTTCTAATCAAAGGCAAGCAATCTGGGTTGGTAAGCAATGCTTTCCCATACAAAATCAGATCTTCAAAAGATTACGGATATGCTTTATTATTCATATAAGTAAAATAAATGCTTTAAATATTTCTTTTCACTGAAACTCTCGAGTTCTCGAGCCCTTTGACCAATAAATCATGAAAATAAAATGTCACCTCATATTCTTAGTAAGAGAAAAACCTACACCAAAATCTAAAATTCAACCCTCATGAAACCATGTCCATGGGAATTGCTTGATTTTTTTCAAAAACAAATTTGCTTTAAACTTGCATCAAAATGATTTTTGCATTTGGAAATAGCTTTGAAATTCTAAAGATTTTTTTGTGATATTGATATTTTCTAAAAGCCAAAAATCTTCTGCAAAACATCGTCCTTAATTACTTTCATGAAACCCTGTACATAGAAATTGCTTGAATTTTTTCCAAAAAAAATTTGCTTTAAACTTTCATCAAAATGATTTTTGCATTTGAAAATAACTTTGAGATTCCAAGAAATTTTATGTGACATCGATCTTTTATAAAAACCAAACATCTTTTTCAAAACATCATCCTTAAGAAAACCCAAGCAAGATAAAGTACTTGGGGGAATGATCGGGCTGGAGGTAATTCAAGAAACCCAATAAGGATGGTTGTATATTCCTTTTTTAAGAAGACAAAAAATTGGAAGCAAGTTGCTTAAATCTTTCAATGTTTTTTTAGAACTTCGATTATAACTAGGAAAGCCATCATAAAGAAAATATGGTGAATACTGAGTGGTGGTTATAATACCCTAGTAGTGGTACACATATAAATACAATGACAAATATGAGTGCCTTGAAATGTCACAATCAATTAGATAAAAATGCCTAGATGATAGGATAGGCAAAGATAATCTAAGCTTATTAAATGAGTATCCCTTTTCCAGAGATCAAGTCCACAAGTTGTAATTGAAGTAGGCCAAAACAAAGAAGCCATGTAAACTTGTTACAAAGATTGAAGCTTTGAAAAACGAAGTTTATAAAGAAAGGGGACTTGTGTTTCTCGGGTAAAAAATCATGTATATTAACCCAAATCATTACATATTAATCCTTGCAAAGAGCCTAAGGAAAGAATCTTTGATATATTCGAATATTTCCAGCAAAGAAAAACTATTGAAGGTTTTAATTTCTACCAATACAAGGACAAAGAAAACCCAATTTTCAAAATATGAGATCATGAAATATCTTTAAGGTTATATGTATACAAGTTTGAAGCATACCATTTCGAGTACGCTTTTAAGCCACTCACTTTTAGACAACATCTTTGGCATTATTTTCTCCTGAGTGTGCCTTTAAGAAGGATTAACCACTTATTGGTTTGGTAAATCCACATCCTTTTATCTTTTCTTCTTTACAAGCTTACTATCTAAAGCCTTTTACGAGACTTTCTGTCATAAGCATTGTAATAAGAGGGCAACTGTTATAATCTAATTTTAAGCTCCTTCAAAGTTATCATTTTCTTTTTCTTTATTAAGAAATCAACTTGGTTGGCAAAGACAGACTGAAGAGGCATTTAAATACATAAATGAGAGATGAAGAAATCAAACTGGATCTTTGATGAAATTGAAAATTCAATCGCACCCTTGAAGAACCTAGATGTAAAGAACAATGTAGATTCAAGGTTAAGTTAAGTGAATATTTGATGAATTTGCATAAAAATTAAGTATGAGGACTTAATTGGACTTTTAATTGGTTGATTTGATTTAAGCATGAGCCTAATTAAAGATTTAATTAAGTTTAAGAATTAGTTTAAGCCAAAATTAAAAGAATTAATTAAGTGTAAAGAATTAATTAGACTTTAATAGGTTAAATTAATTTTATTAATGACTTAATTGGTGAAAAATTAAATTTGAAAGTCTAATTTGAGCTTAATTGAGAAGATTGAAATTTTAGAGAATCAAATTTAGCTTTTTCAAGCTTAATCGGATGAAACCAGGAAATTAAAGTTTAGGGGATCAATTAAGGGCTAAATTGAAGAAATTCAAGACCAAAGACATCTCTGCAAAAGACGAGCGTGTTCAGGGACTAAATTTGGTTGAAAATAAGGGTAGATTTGAAGAAATTGAAAGTTTGAAGGTTAATTGAGGACAAACTTGAAAATATCCAAGTCCATGGACTATGTTGAAAAAATGCTAAAATCATAAGATCCTTTTGAAACCCTGTAGGGGTAAAATTAAATTGATTCATAAAACTAGAATCAATTGAGGGTTTAATTAAACAAATTAAAAATACTGAAAGCTGAAATTAAAAAAGGAAAATTAAAACCCTAATTAATCTAGGGTTACCAAAAGAATGTCATTTTATTTAAATGAACGATGCGTTTTGATCAAAACAACATATTCTGGTTTAAAATGACGCCATTATATGCAATCCTAGATAAAAGAAAAATAAAGAAAGGGCTAGACGACTTGTCACCCGGTCACTGTTAATCTTCTTCCCCCGAAAAAGCCCTGAAAAAGCCTAGTTCTGCTGTCACCTTCCAAGCCTGAAACCTCCCTCATCTCTCCCCTACCTAGAATAAAAAACATTCCCCGTTGCACCCTATCTTTTGTACTCCTAGCTAGACAAAACAAAGACTCTTTTGCAACCCTGAAGGCGTTGTTATAATGAGCCAAAACCCACACCCCAACCAGCAATGTATACCATAAAATAACAAAAACAATTGATGTACTCTTTTTGTCAGCTC
>Ga0307511_10007464_pt1 | contig 10991 bp, 4 predicted proteins | sample 13_EM_MG_FD_200266 | JGI IMG/M metagenome (GOLD analysis project Ga0307511, IMG submission 200266) | Populus trichocarpa ectomycorrhiza microbial communities from riparian zone in the Pacific Northwest, United States - 13_EM | ecosystem: Host-associated > Plants > Roots > Unclassified | place...
ATGTTCATCAAACTCACGTTATTTTAGACTTAACTGATTGTCAAATCCAAATACTTTGAATCTGACATGATTGCGAGACCCATTTTATTTAAGAAGATTTTTTAAAAATAAAAATCTTAACCAAAAAAAAATAATTAGTATTACCAAAATGGAGCACATAGTCTTATTCTTGTTTATAACGAAACCTTGACTAAATCCCATGAATCAGAATTTGAAGAGAATTGAAAGTACGTAGTAGTCTTTTATTTACCGTTGCACTTTGCTTCATCCCAGATTTTATGCTACTGTCTTTGATCAACTGGGAGTTGAACCACCGAACTCCAAATTAAACCTCTTTTCCTCGGTGGATGCACTATCAATTGTCGAGACTGCGTATTGAGCTGCGTTCTCAACTTTTTGTGAATACACTGTGAAAATTAAGGACCAGCTCTGATGAGGAAGGCAATGTTCATGGGTGCACATTTACCCTGAAAATATTCATCATCAGTTTTTTTCCACATAAATTCCTATGGTGTCATTATTTTTCTTGCGATGATTAGTTGCTGTTTTCTTTTTCTTGATAAAAATGATTAGGTGAGTTGAGCAGTCAAAGCTCTCCTCAACTGCAAAATGGATGCCAGCATACTAAAGAATTCAGTTTGTGACATCAATGTGACAACGCATGAAATTGAAAACGGCTAAAATAAGGAAGGAATAGTTTAGCCTCTTGGGATCATGAGGAGGCTAATCAAGTGTCTTAATTTATCTTAACTAACCAATCAGAGCCTCTTGTCCTTCTCGGTCGTGCCCTTTAATGGTTTCTAAATCAAGGCTTGGGACCACTAACAATGCTTTTGACTTTGCTTAGGCAAGCTTGGGCATGATTTATCTTCCTCTTTCTGGATATGTTTTCTTGTGACTAACACTGTTTCTAAATAAGAGTCGACTGTTCCCCTTGTGACTTCTTTTATCATCGTGCAGGAGTGTCTTCACCTCTGAAGTTACAGTAATGTTCTAAAAGCAAAGGTCAAAAAAAGAGGAACAAACTCTGGTATCAGCTTTAATGTGCTGCATTTCAAGTCGTGTAATTCCATAAAAACTTCGAATTTTAAGTCAGTGGACAAACAGTCTTCCTGCACAACTTTTCCGTTTTGTCATTTGTTTAATCAAAGCGGGATTAGAATCTCACATGCCTCCATGACAGTATAGCCTGCAAATTGGTAATCAAACCTATTGTTATGTATTGGCACTAAGCACTTGGCTGTGAATGTCAAAGTTATTTCACACAACATCTACTTTGCAAAGCTGCAATAAGATAAAAAAAATTTGCAGGACTTTTCCAAGCCTTGATCAAAATAATTTTTGTCCCAATTTGGTCAAATCCATGTGAGTCAATTTGAAAGAGAGGGTCATTAAGGGAACATTAAACACCATTACCCATGTCTTTGTTCAAAGGAAATTATTTTTATTATCGTTCCTGTCGGAGTCTTCGTGACGTAGAATATGATATTTGGAGCAACACAATTGTTTTAGACAATGAATGCTGCCTGTATTTTTTAAATTTTGGTGTCATACTTGATTGATTTTCTAATCAGATGATTAATATGGATAATGATCGGAGGAGATTTTCTGCCCCTTTGAACTTTTTTCTATTGATGATGATGGCCTTGGAACTTGGAAACAATTATCTTTCTCAAGTTATGCCTATGTCAGTTATTAGGTTTCAAAAGCGAAAAATCGCAACGAAGTTCCCTTGTGGCAAAGCATTAGCGCTACTTTGATTTTCTGTTCCAACTGAATGTATGAATTAAATGAAGGCACGCCGTTCATACAAAATCATATGTTTGATTACTAGAAGTACCAAACAACGTTCTTATTTCCAACAAATGACAAAACCAAGAAAAAATTTACTTGAATTTCACTCAAATGGATCTTCAGTATAGTCCCTGGAGAATTCTTGCTCACAATAATAACTGAGATCAATGATTAGTCTATCTGCAAACCCTATAGGAATTTCTTTTCATGCAGCTTGCTTATAAAAAGACCTAGGCTCCTGCCTTGCATTAAAAATGGAAAAGAATACAGCGGGCTCTTCATCGATGCCGATGAAAATCTATCACCAACTCCACTGCTGGAAATTAAAACATATCTTTTTGAAAATACTGTATGAAACAAAATTGCAAAAGCAGGAGCAGCTCCCTTAAAGTATGCCATGTTCTAAGGACAGGATGCATTCACTCTAAACTTATCAGCGCCCCCCCCCATTGGTTTCCATGGCATCTTTATTTTCTTTGTGATTATCTGACTTGACCCGAAAAAATTCTTCTCAAATGTAAATTGCAGTTCCATACAAGCACAGAATTAATTTTCTCATTCTGCACATGAACTCAAACGTCCAAATTAAGAAATGAAGAGAAGGAATCTGGGATCATGGAGTAGTTAATTTTTTTTGTCTTAATATAGCTTAATTAAGTTTTGTAGTTGATTGCAAACTTTGTCCTACTCGGTCGCATCCTTTGCTATTGATTTTGAATTTATTGTTTCGTCATCTAGGATAATAACATTGCTGCTTATAGTCTATCCTTCCTACTAACCCTGCATTGTCAAAGTCTTCTTTGTTGTTATCTTAACTCCTAATTTATGATTCCATGCTACACATAACATGAAGTTTGCCTCTAACATTGTCCAAACATTTCCCTTTTAAGTTGCAGTCTGTCAACAAAAGAAGCCTGTATCTTTACCTCTAAACCAATTTTTTCACATTCCAGCTGCTAGTTATTTTTATCTAATCAGTACCGATAAACATCTTAATAATGTTCAGCTATCATCGCTGAATTTTTAAACCACCACCTCAATGCAGTCATCATTATGCAACCATTGGTATACTTAAATTTGTAATCACTTACTGTGTGAAGTTTGAATAGCACAAGCTACAACTTGAAACATATTGGTATTGTTAAATTACAGTTTGGTGGGAGCTCTTACTGATTGAGATGATAATATCACATGCATCCACGTGGACTACATGGTTTAAATCTTCAAAGTAGAGTTTGATGTCAAAGTAGAGGCTTCAGTACTTGCCCTATCCTTTTCCAGAATAAATTTAAGTTTCTCATTGCTATAAGAATCTAGATGCACTAGAAAGATAACTCGGAGGAAGACAAAAATCAAGCAGGATGATTCGATGCATTCCGAGCCTCCTATTTCGGATATTTTATTCAGATATAGTTATTCTCCTTGATTGTGTTAGCAGAGGACAGTCAATATATGTGTATATTAACTTCATTTCTGTCTAATCACATATTTTTCCCCATCTGGTCAATTCAACACATTGTTTGTTTTATGATGAATATATCCGTCACATGATCACATAACCTTCAAAATAACTAATAGCTTTGTTTACCGATGATTATGTGCAAACCTCGAAAGATTGCCTGCTACACTTACTCGGACCTCTTACCACTAGATATAGAGGGGTGAGGATAACGGCTTCCATTATTTTTTTAAAAAAACCACTTAGATGTAAATTTTTAATTGCAGACCAAATCTACCAGAACATGATGTGAAGCTACGGAAGATGCATGATCTATGATATAATTTGTGGTTATGGAAATATATAGATTTTGTAATCTGATTGATATACAATGGCGATCGGTTGAGATTTTGTCCTCCTGCATTTTTACAAACATAGTATGAAATTTGTGAAGAGAAAGAAATATATTTCTTGATGTTTTGCTTTCTAATTTAATTTTTTGCTGACTGATCTTATGTGGCATTTCAATGTTGTAAGTTGCAAAAGGCTGAGTAGATAATCAGTAGAAAAGGAAAAAATTGAAAAACAATTGATCTTTACTGTAATCTAAACAACAAAGAAGCCCAAGTTTAATGACTGCTAACATTTTCTTGCAAGCAATGACAGATTGAAGGCATATATAGTACCTCATAGAAACAACAAGCATGAACATTTATGCATGCGATCTGGTCATATACCTGCATGCATTCGAGCTTGAAGTTCCACTGTGTCCTAATTAAATGAATCACTTGGATGAGAATGCGTTGTTTGGTCTAGCAAGCTGATGCTCTCACAATTTATAACTAGGTTTGTTGCTTTTAGACAAGTTATCTTCCTCAGCAAAACAATCTGCTTTGTTCCCATTGAAAAAGCGATGTTCTTGCTGCTAGCTACAAATCCCAGTCCTTCTACAGACAGGCAGATTTTGCTTGCGGTAGAAGTATCAAACCAACAAACAGGAAGATCTTCTCGCTTCATATACAGTAACGATTTTGTTTGTTACTTCATTCTTACTCAAATAGATCATACCTTCAAGGAAAGCAACTCCTCTATGAGTTTCTTACTTGAATGTTCAGACCAATTCTTACAGATTAGCTACGTGTGTGGTAATTTTTTTTTTTTTACTGAATATGAAGGCTTTCTTCCACAGAAAAATCAACTCTAGTCTGATAAAATGAAAGCCATAATCAAGGACTAATGGTGGAATGGGAGTTGAAATTAAAGAACAATTAGTAATTGTGTGATTTTCGATGTCAATGCATTTCCAATCATGGGTTCCATATAAGAAACAGCATTTTTATAATTATAATGAACTGATCATTGCAAAGTAGGGGCAACTCCCTTAAAGCTTGCTTGCCATGTCTAAAGGATAGGAAGCACTCCAAAAATATTCATCCTTTTTTATTCTTTCTTTTTTTTTGGTGAGGTCTTTGATTTAATTACTCTCCTGACATTTTTGGTTCGTGATTAATTAGCTGATAACTTGACTAGTCAAAATTCTCTCAAATGCTGCATGTACAATAGCATGCAAGCAAGATTTTTTTTTTTTTTTTGGCATTTAAAGCTCATCTACCACATGGAAAACAAAACCAAAACAAATTTATAAAGGAGAGAAAGCATCTAGGATCATGGGATATCGGTCAATCTGTTCTCTTAAGCAAGCTAACTTGTAATCTATACTTGATTGACCTACATTTTAAAGTCTTTAATTTTCTATTCTTTTGATTCCAAATTTATATATGGTTTTGTCCGACACTAACTTTAATGTTCACGAGCACTAGTCCAAATTTCATCTTTTTTTTTCCTGCTCATCGAAAGCATTGAAATTGAAAAAAATAAAAAAAAATGCAGAAACTGAACACATGCCTTTATTTAACAATGTAATCGTTAGCTAATTGAACAATGATCGTGTCCGATTTCCTTGCGGGAAGACTTAACTCAATCTTTTTTTGTCTTTGAACATGGGGGATAAGAATACCACAGGCGCATGTGATCTGCTTGTTCTAGTTCTGATGCAATGACGTTATGTACCGCATAATTTTATAGCAGAGAGAGAATCGTTATGGGAACATGAGACATCATTCCCCGTATCTTTGTTCAAATCAATTTCTCTTTTTTTTTCTTTTTTTCCTGGCTGTCTGAACCGAAATGTGTTAAAAATATGACGTGGAGGAACAAGAAATCGTCCATGATGATTCGGAGCAAACTAAATTATCACTGCATATTTATTGCTTGATTTCGTGATCTTACTGTTGATTACGATTAAGAATTCAGGATTTTGTTCTCCTTTGTCAGACAATCTTGTACAAAGATCATGGATTTAACTTCAAAAACAATCATGTCAAGATGCTTTTACATCTTATCTCGAGAAAAAAAAACAATATATATACATTTTTTGTATCTAACTCGAGCCACAAAATAAAGGGAAAAAATAAAGTTAAAGAAAAGCAACCAAAAATTATTGGGTTAATTTGTCACTTGACCCAAATAAAAGCGAGATCATTTCAGCTAGGCCCATTAAACGCTGCCTGGAATTATTGTTGGGCCGTGTGGCACTCTATCAAAAAGTTTATAAAGCCTCAGAGACCATTGAGCTGCCAGAAGCTCAACGGCCGAGAAACGCCAGAAATCCTAAATCATGCCCCAAATGGGTTTCTCTGATCTTTATCTTTATTTTATTTTTTATTTTTTTATGAATGTAATCGAAGTTCGACTTATTCGAGAGTAGGAATAATTTGAGAAACCTATTTGGAACATGATTTTTCAGAATCATAGCATTAATCCAGCAATTAACCACTAATATATGTAAATAAAGATTTCAAAAAAAGGACAATGAAAAGAAAGAAACGTCCCCAGTTCTCCAAGATACGCAGCCCTCTGAATAGAAAAAACAATTTCAAAACATCACGGTAAAAGGACAAAGATGGTTGGTTACTTAACGATTTAACATTTCTGATAAAAACATATTTTAATTTGTAGGTGCATTGAGAGATTTACATTTTTTAACGTTTAGATTTAGCGAAATTGTTGACTTAATTATTTTTTTTTCTTAGAATGACCTAATCAATAGCTTCATTCGTTATTTTGTGCAAAATTCGGTGCATGCAATTAATTATATTATATTCATTACCGCATGTTTTATTTTAGTTACAAATAGTTTTACGCTAAGGTCTAAGGTTAGATTAAAAAGATATTGGGTCAAGATTTTTTATAACATAAAAAAATGTGTTTAGGATATAAAAAATTATTTGATATTGTTATTAAATTTAATCTAACAATTCAACATTAAATTCTTCAAATCTAACTCTTTACTTAGCCCTAATTTAAATTTAACTCTGAAAAAATTATTCTAACCTGATCTAATTTATCTGATGAGTATAAGAACAACTTGAATGACTGATTAAATTGATCAAAGTTCTGTAGCTTATCTTGTAAAACCTTTGAGTCGGGTTACGGACTTTGTTGGGTTTAAAAAATTATATTTTAAAAGATTTTATATTTAATGATATGATAATAAAAATAAATGTTTGTAAAAATTAAGTATCAATTAAATGTCAAGATATATGTTTAAAATTGCGATGATTTTTAAAAAATATAAAATAAATTATGAATAACTAATTTAAAATCAATAAAATATTAAATGATAAAATTGTATGTAAAAAACTTTAAAAGGTAGAATTTTTAAAAAAGAAAAAAAAAATTAAAAAAATAAGATGATTTAAGGTTTGTATAACACTAAATAAATACTAAAGCACTGTAATGTTTTCCATTTAGAGAGTAATAAAAGAAGTGTTGAATTATGGAAAATTTAACTGTAGTACTTTATTTCTTGTAACTTCCCTAAAAATCTTGTAACAACGTGTAAGCCATAATTTTTCGTCAACTTTGTACTAAAATGGTTCTGCGTGTTCGGAACGGGCTTCCCTCGAGTTTTAGTTTCCTCCATTTTCTTCGATCAGTTAATTAGTTTAATGATGTCTCGTATAAAAACACAACAATACAACTAATAACTACCATAACCTCTTTTGATTCATCTTCTTAATGTTTCCTCTCTATTTTTTTTTCTTTTCTTTATTTTTCTCGGATCAATTTACACGTAAATTGAAAATAATTTATTTCTTAAATAATTCTAGGGACACATTCTTCGTATTAGAATGATACATTCAGAAGATTTTAATAAGTTTAGCTTTCAAGTTTGAAACTAGAAATCTAAGAGAAAATCTCCGTCAATCCTTCGAGATTTCTCTTTTCCTTATATAACACGTGTTTTCAATACTAAAAAAGGGAATAGAAGAAGACTACACGAACAAAACTTCAAAAGTTCCATCAATATTATCGACTCGATTTCTTCATATGTTGATAAAGATTTTCGCTGTCGAGAACTCAAGTCGCCAAAATTCATCACTTATTAACACTCAATCTGTTTGTTGGCGCTATGAGATCACTTGATAAAATGAACTTTATTCAAGGTTTTTGGTTAATTTGTTTATTGCTCATCTTCTGTTCGAAATTGGAAAATGAATTTATTTTATACGGACAAAAAGAAAGAGAAAGAGTTGGCGGAAATTTGCTTGAATCATTAGTTAATTTTGAGAGGATAACGATATATATATACTAGTGTCTTGAGGGTTAAAGAATTGTAAAAAATAAGTTGAATATTTATCAGTTGAGAGATAATTTTAAATTACTTGTCACTAATCGACTTATTCATTCTTGGAGAATTATACTCGAGGGGAGAAGGATCCAAGAAAATCACAACCTTTTCATTTTGAAATTTCGAATTCGTCCATGCTGCTTCGATTATTTATGCGTTTTCTTTTCTTTTCAATCAATTATTAGACATTTGCTTGGTATCAATTACGCTCTAATTGACATAAAAAAGATAGATTTTCCAACATTTTTAACTACTAGCTAAGAAAATAACAATGATGATAGTAACTGAATATTTATTAGAATCTATCCATATATATTGAATTAACATGATGTTGTCTGCTATGATGAGCGGATGCTATCCAACTCACCGGCTTCAAGTCAATTGCTGTAATGCAAATGCAAGAAGAACAAGAAATTCATCTTATGAAGGTAAACATTGCAAATAACATCATTTGACTTGAATCTCATGCAAATTACAAAAAATCAGCTAAATATTAGGGTTTACTAATTTTGTTGTTTATTCTTTCAGATAGCACAGCAGGCTCAATCCAAACCCTTGTTATAAATAAAGTCAATGCGCCAATTCAAGTGGCACTGGGCGTTCAACTAGATGATCATGAGTTTAAAAGAGTGATCTTGAGATATTGACTATCACTCAAACATTCCGCAGCCAAAGCACTTCACTGCACACCTAGAACACAGGATTGTCCAATGTTAAAAACAGAACACCCTAAATTGTCCAAAAACATAGGTAGCATCAAATATAAAGCAATCCAAATACAATACAAACTTTCTGAGACAGTTAATTAGTTCCAATTCCATGCCTGGCTTTAGTTAAAATATTTGTATGCTCAGCTGCATAGTGGAACTAATTTGAATAGTAATTGGTACTTGCAAGAAGATTTATGACAATTAAGAAAAGATATGGCAGACGTTAAACCATTATACAGAATTGGTACATCAGGAATGATGTCATCGACATCCATCACTCACAAAATCACTTACAATAACATGGTTCCTTTCAAGATTGATCATCAGATAACACAGGTTTCTTGCGATGAATCGATCGAATATGCAACATGTACATGAGATTAAAAGCCTTGAGTACAGTGGATAAATATATACAAGGAAGACAATTGCAACCAAAATATTGGAAAGAGAACAAAAGGAGAAGGAGAAGAATTTAAGACAATATTGAAATGTTTATAGAAACAGTTGTTTCGGTAAAAAAAGAAAGGGTTCTAGTACCGATTAAAAGCCTACAGGGTAAAGTGGATAATCCACTTCATCATCTAGCTCCTACAATAGAACTACAATCAATGCTGCAAATTCTTTCTTTTCAGCCAGATCGATCAACACAAAATAATTCCCATTATTATATATGGCATGAGCAATTTCCTGAGTAGTGTATATATCAGATTACTTGAGCAATTCCACAAGATATTAGACAGCCAATTGGTTTATCTTTTGTACATACATTAACTATTTACAGCAAAAACAAAAATCAAATGTCAATCTAATTAAGGTATCTCATTCCCATGGTATCTAAAATATTTATTTTGCTTTAGAAATAAAAACAAATATAGTACCTTGTAAAAACTCGTATGGGTGTACTATTATATACCATGTAGCCTATCAAGCTAGGCACAAGCTATTATCTGAAAGAATAAACAACAAAATTAGTAAACCCTAATAAATAGCTTAAAATTAAACGGATATTTTCTTGAATATTTTATCACACACACCCCGAAATTTTGAGAAATCAGAAGATCTTCCCTGAACCTGAAAAAACAAAACATAGTTTCCAAGAATATGGTTAGAAGAACACATGGTAATTCCTTCTTTTAATGCTCAAATGTACAACTACAATATTGGTGATAAGAAACTGGAAGGCAAAATACTAAAATTCCCGTCATCAAGCTAAAGATTTCCATGAAGAGGTAACGAAACAATCAAAACTCTACAAATCTACATGTACAAAAGAGCAACAAAATGATTGTATGTGTGACTTGGTGTATTCAAGCACATCATATCCCTGGGAAAAATTAAAAGCTTTGTCAGTAATCTGAACAGTACTTGCACATATTATACACAGCTGGGAATGATGATCAAGATCTAAAGAAAGGACGATAAGAGAAGAAACATATATATATAGAGAGAACAAAAGAACCTCCATGTATCCAAGAAATAAAAGAGGCCCACGATGTCTAACGATGTACAGGTTCATACCGAAGTACAGACATCCTTAATAAGATCAGATCAAGTGGTGGTGGTGGCAGCACCAAAAAATCACCTGAAAAAAGTAAGTCAGATAAAAGCACTCGAAAGGAATCATCACAACAAATTCAAATCTCTTCAGTGAACACGGAGATTTACACCCTATTACCAAAACTCTGGTGCAAGTTCGGGTTAAACAACACAAAACCCTAACAGGTATCAATGACTGAAAATAGCCACAACAAATTAAGTAGTGAACCGAAACATAAGCTCCAAGAATGCTGATTAATAATTTAACTGAGTAAAAAAAAAAGGTATATATTTCAATTTCAAAGTATTTAGTGAGTTTACCTTCATCTTTGGGAGCCGGTAAAGTTGGAGAAAAGGAGATAAATAAGCCATTTATTGCCGCTGCAGCATCATCAAGATTCCCAATTCAAAGGGCTATTGGATTGAAAAAAAGGGACCACCAAAAGCCACCATCATCACCACACACTAGCCCTAATAAAGCTTGTGAATCTTGATGATGCTCCATAGGCAAACAGTGACTGGTTTCGTTAATTTCTTTTAGATCTTCGCAACCATCATCATCATCATCTCACTATCCCCATGCAAAAGAGATGACAAAACAAATGGGAAAGACCAGAGTAGATAGCTATTTGGCTAATTAGGACTTTTTCTCTCCTACCTTTATTTTTCTTTAACAAAGGTAACCCTAATCCAAACCCTAAATCTATCCAATGAGGGGAAAGTGAAGGGAAAAAAAGTATAACGAACGATAAATAAAAAAAGCTTTAAAAGTTTAAGCCCATGTCCAGGAGTGGGAAATAAGTTAAGACCCACTTGTACA
>Ga0307511_10007466_pt1 | contig 10985 bp, 7 predicted proteins | sample 13_EM_MG_FD_200266 | JGI IMG/M metagenome (GOLD analysis project Ga0307511, IMG submission 200266) | Populus trichocarpa ectomycorrhiza microbial communities from riparian zone in the Pacific Northwest, United States - 13_EM | ecosystem: Host-associated > Plants > Roots > Unclassified | place...
CGTCTTAGGTATGCCTAGGTCAAAATGGAGTGGGGATTTAATCTTTATAATTGTTGATAGGTTTTCAAAGATGTCACACTTTATTCCATGTCATAAAATCGATGATGCAACAAACATTGCTAATTTGTTCTTTAGGGAGATAATACAACTTCATGGGGTCCCTATGAGCATTGTTTTTTTATAGAGATGTTAAGTTCCTTAGCTATTTCTGGAAGGTGTTATGGGGGAAACTAGGTACTAAACTATTGTTTTCAACTACTTGTCAACCCCAAAATAGATAAACAAACCGAAATAGTTAATAATAGGACCTTGACATAACTTCTGCGAGCTGTCATTTAAAAAAAATTAAAGAATTGGGAAGATTGTTCGTTATTCATAGAGTTTACGTATAATCATAGTGTGCATTCTACTACTGAATTTTCACCATTTGAAATTATGTATAAATTTAACCCTTTAACTCTCATAGATTTGATTCATTTACCTGTTGATGAAAGGGTTAGAATGGATGATAATCGTAAAGCACAAGTGGTGAAGACACGCCATGAGAGTGTGCGGCAACAAATTGAAAAGAGGAACCGTGTGTACGCAACCAAAGCCAACAAGGGGCGCAAACATGTTGTCTTTCAGCTCGACGATTAAGTTTGGGTGCAAATGCGTAAGGAGATATTTCCGACCCAAAGGAAATGCAAGCTACACCCATGAGGAGATAAGCCATTTCAGATCCTTGAGCGGATCAATAACAATGCTTATATAGTTGATTTGTCAAGTGAGTATAGTGTTAGTGCTACCTTCAATGTTTATGATCTTACTTTATTTGATGTAGGTGATGATTCAATGTCGAATCCTTTTGAAAAGTGAGGGGATGATGTGGATCAGCCCAACACCAAGCTTAATCATGCTAAAGACCCATTGGAGGTACTAGGTGGGTCAATTACAAGAGCTAGGACAAAGAAACTTAAAGAGGCATTGAATGGGCTTGTTTAGAACATATGGAGCAAGATGGACCTAGAGGAGCATAAAGGACAACCTCTAATTCATCTAATTCAAATCCAAGAAGAGCCTAATTCTCATGGATCAAAGGGTTGCCATATCTGATTTCCTAAGCTAGGAAAGATTAATTAATGATTCTCTCAGTTTGGGAAGAAAATTAAATTGACAAGTATAAAAGAGGGAGATTTTCTTTATTAATTGTTCATGTAAAATAAGGAAACCAAGCACAACAAGGCAAGAAGACTTCATAATTAATTCCACATTCAGATCAGATTTCCTAGTCTAGTTGAGACTTCTGGTGGCAAATCTGATTCTAGCATATCTAGGATATTAATTTCATATTTTTATTTTTTTCGTCTTTGGTTTATTATTACTTATTTGAGTCCATTGTAAGTGGACCTCATATAAATCCACATAAGAGGGGTCAATTATGGTTTATTTCAGTCTAGAGTCAGTATAAATAAAGTTATAACCTGACGTGTGGGGGGGCTATGAATTTTTTAGATTAATAAACATCATGTGCCGCAACTTTGTGTGTGAGTGGTGAGATATTCTCCCTTCCTTGGTTCTTTAAAGAACTGAAACGACTTATCGAAGAACAACTAACTTCGTGGCGTCATTGTTATTCTTCTCGTTCGCGAATTAATATTCGTTATGTGGGGGTTTCCATTTCCAATAGTGTTGGTATCTAGGTATAAGTTATCTTTGTGTCACACTCCTATCAAACCTGATTTACTTGGCTTTCCGGGAATTTGGTGTCTTTGTGTGGGGGTTGCATGTCTATATAATCACGAGGTACGCATTGAAGGATCCAGAGGAGAAAGCCATATCCTCATCACAAGGCATACCCTTAAGCTTTCATGAGGGGGTGCAACTCATTGAGTGCACCTCTGCTTTTTTTGTTTTATTATGCATGTTAAATGTTGGTAATAGACGTTCATTATGCATTCCCTTTTAGGCTACTTGTTCATTATTAGCTTTGTTTGCCCTCTTTCAAATGGTTATTGAGGACATGATTTAGTGTGTCTGTTTTGTTTCAAGTTTAGTTGAATGATTAAATCTGTTCATTAAAGCATTAAATGAATATAGAGTAATGTTTTAAATACTTTGATGTTAAGATGATCATTTTTGAAGTTATGGCAATGTGTTTTAAATTTTTGAAGTTGTTATGGTTTAAGTTGTTTTAAGATAGCTTGGTGGGTTTGTTAAGGTTGTAAGCATGTTGTTTAAGCATCAGGACATTGAGTTTATCCAATAGAGCAATGTTTTTATGTAAGGATATGTTATTTTTGCTAACTATTTTACTTGACTTGCTTACTCATTTTTCTATTTGATTTTTGTTTCTTGTTTGTAATGATGATTGAAGTAGGTTGTATTAAGAATGTTTAAGAGGTTTGCTAAGTTTAGTTGCTTTTCTGGGTTATATTGCATTTTTTATGGGTTTAAGTTTTTGTTTTTAGGATTCTGGGTTTATAAAATGTCTGGGTTGGTGTTCTTGCCATGAACTTTACATTAAGTCCTTGATTTTGGTATTATTTTGGTTGATTGATGGTTCTTACATGTGTGTGCATACTTGTTGGTTGTTAATATGAGGATCTTATGGCTTAAAACACATCATTTTTATGTCTTTTAATCTTCATTTATGTCTTTTTACATAAAAACAAATAATCATGATTTTTGTTGGATTATTATGATGATCTAGCCCCCACATCTTGTTTGAATGATGTTAGTGCATGATTTCATGCCTTTAATTTTATGCAATCCAGTGTGAAATTGAGTTTACATTTCTGGTTTTCTTCTTGGTGTTCTTAGTGTTTTTCGACAAGTTTCAAGCATTTTTTCTCCTTTTGATCTTTGATCCTTGTTCTTTCTCTTTTAATTTTGGGTTTTGTTTTTTGGCTTGGAATTTGGGTCAGGCTGAGTCTCTCAGCTTAATGTCATCTTCGGCTGGACGAAATTTTAGCAAAGGAAAAGGCATCTTTTTGTCCTTAAAGCATGTTTGCCAAACATGAACTTAAGATATTTTTTAAACCTATGATTTTGGATAAGGTTATGTTTGGCGAACATGCATTATTCAACTTTTACCTTTTTTTCATGGCTTAGATCTACAAAATTCATACTTGCATTTAAGAGAATTTGAAGAAGTTTGTAACACTTATAATGACTTAAATTGTAGCATGAACACCATCAGATTAAAACTTTTTCCTTTTTCTTTAAAAGATAAAGCTAATACATGGCTACAAAAAAATTTTCTAGTTATTTCTTAGAAAGATTACCAAGAATGATGTTATAATTTGGGGTTGTTACACCCCTATAATACCTAAACATGATATTCCTTTTGTTCTATGTAATAAAGTACCCTAAAAAGCATAAAAAAAGTATTTCACTGCAATTTAATGCGTAAAATCTCATTTCACCACTTCCTTCTTTTATTTCCTATTTAGCTGAAGTTTTCATTTAAGAAAATCATACGTGATCCTTTAATTTTTTTTGTCAATTTTCTACACATTTTCTTAAGCGCGCACACACATATTTAACCTTTTTCAAAACACTTCAAGAATTCTCCATACTAAAGATAGTCAACTTTCATGCATTTCTATATTTCCCAGCTAATTATCACAAATTCAAAGGAATCTTTTCCATAATCTTTGAACCACTTTGGAAGAGCCTCTGCACTTTCTCTTTATTTTTTCTTCACTCTCTAACGGGCTCTTCCAATTTACTATTTGTAAATTTTACTAATACAAGATTGTATTGGTAAAGGCAAATTATGTTTAATATTATACAAGATTACACATGTCATCATGGTTACATCTCTATTCAACATTCAAAACGGGTCCAACCTTCGTTAATTTATCCATATCCTTGATTTTTCTCATTATAACCTATCTAAATATCTAATTTATCCATATTAGATAAGGTTCTTATCCCTAACTCTTCACAAGTTAAGCAATCAAGAACCATATAATTGTTGATCCTGATTTGTCAACCCATATAGGCACTTTAATCTCTTACCAATCCAAAAGGCTTTATTTTAAAGATTACCATCATAGGACTTTTATCAATACTACCATTTTCATTTTTGTTACCTTCTTCATCCTTTGCATTTCATAAGTCCACTAAACCTTATCTAATAGCTCTAATACCAAATAATCATATAACATGCGTGTTATGTCAAAAAGATGATGAACCAATGCTTAAAATTATTTTATAATAGGGGGTTGATTGTAAACTTAAGACTGAATATTGCTTGGTGTGTCTATAAAAAAGAAATTCATGTATGATCATTTGAATTCCATGTGTTCTGGAGATAAATGAATAAATTAAAGGTATGAGTTGAGACAAAAAAAAAACATGATGGCTGAATCATTTTTTGGAAAAAAAATCACATGAAGTACCATATCAAATAGTATTTCAATCAACAATGTTTGGGATAAATGAAGGTTATGCATGGAAAGGGATGTTACGTATGTAAAGCGCACAAGATGATACACCTCCTATGATGTGATTGATAGGGATGACATAGCTTATAAGTAATGTGATGAGGGTGATTTATGATAATTGGTATAAATCAAACTAGGAATATCATGGTAGAATGAAAGTGAAGAGGGTTTAGGTGGATTTAGAATTATATAAGTTTGAAGGACCAAGGGTGGTTATCATAGCTTGAAATCATAGGAATGAGAATTGAGGTAAACGCCCAAAAAAGGGAGACGAGGTGGGTTGTTTTGATAATGTGTAAACCTAAGATGGTTACTTAGGCTTTAGCCTATCAATTCTAAGGTCTAGGTTATATGTAAACCCTTGTTAAAAAAAAAGAGAGAGAAATAAACTGGCTTATACTAAGTGGAAAACATGAGAGAATTGTTCCAAGGATAACCAAAAAGGGGTGCTAGGATAAGAACACCCGGCATCCAAACATAGCCCACCATATTTAAGAAGAGGTATAAATCCATAGAGAGGAAAAAGAGATGACTTTTCCTCTCCTCCAAAGCCAGCAACAACCCTAGCTGCAGCAGCCCCCCCTCTTGCAAAGAAACTCTCATCCAAACCATCCTTGCATGTACCCCCTTGAATACTTGAGTGAGAAGGGAGTTGAAGACTGGAAAGAGAATCGAAAACATGAAGAGATGAAGAGGATTGAAGGCCAGCTAGAACAATAGAGGAAAGAGAGAAAAATCGAGAGGAGGAGGAGGAAAACCATTAAAACCTTCCCCAAATCTTGTATAAAAATCATGTGGTAAGAGTAACCTCACTCTCCTAGTTATTTTAAGATTTTGAAACAAGATGAAAAGGAAACCTCAAATGGCATCTGGGGTTCTTGCACTTTCAATTTCAGAAAGATTGGGAAAATGGGGATAAAAAGGATGTAGTTTCAGAATCTATAACAAAAAAAATTGATGTATATTGAAGAACAAACCCTAACTAAAGGCCAGCCTGTTGAAAGAATGAAAGAAAGATGGAATGAAATGAAATGTGCCAATTATGATCTTGTCATGCTGTTAGGAAAATACTTGAGCTGAAATAGAACTTTACACTTTACATAAGCCAATACATTGTTGTACATCATGAATTGAAGAACTTGCTTGATTATAAACTTAGAAGATTGATGTGTGAATTGATGCATGATAACATAGGCATGTTTATTATAAAATGATGATTACATGAGTAAACTAGAAGAGGAGGGGATACCATATTCAGCCAAGAGGAAGAACAATGAAGGGAACCTTTGTATGATGAACATCCTTCGAGAACCAAAGTAAACGGTAGAAATTGAACTCATGTATAATGCGAAATTAATTATTAGCTTGTGCTTTATGATTTGGAATGGTATAATTAAGAATGATGAAATGAACACATGATGTCAATGTCCCATGTTTCGGCCCCAATGGAAAGCTTGGATAGGAGAACCCTTGAAACTGTGCATGTTTGAACTTAATTGCATACTACTTGACAACATTGAGATGGATTTGATGAGATTATGGAAAGGAATATAATTCTTGAACATGCTTGATAGTACTTTGTAAGTTAGAATGCCTAGAACACCTTATGCCATGCTATAGTGAATGAGAATTAATGATAACACATGAAGAACTCAAAGTATGCTTATTAGAGAAGTGACATGGGCTTCGCCCATCCTAGAAGAAAATAACAAAGAAAGACCTCTATGAAGATAGTGGTGATTAATAGGTTCTCTTTAATAATGTTGATGAATGTGTGATATTGTAATAGAATAGAAACATTACATGTTGCTTTGTTTCATAAACTTTGAGAATGAAAATGGTTCAGATCTATGTCCAAAACTAGGTTGAAGTATGGTTTTAAAAGGAAAACTTGGTATTGATCATATGCATGAACTTAGAGAAAAGAAACGTCAAAGTGACTTAAATTCATTGATGATTTTCAGTGTTAGAACGACTTAGTTTTTGTTGATGCTTTTTAGCGTTAGAACGACTTAGTTTTTCGTTGATGATTTTCAGGGTCAGAATAACATAGTTTTTGTTGATGATTTTCAGTGTCAGAATAACTTAATTTTTCGTTCATGATTTTCAGTGTCATAATGATATAATTTCCGTAGAGGACCTTTATTAAAATCAGGGATGGATGTCTTGTTACAAAATTATCACTATACAATTATACAAACATGGGAGATGTTTGAATGTATCTGTGTTATGGTATATGTGTGGAAATAGTCTTTGAAATTACCTAAATAAAATACTGAGTAATGGTCATTTTGTGTATAAGGAGGCGCGATCGGGATCAGATCTTTGACCGGGAGATGACACACTATGAGCGGGGCACATAGGTGGTTTCCACCTTTAATTGATTATTATTAAATCCTTGAAGTATTTATACATAATGCTGATACTCGATTTCAATTGATTAAAATTACTCATTAAACACAATGAATAATGATATGACTAGCTTCGACTAATGGTATCCATATTGGATAATCGGGATTAAATGATGTGATTAGCTTTGGCTAATGGTATCTCTCTTGGATAACCATGATTAATTGATGAGATTAGCTTCGGCTAATGGTTTCCATATGGATTAATTAATGAGATTAGCTTCGGCTAATGGTATCCATATGGATTAATTAATAAGATTAGCATCGGCTAATGGTATCCATATTGGATAACAGAGATTGATTGATGAGCTTCAGCTAATGGTATCCATATTAGATAACCAGGATTAAATGATGTGATTAGCTTTGACTAATGGTATGCATATTGGATAACTGAGATTCATTAATGAGATTAGCTTTGGCTAATAGTATCTTCGTTTGATAACTAGAAAGGAATCGTGAAGTTAGCTTTAGCTGTTAGTATCCATGTTGGATGATTGAAATGATTGAATAAGACTAGTATTGATTGATAAAATGATATCTGTTTTTTTGAGTAATTATGAATACGCTAAGTAAGAATATTAACGTATCAATTACACTTGCAATTAAGGTATAAGAATCGTAGACTAATCGATCATAGTTAGAAGAGTATAATCATTTGTGGAAGGATACCCAACATATTAGGGTTTCCAGATAGTAATGCATGTTATTGATTGATGTTGATTATGGTCCAAAAAATAATGCGATGTATGGTCGTACGATGATGTGAAGTAAAACGTTAAAGACAGAATTAATAGGAACATAATAATAAGAATCTATCTATTTAAATTTTTAATACGGTTACAAATATATGTTCATTGTTCAATCATATTATAAGAGATTGTTTTTATGCTTATATTGAATTTGATTTGTAACAGGGACGTCTTATAACCATGGCGCTATGAATAGACGATATGCATTTTGTACAACTATGTAATAGCTACGAACTACCGATAGACACTTTAGTAAAAACTTATGATGTCGACTTTCAAAGTCACGAGAATATGGATTATATTGTATATGAACACTCCGTATTATGGATGCAATGAATATGTACCTCTTTTGTGATGTTATCGTATATTGTATGTAAGTGAGACGTACTACATGATTTAATGGAAAGCCATGACGACGATGATGGAAATAATGAATTTCATAATGGGGAACATGTGTGACAGACTTGAGAAGTAAGAGAAACAGAGGTTACGAGTTTCAAATATTTATGATCATAATGCTTTTATGATGTTAGATAAAGAGCGCAAGGCTGAACGACTTGCAAAGGTTTATAAAAAAAAACACATAAAGAACGTGAAGAATGGAGAGCTTCAGTTCAGCACCAAAAGGATAAAAATGAAAGAGGACAACGGTTGTTATCATTATATATATATATATATATACACACACACGCGCGCGCGCGCAAGTGGAAGGCAAGAAGTTCTTATTTGAAATTATTATTGGCTACTACGTTCATACGATGTTGTTGCAAGCAAGTGCATGCAAGAAAGAAACTCCAAAGGCTTCAACATAAGGCTAAGGAATTTTCCATTAAACCTGTTTGTGATTCGAGGACGAATCATCTTGAAGAGAGAGAGAATGATACGATCCAATCAAGGTCAGATTCGGACTTTTGAGTAAAATTTCCTATCATTTAGTTTTACGCTATCGAGCATAACTCTAAATCCAACCATTGGATAGAGCTGAAATTTACCAAACGATTCCAAAGGTATTTGTCTATGTTGCGATAAACATTCAAGTAAATCAGAGTTCAGGAAGGACTTGCGATATAGGTCAGAATAGACTGTATGAATTTTGTTATTTACTTCCTTTTGACCTATGGACTTCCTATTTGGCAAGGATCCTTTTCCTACAAGGATGTGGTAGCTTGTTTTGGGAATCTCCTAGTTCTACAAGGATCTTTAATGGGTTGTAACATAGTTTCCAACAATGGCAAGGATTCATTAATGTTTCAGAATCCTTTTCTTACAAGGATTTCTTATTCATCCTAGCTATACGAGGAAAGAATGGCTGGTGGTATTTAATGACATTTTGGTTTCTGGGAAGGAAACTAAATTTGCAGGTATAAAAGAGGGAGATTTTCTTCATTAATTGTCCATGCAAAATAAGGAAACCAAGCACAATAATGCAAGAAGACTTCAAAATTAATTCCATATTCAGATAAGATTTCCTAGTCTACTTGGGACTTCTTAGGGGTGGCAAATATGATTCTAGCATATGTAAGATATTAATTTCAGATTTTTATTATTTTTTCTTAGTCTTTGGTTTATTATTACTTATTTAGGTCAATTATAAGTGGGTCTCATATAAGTCCATCTAAGGGGGGTCTATTAGGGTTTATTTCAGTTAAAAGTCAATATAAATAAAGCCATAAGCAGACATGTAAGGGCTACAGAATTTTCAGATTAATAAACATCTTTTGCCGCAACTTTGTGTGTGAGTGGTGAGATATTCTCCCTTTCTTGGTTCTCTAAAGAACTGAAACGACTTATCAAAGAACAACTGACTCCGTGGCGTCATCCTTATACTTTTTGTTCACGAATTAATATTCGTTGGGTGGGGGTTTCTGTTTCAAATAGTATTGGTGCTTAGGTACAAGTTATCTTTGTGTCACACTCTTATCAAACCTGATTTACTTGGCTTTCCGGGAATTTAATGTCTTTGCGTGTGGGTTACGTGACCACGAAATCATGAGGTTCATATTATTTGGTATCAGAGCTTGGCTTTATTAATCAAATTATATCCTTCTAAAATTTTCTTTTCTTGTTGATTCAACAAAAAAATTTAAAAAACATTTCCTTAGTGTCCAATTTCTTCTTCTCCTTGAATCTGAGGCATATTATATAAAAAAAAAAAGTCGTTCAGAAGACAGTTATTTGCTTTTGCCGTAGAAAACTAAACAAAGGGAAATTGGGTAAAATCAATTAAGAATTAGCTCAAACTTGAAACTCTAATTACTAGGGTCCTAATCGCACTACATATTAATTTTTAGACTTCCATCATAATTTCTGACATTGAAAAGAGGAACAGCAGTATTGGTCATATGGTTAGAGGCTCCGGAGTCAAAATACCATGGCTTAGAAGAAACTTGATTATTACCTAAAAGCCCAAAAGCACAAAGAGCAGAAAGGATCATCTGTTGTACCATTTCAAGAGTAAGTGTGTTCGGGTTTGCTAAGGCTGTAGAAGCAAGAATAGGAACAATCGGTGAGGCAGCAGGCAATGTAGCAGAACTAGAGGCACCAGTAGAGGTATGATAAGCTCCCTGCTTCTGTTCAGGTCGAATGGGACAAACAGAGATGATATGACGGGTTTCTTGCAATAATTACAGAACTTCTTGGGATAATTCCAAACAATATGCCAAAAGCGTTACAATTAAAGCATTGGACAACACACACTACCTTTATTCCTCCCTTGTGCTATAAAAGCCACAAAAACAAACATTAACTTGATGTTCCAAGGCAGTCTGAGTTACAATACGCTGCTCCTCATGAAGAAGTTTCAGTCAAACATGCATCCAAAGACGGTATAGGATGTCGATTCATCATATTAGAACGTGCAGTTTCAAAATCAAAACGAAGTGATCTCTCTTGCTTGTTTCATGCACTGCTTGAACAACAAATAGAGCTGCAGCATGGACATTAGCATAAATAATATCATAATAATCAGCCCATAGATTTTGAAAACCAAAAACATATTCCTCAATGGAGAGAGACTTTCCTATGTAAAATTAGTCATCTCATACTCCAATTGAAAACACTGAGCCGTGTTGTCTTAATTTTAAACCTTATTTAGATAATTCCACGTGTCAGCGACAATTGTATAAGGCCTCAAATTGAGAACAATGCTCAACTGAGTTAAGGATCCAAGTTATAATAACCCAAGCATCCTTGATTTCCCATTTAGACAAAGCTTCAACCTCTTGAGGTACGGGAGTACTCCCATCAATATGACGCCACAATTCTTTTCCTTTGACAAATAATTTAAATTGAAACTTCTAAGTAGAATAATTTTTGCTAGTAAACTAAATATAAAACAAGTCTACTTTATCATATAACATGATGCAACAGAAAAATAATCACATGAAAAAAAAATA
>Ga0307511_10007467_pt1 | contig 10984 bp, 9 predicted proteins | sample 13_EM_MG_FD_200266 | JGI IMG/M metagenome (GOLD analysis project Ga0307511, IMG submission 200266) | Populus trichocarpa ectomycorrhiza microbial communities from riparian zone in the Pacific Northwest, United States - 13_EM | ecosystem: Host-associated > Plants > Roots > Unclassified | place...
ACAAAAAAAATATATTTAAATGAATTTATTAGAATAATATTTAAGAAATTATCCAACAATACAATAAATAAATAAAATCAAAGCCTTTTTATGATGGCATTATCGTTTGCTTTATGAATAATTATGTAATAGCCTAATAAGCAGAATTCTTAAAATTTCAAGTTCATTAATATTAAAAAAATATAGTTTTTCAATTGTTATTGTAGTTTTTTTATATAATTTTCTTAAATTTATTATTCTTATTGTTTTTCATATAGAAGCGTAAAAATAATTGATTCATGTTTTTTTTTGTTTTTTTTAAGTAAAACTTGCTTTAAAACTCAGACCCTTATTTTTTAACCACTGATGGTGGTTGAAAAGTCAACGAGAAGTCGACACATTATTTTTTTAAATTCATGTTATCTGTCTGTTATAGAAAAACCAGGAATGTAAGCCTAACCTTCCAAGTCGGTGTGAACCTTACCTCTTTTTTTTAGATAACCTTTTTATTTTGTTTTTGACAAAAAAAATATATTTAAATAAATTGATTAGAATAATATTTAAGAAATTATCCAACTATACAATAAATAAATAAAATCAAAGCCTTTTTATGATGACATTATCTTTTGCTTTATGAATAATTATGTAATAGCCTAATAAGCAGAATTCTTAAAATTTCTTGTTTATTAATATTAAAAAAATATAGTTTTTCAATTGTTATTGTAGTTTTTTTATATAATTTTCTTAAATTTATTATTCTTATTGTTTTTCTTATAGAAGCGTAAAAATAATTGATTCATGTTTTTTTTTTAATTTTTTTAAGTAAAACTTGCTTTAAAACTCAGACCCTTATTTTTTAACCACTGATGGTGGTTGAAAAGTCAACGAGAAGATGACATATTATTTTTTTAAATTCATGTTATCCGTCTGTTATAAAAAAACCAGGCATGTAAGCCTAACCTTCCAAGTCGGTGTGAACCTTACCTCTTTTTTTTAGATAACCTTTTTATTTTTGTTTTTGACAAAAAAAATATATTTAAATGAATTGATTAGAATAATATTTAAGAAATTATCCAACTATACAATAAATAAATAAAATCAAAGCCTTTTTATGATGGCATTATCGTTTGCTTTATGAATAATTATGTAATAGCCTAATAAGCAGAATTCTTAAAATAACTTGTTCATTAATATTAAAAAAATATAGTTTTTCAATTTTTATTGTAGTTTTTTTATATTATTATCTTAAATTTATTATTCTTATTGTTTTTCATATAGATGCGTAAAATTAATTGATTCATGTTTTTTTTTAATTTTTTTTAACTAAAACTTGCTTTCAAAATCATATTTTTTATATTAATAAAAAATACTTCTCATAATTAAAAGCATTTTTTTCATCAAAACAAAAAAGGAATGCATGAATAAGAATTAACTTTTTGATTAAAAATATACATTTTTTTTCTTTTTAATTCAAATTATTATAGTTTTGAGTATATTATTTTTATTATTATCGCTTTTTATTCAATGAACTATACTGCAATAAATAATCATTTTGTTGTCGAAACAACAAAAAAATATTATATATTTTAAAAATGTAATTTTAAAGAAAAAATAAATCATTTGTACTCCACAATTTTATTATCTTATAATTAAATTAAAGAAAAGATAGATTTTGAAAATTCACCGAGGAATTGCACAAGAAATATCACTAGTAAATAAATTAAAAGAGAAGCGTGATTTACCATTTCTTTTATTATGGTTGAAGAATTAACTGCACTTTGAATTGCTATAGTGTAGTTGAGTCAGCCCCTCTATTTGTTTTAGTTCTTGAAAAACTGTGGAATTGCATACTCTAAAGTTTTGTTTTTTCAATCTCTTCATCACATACATTATATTGAAATGATTTTAAACCTTGTAATTTGTTTCAATTCGCTTGTTATAACGTATTTATAGTATAAAAAAATATTTTAATATTAAATTGATGTTAAGTGTTGCAAATTAGAGTTTAAATTTAGCAATTAGAAAAATTAAAGGAATAAGAACTAAATTCAACACTAAAATAACAAAAAACAAATAATATATTTTCTTCTTCTACTTTTGCAGCAGAAAAAACACTATTTGGTTCTTGATTTTTTTTTTCTAGGGCCTTATATTTTGAGGTTTCACATTTCAATCATAAACTTTATTTATTTTATATTCCATTCCTTAAAATTTGAATGAGAAAGAAATTTACTAGAAAAAGAAAGAAGAGAGGGAAAGTCTTTGACCAATCATTGACGATAAAAAAAACTGATTTTAGTGTCAAATAATTTTTTAGGGAGAAATGGGTTTAATGGAGGTGATGTTTCCCTTTGAACACGTAAATAATATATCGAGACTTGTAAAAGTTTTTTTTTATTTGATTGATTTTTTTTAATATGACTGTAAGCTATTTTGATGTTAGAAATTGATTTATTGAGGTTTCTAAAATGTTTTTGGGGTGTTTCATATAAATTTAAGTTAAAAACTAGGTTTTTTATGTCTAAAAACACAAACCTGGAGTTTAATGGTTGCAAGTCAATTATAAGACAACGCGTCATATGTTATATAAAAAAGAGGGTTGACAACGTTTCATTCGCCCATATAAAAAAATAAGCGAGTGGGCCAAGCCTTCTAAGCCTACCCGAGCTTTTTGTTTCTTGTATATTCCTTTATTTTTTCTTATTTTTGACAAAAAAAAAATTTTAAATAAATTTAATAAAATAATATTTTAGTGATTGTTCAATCATGCCATTGTTTTTAAAAAGATTCGGTTTTTGTTATGATAATATTATTGATTGTTTTATAAATAATTATGTGTTATTCTAATATGTATTAATTTTTAATATATATATATATATATATATATTCGATATTTTATATAATTTTCTTATATTTATTTTTTTAGTATTTTTTTCATGTAATAGCGTCAAAATAATTGATTCATGATATACAATCATAGCAAAGTTTTACTTAAAATAACACTTCTCATAAAAAAGGCATTTTTTTGTGTCAAATTGAGAAATGAATAAGAAAATTAGTTTTTTTATTAAAAATATAAATATTTTCCATTTTAATTCAAATTATTATAGTTTTCACAAGTATTTTTTTTATCGATTTTACTTTTTATTTAATGAACTATTCTACTAATAAATAAAAATTTTGTTGTCAAAATAACAAAGAGGATACATGAATAAGAAAAGAAAAATTTGACAAAAACAATTCTTTCATAATTTTATTCCTTGATTTTTATACCAAAAATTATTTTTATCATTAAATAAAATAAATAAATTCCAAAAGTTTCTAGGCAACTCACTGGCAACTATGCTAATACTAGCTAACCAACGTCATAGTTATGAAATCCATTTGGAATTTGAAGTAGCTCAAGACTCAAGTTAGATCGATCATGCCGATTTAATATTTTTTTAAATGAAATGACTCGTATGATATTATTTTGGATAAAAGTTAAAAAAATTTCTTGGAATTGATTTAATTAGTTTTTATATAAGTTTAATCAAGTAAATTAGATTTCAAATTAATTGCCAGACTAGAACGGGGTATAATAAGCATGATTAAGATAAGGCAACCTCCATCTCTTTTAACGGATTCTGCTGATTAAAGGCCTCAACAAACTCTTGATTCCCGTGATTATTCCCTATCCCTCTCCCTTGCTTTTTCTCATGGTTCGTCCTGACATTCTAGGCTTACCAACAGGTGCCCCCGTTTCTGTGAAGAAAGAGCAACCTTCCAGCTTTAAAGAATTTTGCAAAGCCTGTCTATCCATATTCGCCGGATGGTGTAGCGTTGATAGAAAATTATCTCCACCTTCTTCAGGCAGATCAGATGAATTACAAGTGAAATTTGAAGCCATCAGCCAAGCTCCCGAGGTATATATACTTCCATGCATAAATTAATAAATGTAAAGTTTGCAGGGATTATATTTTCCAGGAGTTTTTGTTTTAATCATCTCTCGAACAAACTGGCATAGAGATTCGAGATCCTGAAATCCCATCAAGACGTTTATCTTTAAAAACTAACGAAATTCACATCCATCACGAATATTGCATATCCTCACGTAGGTGGAATTTCCAGGAACTTGGTTACGATACAGAAGAGGGAAAGACGATGAATGGAATCCACAGTTTTAGATACAATGCTAATAGTATGCGAGGTGACAATCCTTCGAGTCCAAGAGGATTCTTCAGGCATAAAAGCATGGATGGCTGCTTTCCTAATATATCTTCTCCTCTGTCAAGAAGTGGAAGCCTGAAGAGCCCTTCTCGAAAATTATCTTTCCGAAAGAGAAATACGAGTCAGAAAAGAACCGATTCACGTCATGGCTTGTCTGCATCTCTCTCAAGAAATGCAAGCCGGAAGAACGCCAGCACCATCATGTTTTCAAACTCAATGGGAAAGATGAAACCTCCGGCTATTGAAAGGCTTCTCGAGTGCACGCTTGAGGAGTTATGTTATGGATGCATGAAAAAGATCGAGATAACAAGAGATGTCATAATTACAAATACAGGGTCTGTTCCCAGGTCCAGAGTTCATCGTTTATTGCTTCGGTTTTTTCATCTGAATTTTGATTGTTCTTCTCCTTGATAACATGATTTACAATCAGATCAGGTTTCGAAATTGCAATTCTTCATGTTTTGGCTGCTAAATATTAAAATTCCATAAAACTACGTTCTTAGTAAAAAATCTGAGTCGCAAATAATAGTTTTAAGCCGGGGAAACACCGACCCTTTTTCGGAAGGCATGCACATTTGTCAGGAAACTCCGCAAGGCATTTGAAAGTCGATCGAAAAAGGATGAATTTAGAGCGAAGAAAAACATCACTAGCTAGTATATTGATGTCTTCCATTGTTTCTGGCAGGCAAGTAATCCAAGAAGAGGAAACATTGACAGTTAGAGTGAAGCCAGGATGGAAAAAGGGAACGAAGATCACATTTGAAGGAATGGGAAATGAGAGGCCTGGCACTTGCACAGCTGATATAATCCTCGTGATTGCCGAGAAACGACACTCTCTGTTTCGGAGGGAAGGAGAAGGTTTGGAGATAGGAGTAGAAGTTCCACTAGTGAAGGCTCTAACTGGCTGCCAGATCTCAATCCCTTTGTTGGGCGGTGAGGAAACAAGTTTGATGATCGATGATATCATTCACCCTGGCTATGAAAGGATCATAGAAGGTCAAGGCATGCCAAGCACAAAAGAGCAGGGGGGGAGAGGAAACTTGAGAGTTGTCTTCCTCGTTGAATTCCCGACACAACTGACAGATGAACAACGGTCAGATATTCGTACTATTTTTGAGGATTCTTCTTGAATCTTTCAGTTTTCCCTTGGAGCCGATCCACACCCTGCTGATCATCGTACGATACACTTAGAATCTCTATGGGAATCCTCTTGTCTAGAATCTGACCAATATTTGGTTGTCAAAAGTAGAAGATTCGTGGTAGTTTATGTATTATCCTTCCCCACTGGATCCCTTGCAGCATTGGGACAAGGTCCTAACTCGCAACCTCTCAGACATGCACTGCTACCAGGTGCCATTTGGCTACGTGGCCGACGGCTACAATAAATTATTCGATTTATTTTTTTTCAAAAATACTTCTGAAAAGCATTATACCACACTAGCAAAACAAATTTTATTCATCGGAGGGTATAACTGACATTGCATTCCACTTTCGTTCTTGTAATCAATCAACGTTCCAACTTAAATTAAGTACAAAAATAATATAGTGATTGAGCTTACACTGAAGACATCATATTCCTAGACTTAAGACATTCCAAGCAGGGTGCGAAGTATTGTCCATACATTACCAGTGATTAAAGCCTTCATCAATCTTAGCTTTCCCAGTGTGTACGGTGGATATCTCACAGATGCATCACCTACAAAACTTCGATACACGACTGCCTTCTTGTGGGTAAAAGCATCGAAGGAAAATTTGCCATGGTATGAACCCATTCCGCTCTCGCCCACGCCCCCAAATGGTACACTATGAACTGCAAGCTGCACCATCAAGCACATATTAGGTGCAGATACTAGATGGTTATTCAGTTAATGAAATTAAGTCCACAAATTTCAAGAGCAAGTATATGTAAAGATGGAACAAACGACAGCCTTGGACCAAGTATTCAGGAATCCAGGAGTCTTAGTCCCTCCCTCGCACAAAATTGTGGTCCATTGTTTGTTATCATGGTAATTCCCACTTCATGTGAAAAGGAGAGAGTGCCAGAATCATTCATGAGTACTGTGAGCGCCAGAGGCACTCATTCATCTCCGACCACCATCACCCCCACAACTATAAAGTGTACCTGGGTGATAACCATACAGACTGAGACTGCTCGTGTAGTATGCATATATGCAAGGATATGCACAAGGTTCTGGAAGTTCAGAGAAGAATAATTACATGCAAAGTAGTGTCATTAATGACCACACCCCCTGCAGAAACAGACATCAAAAACTGCTCCTTCAGCTTCTTGTTATTGGTAAATAAATAAGCTGCAAGTGGCTTTGTTCCTGATTTTATTATATCAAAGCTATCCTCGATTTTGCTGACCTGTTTGAACAAAAAAACAAAAGAAATCATAATTGGCATCCCACATTTTATTACAAGAATTCTGTGACAACCTATTGAACTTTCTACTCTTAAAAAAATATTACTGTTATCCAGAAAACAGTAACGGTTAGTCTTTCTTTTTTTTTATCATTTACAAAGGCCTTCCAGTAGAAAATTACTCCTCTAAAGTGGAAGACAACCTCCTACAAACTCATTTTGATCAACAAGCACAGAGAGAGAGCATATATTGAAAACCATGATGTTTTTTGCTATTTGTAATAATAATCACTCTGCATATATAATATCAGAGCTATCACTTCTACCCAATGTAAAGAGAAGCTCCTCCTTTAATGTTGTAGAAGCAGTTTAGATTCAGTTTTATGTCCTACTTCATATACTGTCCGTACAATAATACAGCTATGAGCCGAGGATCTCTTGATGCTTACAGTGAGAATGGGAAGCAATGGACCAAATATCTCTTCTTTCATTATTAGAGAGTTTTGTGGGACGCCCAATAATATGGTGGGAGCAATTCTCCTGCCATTGAATAAAAGATTTGTCAATGAAAAGCAAATAGCACCAAGCTAAACTAAGTAACGAACCAAGAAAAAGGCAAGCAGATACTCACAGGTTGGCTTCATCTCTTTCACCTCCATAAACAATCTTCCCAGAAACCTTATCCTCATCCAGTAGCTTTGTCAAACGAGAAAAATGGTTGGAATTCACAATTCGAGATAAATCTTTTGATTCCAATGGGTTCTTTCCATAAAATGCCTCCAGTTCTTTTTTCAGAGAGTCCACCTGTATCACAGAAGGAATTAATGAATGGCTGAAAAACAAAATGGAAAAACAAGGAACAAGAAATGAATGCTAGAAATCAGCATTACCAGCTTCTCAGCACAATCTTTCGTTGTTATTATGTAATCCGGAGAGATGCATGCTTGTCCATTATTACACCCCCACTTGCCTACAATTATCCGCCTAGTTGCAATCTTGGACAAGCAGGTAGATGTGTCAGAAAATGACAGTAAGATGAAACTTATGGTGCCTTAACCAACGGTATGTAGCAATGAACATGGAGAAAATGACAGTATGACACCCATAACATGCACATGTAAAGGGATGCAAGGAGCTTTTTACCTGTATATCGATACCTGAATCAACAACAACTGGAGATTTTCCTCCAAGCTCCAAAACAACCGGTGTAAGGTGTTTTGCTGCAGCAGCCATCACAATTCGTCCTACTCTTCCATTGCCTGTAAAATCAAGGATGACATGTTTTAGGGTTCAAGTTTGTATTGAAGAAAACACCATTTAATTTGTGCTTAAAGCATCAGTTTAGTTTCCTCTTTTACTTGCAGGGTTTCTCCAAAAGAATAACTGAAAGTTCTGTCAACTGGGCAACAGTTGAATTGTTTCTTATTTTTCCTCTTTTTAGACTAATTATTTGAGGCATAAAATCATGCCCTTTAAATGAGACAAACACTAAATATAGCAGTACTTCAAAAGAGCACGTTTTGAATATCATATTCAACAAACTGGGAGAGCAGAATAATCTGAGCAGCATTGTCCTGAGAGACAATAGTAGCATCACTCCACGTCAGCAACATCCCAAAGCCATGCATTTTATCACTCTTGAATCTAAAGAGAAACATGCCATCCCTAGGCAAAACATGTATTACATGATCTACCATTATAATAGCAAGCCCAGCAGAAAACATTTTAACCTCTTCATATTCCATTTAACTCCACAACCACGAGAAGCTTTCATTCTTCAGAAAAGTACTGACCACTAAGTCTCACACACTCCCAAATTCCAACAAACTGCCTCATGTAAAGGAACTAATGTATAGAAAATCTGGATTCTACAATGCCCTTCAACCAAATTTCAGTTTACAAGGTTTAAGTACAACAATCCGAGAGCCAAAATTTCTTCTTTTAGAGGAATACAGAAGCTACAGCCCTCAGATGATAATAACATACTACCAATCTTGCCAGGAAAAGAATTTTCACATTCTCATAAATTACAACGAGCAATTTAAGTGGTATGATGATGATTGACATGAGACATTTAGGAACACCAAAAATTATAGAATGTTCTATGACAACCATGTCAAACAGACAAAATAAAAATCACCTCTCACATGTTTTTTCTTGAGATTAGTATAAAGCGGAATGGATTTTCCTGCTCTATTCTGCCTTGCCTTCTCCCTTTGTCATGGCATATTACTGTGTATGCTCAATATGCTTATGGTTGCTCCCTTTTTTTGTCAGTTTAATAAAATTACACTTCTCCAAACATGTCAATCACAGAAATGCAGAAAGGACCTCTAAGACTTTAACTAAGCGGCTGAGTTGAAACCTTTCCAAATACCTCTGGAAAAAGAATTCTGCGACTTGTTCAACATCTAGCAAGATGTTGCTTATATCGCTTCAGAGAATTGTAAGAAAATAAGTACACAGTTTCTTTTGTGTTGATTTACCGCCATATATTTCTGTCTATAGAACAATTTAACAATTAGACATCACATGCACATACAAACAGAGGAATGAACAAGAACCTGTATAAAATATTTTGTCCCACTTTTGCTCCAGTAGTGCAGAAGTTTCAGAAACAGCCCCCTCAACAACCTTTATCGAAGAGCAATCCAAATACTCTGGAAGTAGTTTTGCAAGCAGTGAGGATGTAGCTGGTGCAACTTCTGATGGTTTTAAAACCATAGCATTACCGGCTGCAATAGCTCCAATGAGCGGATCCATAGACAACACTAGAAAGAGAGAAATAAGACTTGATTATTATAGTATCAACAATAAATGCAAAGAAATATAGGACTTTTCTATGAACATACAGAAAGGGTAATTCCATGCTGAAATAATCAACACAGCACCCAGTGGTTCTGACACTATTTCAGCTGATGAAGGAAAAGTTGTCAAAGAAGTTTTTGCCTGCAATGAAAAGATATATTGATTACACTCAACTCAATTACCGAAAAGATCAAAACTGTAAACAAACTACAAATAGTGGAGCAATATTCAAAGCAGCTACCTTTTCTGGCATCATCCAATGTTTCAGTTCCTTAATAGCCAATGTACACGAGTTTTTTACCATAGTTAACTGCATAACAAACCATCAATCAACTTTCGAGGAAACTGACATGAAATTTCACATAGAACTCGTATAATATAAGTTATTTCATTAGAATATTTAGGTAGCTAGATTTTTCGAATTTATATAAAAAGCAGCAGCTTCCGTTATTCTCTTTCAGATGCACAAAGATGCAAGTGCTTGCACATGCAAACCTCACATCCTATCAATAAAGTTCATCTTACAAGATTAAAAGATGACGCCCGTAATTAGCAATTAAGCTTAGCAGATTAATAAGAAATTGTAACTATTCCCTGATAAAACAGTTCAATCAATAATAAATACAGGTGGTAGTGCTTTGGAGTCATGGTGATAAGACGTTGGATTTCTTTTGGCAAAAGTCTTACCAGGAAAATGGTTTTCTAGGAAATACTGTCCAGTTACTTGTTTCTTCATTGGCACATTCAATCTAATTGTATTAAAATCCCATCCCAGATTCCACTTACAGTCTCATTGCCACTGTACCCAGCCAAACGGAACGAACTAAACAAGGTTTCCGCATGTTAAACAATTTAAAGCACCAACTCCACAATTAGAGTCAAATACAATAAACATCAGGTTAGGCAATTGACTCAGGTTTCACATATGTAGCAAGCTATCTTTTATTTAGAAATCAACATCATGTTTATCCAAACAAATTTCTTTGTTTCTTTATTGACATAATTTCCTTCCATCAGGAATATCTGGAATCCTGGGTATCAGTCATATTCCTGAAGTATAGCAGTGCAATAAACATCCTATCTATCTAGAAATGCCCGAGTCCTGCAAGTTCCCTTGAATGCCACACATCACCTGCGTATCATATTTGAGACAGAGACCAAACCTTGCGGGGAACATTTAAAAAGAAAGAGAGAAAAAGTGGCGTGTCATTAATGCTTCTCTCGTAAATAGAGGAACACTCCTGCCCAACTCTTGATGAGACGAACATTAATGTTAATCGAAAGTACGACGTGAAGGAGACGGGATTAAACCAAACCTAAGAATATCCATCAAATTAAAAGCTAGAGAGTAGTGGGGAACCCACATCATAACAGACTGGTAGTCAAACCAAAGATCAAGAAACACAACGCGGCGGTTGTGATTTCAGTGTCCTGTAACTCCAGTTAAAAATAAAGAGTCATCAATTACTGGTTCCTCCCTCAACTCTAACTGAAATTCAATAATAGATTAGACGGGTAAATAGTTACTGATTCCGCGTCATCAATCGTTCCATTTATAAAACAGTTGCTCACGCATAAAAATAAATAAAAAATCACATCACATCACGTTTGAGAATATCATATA
>Ga0307511_10007468_pt1 | contig 10984 bp, 9 predicted proteins | sample 13_EM_MG_FD_200266 | JGI IMG/M metagenome (GOLD analysis project Ga0307511, IMG submission 200266) | Populus trichocarpa ectomycorrhiza microbial communities from riparian zone in the Pacific Northwest, United States - 13_EM | ecosystem: Host-associated > Plants > Roots > Unclassified | place...
TCATAGATGATAGAATGAGGGATGCCTATATCGCATGTATCAGGATATGCCCCATGTGGAGTCAGCTCTACAATGCTCCAGAAGGAAAGAACGTAGTAGCAAGGACAATGGTTTCTTGTATAAGAAGAATGAGAAAGGAGATTGAAGGCTGGTTCTACTAAGTACGTTCGACTTGAACAGTAAGAACTACCTTGAAGCTGCAATCAAGGAAGTTCATGATGCTACGGCATATGGCGGAGTTGAGAAAACATTGAAATGGTTGACTGATAGATATAATTGCTAGCCATTTTTAAGGCTCGTTAAGGACTACGTGGCGAGTTGCGATACCTGTCAACTGACGAAGTATAGCAACAAGCCACCACTAGGACAAGTAACTATGTTACATGTTCCTGCAAGAGGCTGGACGGATATCACAATAGATTTTCTTAAGATGTCTCATGTTTTCACTTACTGCTCTACCTTGAACCCAAACATTCCTTTGGAAGATGATCACATGATTTGCTTTTCGAGACTTTGGACAATTGTCTATAGACAATCAGGATTTATATTTCTCATTCCAGTTTCAGATAACCTTACGGCAGAGAAGTGCACTGATACCTTTGATATGTATGTCTCTTCTATTATTGGTTGTCCCTATGATATTGTTTTTGATCAAGACACTCTCTTTATGTCAGACCATTTCAAGGATTGGGCAGCAAGAAAGGGAATCAAGTTGGAACCGTCTACAGCATACCATCCTCAGACGGACAGTGAATCGGAAATTGCCAACAAGGAAATCCTCCAAGCCGCATGAGCGTGCAAGGTCGAAGGAAACAAATGGCTGCACTAACTCTCCGAGATTGAGCTAAAGCTGAACGCTCAAAATAACACCGCAAGACAATACAGTCCATTCTTTTCACTCCTAGGCTTTGAGGCAAAGCTAGGTCCTTCTTCCTTCCCCTACCCGATCACTCTTTATACCCCTACAGAGGAACGTCATCTTGACACCTCTCGCAACCTATACTCCTCCAAAGTCAAGCAGGCAAAACAAGCCAACAAGAAGAGGTCTGGTCCACCACTTCTTTCAGCCAGCCAAAAGGTTCTTCTCTCCACGGAGAACATCAACCTCTCGAATATATCTAGGAAACTTAAGCCTAGATAGGTCGGACCGTTCCGTATCCAACACGTCAACAAGAAGCGGAATAACTATACACTTGACCTGTTAATGGATAGTCAACTTTCTTGTATCCACAATACCATCCACATCAGCAAGAACAAACCTTACGTCGAAAATGATTCCACGAACTTTCCCAGTTGTCATGATGAACAACCAGGTGAAGTAACAGAAGGAAGATGGATAGTCGAACGAGTACTCGAATTTCGAACTTCTCCTTAGACTAGAAAAAGCCAATACCTGGTACAATGAAAAGGTTATGGAAGTGATGACTATAAGTGGATCAATTTCGAAGACATCAGCTTTGAAATCGTTTAAGACTTTTGGACAAGTGGAAACTAATCCAACACCTTTAAGTAACGAAGATCCTCCAAGAAACATAAGAAGCTTCACACTCGAGAAATCCCCAAGTCAATTGTTCAAACTGAATGGGACAGAGTTCTTGCCCTCAGTCCTGACGATGAAGACCTCACCTCCACTGCTACCAACCTAGCAGAAGATATCTTTAATGTTTTTCTAAAGTACTGATTAGCGCTGGTTGAATTAACCCGGCAATCCTGCGTTTCTTCCTGTTGTTTTAATTGCCGTTAGGAATTAACAAGGGAGGAGGGTATGGTAAACAAGGTATCTATCCGATGTTTTCATTGTTCCTTATGTCATGAATGTTTACCATGGATGATTTGGAAGTTACATTGGTCTCCTACTGTTCATTGCGAAGATTGCTACTCTCATAACCGTCGTACTTGCACTTGTTATTTCAAACTACCTCCACCTTAGGCAAGACAACAAGAGTAGGAAATCCTTTTAAGTGGGGAAGTGTAACAGAAGACCATTTCTTACATTTGTCATAGTACGTATTTCCTAGCACATATCATGTATACCAGATAGCTCGGGTATAGTACCTAATGTACTACTGCCTTGAGCGTATCCAGTCCTTATATACTGTTCCTTTATCATGATGCATTACGCATCCACACTTGTATTTCTGAGTACTGGAGGCCTGACCTCCCACACCTGTATTTATGGTTATAGAGGAGTACTTTCTGGAATGGCCAGAGGGCAGGTTTTCTGGAAAGCTCAGAAAACAGGGTTTTCAGACTCTAGGAGGCTTGGCGGCTAGTATAAGTACTGAGCTGATCCACCCTTCTGGCGGAGGATTTTCAGATCAGACCACTTCAGACAGAGTTCAAACAAGCCTTAGATAGCTTCAATACAGAGAGATTACACTTGTTAATTCTCTTCCCACTTAGGAAATATGCATGCTTTTAAAGACCTTTTGAGTTTTCGACTTAGCGGAACTAATAACAGACATTCACTATTACTTTGGTGATAGTATAGACTTTGTTAAATGGCCCGCGGTACTACTATTGGCATCGCCCATTACATCCCTGCATTTACACTTTTTCCTAATGTAGTTGGCATATTTCACTAAGACATTTGTATTGGGGTTATATATATATGAATAGTGTACACCACGGCTCGAGTTTTAGCAAGGTATAAAATGGCCAGATCTGCGAAAATTGGACAAAAAACTCACCCTTTCACCTATTTAGGCAATTCTATTACCCAAATAGGTCAAACTGATCTTCAGGAATTCTTCATAACTCTGAAGATCCCCAAAATATCAGAAAAAACTTGCCCTGTGTTGCACGCTATATATGAAGGTGAATTGAGGAGGAGGCGCAGATTGTGTAGCCTGAAGCTAAAATTCAAAGTGCAGGGGAGGGGGGATAAGGTATTAAAACAATAAAAATATATCTACTTCCCCAACTGGGATCAACCACTCTAGTCATTTTTGGTAAACTTAAATTAGTAAGATCTTATAAGCTGAAATATTTGATGATGGTACTACATATGAAAGAAGACTTGATTATGTGCGGACTTGGTATCTGTTCTTAGATAGAGTTCTGAAAACATCAAGTCTCTGTACCTAAAACTTCATGGGACAGTTATTTCTGATCCCAAGTTCTATTATTTGATTTCTACAAATGTTCAAGCATAACTACTTAGCAAGAGTAACTTAGCATATGTAGGTTATAAAATCAAGACTAATTGAATCGAGGCTAGTTGGAACATGTCCCATGCTATTGGAGTGGTTCGTACCATAGCAAAGAAGGGAAGTCATATCTGGTAGGTATCCTAGGCATCCTAAGCTCAGGGTAACTATGATCAGATGGTGCCAGCTGAAATTTGTCTTTCATTACTCATAACTCGGTTGGAGAGGAGCAAGTGTCTATTCGATCCATAGTAATCCAGGATGCACAAAGTGGTCCAGACAAAGCTACAGGAATAGCCTCATGTATCCATATACATTGAGGTAGACAGAAAGTGAAGAGGCAAGCGAATTGACTTAACTTTGATATTTACCAAGGGTGACTATGTGAGTGGGTCTTTCAAATAACAGCTACTCTTGATTTGCCGGGAGGTAAAACACTGGGGAATCTTAGTTACGATACATTGGTTTAAAAAGCTGTCTGAGGGTCTCAGTCGTGGCTACTTTCTTATACATTCTTACTTCCTTATCCGCCTATCCGACAGTTTTTATGATGCATCAGCCTCTCCCCGTTGCTCTTCCCGGAAACTCTGCCATCAGTTCTGGGAGACTGCTAAAGTCCTCGAACCCTACTACAGAAATATTGCGTCACTTGAAACTGCTGGGACTGTGTCACTACCTGCCACACAGAAACGGCGTACATCGCCCACCCTCTGTGCCGCTGAGCTTGCCTGGGATTGGTTGACTAGATCCTCAGACCCGCGAGGCTACCTCAGAGGCGACACTTCTTTGGGATTCCTGCTCCTCTCTGCCACTAGTAATAAAAGCTCCAGACGCAGAAAGGTGTCTATAAGATTTATCTTTGACAGCAGTCGTATCAGGAGTATCTAGTATCTAGAGAAACTAAATACATATGAAGTCTCGATTAGAACCAACCCCCCCGCCCTCACCGCCAATTGAATAAACCTCACAGTAATAAGAAATTATTTAGAAAACCATCGTTACACGCAGTTTTCTTAAGTGTAGGCTTAGTAGCACTTTAAAAATGCAAGTTTCTTCTAACGAAGGGAAGGATTTTTTATACCCCTCTTTGGCATTTTAGTATAAGTATTGAGTAACATCATTTCCCTTTTTGGTGGGTGTATCCATTCACGTGACTTGTCATAAGAAACCACGCTGTGGGGGACTTCCTGAGGAGATTGTTTATCGAGACTTCACTGTATTGGGGGAGAAAAATAGAGGCAACAAGCAATGTCAGAGAGGTGTGTTGGAATATTCTCACATCACGAGACACTGCGAATCACGGGGGTCAGCGCATTCAGCAGGAAAAAGTCGTGAGGAATCGGTAGAACCGGGGTGGAAAGTCGTGAGCTCGAATAGGATTAGGGATATAAGCAGCGCATTTCTCTTCATGTGACTGATTTCTTTCAACATAGAGCACTAGGACCGGTAGCAATCTAGCTATATAGCGGTATCTAAGATAGCTCGGTAGTTTAATATATACAGTATCTCTCACAATTCCGCCGTTCATAATCCTTGTATTCTTCACAAGGTGAAGGTCGAATTCGTTGGCATATAAGTACCTATAATCGCCGTCGCAGAAGTGAAAGATTCTTGGAAAATTCCAGCGAGTTTTGGAGTCGGAGTTGTTCAATTACCCGAAAATGAAAATCAATGGAAATATTAAATGGACAAAAATGAACGAGTGTGGATGTGTAGATGCTTCTATCCACCCCAAAGACTTCATTGAATTCCCTTCCCCCTCCCCCCCTCCAACATCCCACATGCGTATATTTCCCTAGCCTACAAAAACGTATCGGAAAGTCAGGAATTTACATGTACTACTTACTACCATCAGCTCGATCGTCAACACTGATTGCATATCACCCACCCCTTTTCGGGCTCCGTGAGTTAAAAGAAAAGAAAAGATAAAAACACCACACCAATCAGAGTACAGACTACAGGCGAGTGGTGTACAAGAGAAAAAAGAAAGAAAAAATAATTGATGCACAACGGTCCTTGTGGCAACACATACAGTGCCCGGGGAAAAGTATCCGCGACCCCGTTATCTTTTCTTTTTTTGTCTCAGGTCACCTGCTAGTGCGAATATTGTCCAAGGCATAAGGTTTGAAGCATTAGAGAGCTACCAAGTTGCGGAGGAGGGCTCCACATTAAGGTGACTATATCGGAACCTTTTCAGGGCTATTGAGGGTGACCTATAGGTGCGATGCAGAGGTATATGAAGGGTCCTTGATGCATATTCCGAGCATGGGCATCCATGTCTAATGCATGTCTGAGGGTCGCGGAAACTTTCCCCCAGGCTACCCCGCGGTCGACCACCATGAAGGTGAGTTGGTATTTTCTTTATGTCTACTCTATAAAAAAAGCGGGAAATAAATATTGTCTGAGATTTAATCCATCCGGACGGATTGAAACTCTAACAATATCGTGTATATACATACAGTCCCATTCAGGAACTGTCCGGGATGCATAAATGAGGGAGCGCATAACCGGTGCATGTGCGCTGCATAAATGGGAATTTTGCATATGCCAGGCAGCATGAAGCCGGCTGGGCGGTTCTGGACGTCATCAGGTGAGATTGGAAGAAATCATGCTCCCTAGCATAGGCAAAATAGTCCCTTTATGCAATCCACCTGAACCGGTTATGCGCCCATCAAGGTTATCACACACAAGAAGCCAATTCGAGTTTTCCGGTAATGCAAACCACCGCTTAACAGCACCCACAACATGTTGTGCATCTGATGGTTTGGCAACTGCAAAGCATCCGTTGGAATCCAATTTGCCGCTCATGCCCAACAGTCGGCCTATATGTGAGTAATCCGCTGAGCATTGTGCATGATATTCAATAAGACGCTGCATTATCTGAGTGAACCCGAGTATTGTGGTTTGGTCACTAGCAGCATTGATCCAAAAGACTGCTGAGTAGTCTTTATAATATTGATGGATATACTCTAATATAAGTTGAGTTTTTCCCATGCCCCCTGTACCGTAAAGTACAATGACATTCAGAGTAGGTTTTCCTTCTTCCACCTCCTGCTTTAAGTTCTCGAGAAGGTATTCTCTCCCTACAAATTCGGAAAATTTTCGAATATTCGGAAGAAATGGAATATCGAATGAGAGTTTCTGCAGTGGACCTTGCGAGGGGTTTAAGCCGCTTTCTGATGTTGGAAGCACTCGAAAAAGTCCATTGTTGAGGTTTGTCAATTTTCCCAGTAGCTCCTTTAGCTTTGCCTTATCTGAAATCACCCACCGGAGTTTAAGGTAAACGGGTAAGGATTGTTGTACTCGGTTCATTGCCTCGGTCATGGATCTGATCTCGTCATCAAGCCCAGGAAGAATGCGTTCGTCCTGCAGTACCCGGGTATTTTCTAAAAGGTGCAGGTCGTCTGTAGTCGCGCCGGAAATTGCTGGTTGAGTACTATTCTCACCACAAATTGGCGTTTGAGTCGTACTTGTAGTCTGGTTGGCACTCGCAGTTGTGCTTGGACCCGGAGTCTTTGGCCGGAGCCGAGCTGATATTAGATGCCGACAATCTATCTCGGAGTCGTCCCTTCCGTTTTTCCCCGCTAGCTTGCACAACAATAGACTCTTTCTTGATCACAATTCCATATTTCGCTTGCAACTTATCAACACTGGCAAATACAGCAACGATTCTTGCCAAACTCGCAGTTGAATATCTGTATCTGTAGTCTCCAGAATCAAGTCGCGGTTGATCGGAGTCACTCCCGAAACCCCAAGCTTGCTCCCATTTCTTGAGGGGAAGTCCCTGAGTCCGTAGTTCATGCAGGATTGCATCGTAGGTGGAGCCAACATCATTCATGTCATCGAAAATCTTGTAGCAGTCCGTTGCGGCCTTAGCTAACTGCCCCGTCAGGCCGACAACTCCGATGGTGAGACCAACTGGCTCCATGATGAGTCTGTCTCATTCAGGTCTAGCATTCAACGTTAGAAAAATACCCCTGAAGTAGTAAGAAATGCTCCAAACCTCAAATGCGCGTATTGTACGTATAGTGTAGATTAAAGAATGAGGAGTTTGTTTGGTTTTCGGAAAGTGTAGAACCTAGGTTTGAGCGCAGTTCGATCAAGGGCGTATGTCCAAAGCGGGGCAATGACTGCTGCTGAAAGTTGTGCCATACCTACCCCATATATTACTACTTTGCCGATTTCGAATCCAGCGTATTTACTTTTTTTAATTTTAGATCTATACTCGCATTTGGCCAAATTTATAACGAGGCGCTTGGGGGAACTGCACCATGCCGGTCAGTTTGCATTTATTCCTCTTGCCTCACGCGCCTGGATCTGATGTGCATCGCCTACTTCCTCTGTATGCTGCACTTGAATTTTACTTCAGCCTTACCGCACATAGCCTTGGGCTGATTGCGACCGACAGATGTTTTTGAAAAGACAAAACAATCGACGATCTGGAGGTACCGTATTATTTGAGAATGAAAGCGCACTGTCTCTCCACAACTAACTTCATTCTCCGATTCTGCGGTACCTACTCAGTTAGCGACTCTTCTAGCCCACTAAACGTTCTTGAGGAAAGTAGGCTGGGTGGGGGGGAAAGCAACCGTCGGTACGTACACCACTGCTGTATGTCTCACTCGAAATATACTCCGGGTATGTAACACTGCATATTCTGCATGGTGCGTAAGGTAGTATGTACAACGTCTCCGAATGTATGTAGAAAGGGCCGCGTGGCCCAGGGGTTGGACAATCCAGCCGAGTTTCCACTCGGGGATGCACGCCCTCGTCATATGCCATAGCATGAATACGAGTAATGATTTACAAAAAAAAAAAAGGTGTACGCTATCGCTGGAATAATCTGTTAAATCCGTCCGATTGGCCTATCGTGCGACCGATTGACGAAGTGGTGTGGTTGGTATGCACTACTCATGTGTTTCATGTTCAGGTGACTTCCAGCACAATGCCCTTGCTTCCCTCGTCTTACAGATAAAGTGGGATCAGACACCTTGCACTTATCTTGCGAATGTGCGGGTATCTTTTGGATCTTAAACTTTCTAATTCCAAATTTATAAACCTGAAACAATCTCTGATTATAACCGCGGTTGTGTTACAACTTTCAGCCGCAGCCGTGCAAGTACTCCGCTCACTCTGACGACTACTAACTATTCGGCGCAAACCTATGCTTTCTTTAAATCTCAGCCTGCTTCTATTGAAATTATTATCAGCGCCAAATAAATTCTATATCCGGCGGCATAAGAACTCAAGATATGATCCTGTGTATACAAGCTTAAGCATTTATCTTAACGAATACGCTTAGACGTCTAAATAAGACCCATCATGGAGACAGGTTGGCGTCACCATCGGAGTTGTTGGCCTGACCGGACAGTTAGCGAAGGCCGTAATGGACTGCTACAAGATGTTCGACAACATGAGTGATGTTGGCTCCACCTACGATGCAATCCTGCATGAACTACGCACTCAGGGACTTCTCCTCAAGAAATGGGAGCAAGCTTGGGGGTTCGGGAGTGACTCCGATCAACTGCGACTTGATCCTGGAGACTACAGATACAGATATTCTACTGCAAGTTTGGCAAGAATAGTTGCAGTATTTGCCAGTATCGATAAGTTGCAAGCAAAATATGGTATTGTGGTAAAGAGTCGGTTATTGCAGCTGGTGGGGGAAAAGGGAAGCACGATTTCGAGATCGACTGTCGGCATCAATACCAGTTCGGCTGCGGTCAAAATCTCTGGAAATAGTCAAACATTTGCGACTTACATATTAATTTCCGGCGCAACTACAGACGACCTACACCTGTTAGAAAATCCACAAGTGCTGGAGGACGAACACATTCTTCCTGGTCTCGATGACGAGATCAAATCCATGACCTAGGCAATGGGCCGAGTACAACAATCCTTACCCATATATCTCAAACTGATTTCGGATAAGGCAAAGCTAGAGGAGCTATTGGGAAAATTGACAACCCTCAACAATGGGTTTTTTCGGGCACTTCCGACATCAGAAAGCTCCCTACCACGTCAAGCTCAAGGTTCACCGCAGAAACTCTCATTCGATATTCCATTTCTTCCGAACGTTCGAAAATATTCGGACTATGTGGGGAGAGAATACCTTCTTGAGGACCTTGCGCCGGAGGTCGAAAAAGGCAAACACGTTCAGAATATCATTGTACTTCATGGCACTGGGGTTATGGGAAAGACAGAACTTGCGTTAGAGTATATCCATCAACATTATAAAGGCCAGGGTGCTCGACTTCACTCAGATAATGCAGCGGCTGATTGAGCATCATACACAACTCTCAGGAGATTATAATTACCCACATATAGGTCGGCTATCGGGTATGAGTGGCAAGCTAGATTCCAATGGATGCTTCGCAGTCACCCAACCAACAGATGCACAACATGTTGTGGATTCTGTTGAGCGGTAGTGTGCATTGCCGGAAAATACGAATTGGCTTCTTGTATTTGATAAGCTTGACGATCCGGAACTAGTTGATACAGGGGAATATATTCCGGCATGCAATCATGGCACAGTGATCATTACAAGCCGGCGGCGTGACCTACAGCGAGGTCGGAGGGGGTTGGAAGTGCAGCAAATGCAGCCCCTGGAGGCTATAGAGCTGCTACTCACAGCATGTGCGATGCCTAAGTTCGAGGATCTAGTACCAAGCGGTAAGTGCAACCTACAAAACTCATACTTGTATGGCGTATCATAGGGGAGCCACCCACAACCCCAGTAAATGGCTATTTATCATAAAACTGACAATGCATAAGCAGATCAAACCACCACTGGTACTATAGTACAGGAGTTGGGATACCTGCACTGGCCTTGGATCAGGCTCGAGCGTACATTTATATGGCCCAGTATTCATTAGATCGATATTTAAAAGAATAACAAACGAATGCGAATTATCTTCTTAGTAAAAGGTGGAAAGGGGGAAAGCAGGACAGATCGGTTTTTGCCACATGGGAGATATCATTCAATATGATTCAGCACAAGAGTCCGAACGCAGCAACGCTACTCTTAATCTGTGGATTCCTCAACAATGAGGACATCTGGGAAGAACTGCTAAAACGTGGAATGAAAATGGAAACACATGGATGCATGCCCTCGTCATAGACCATAGTATGAATACGAGTAATGATTTACAAAAAAAAAAATGGGGACACATGGTATGGGCTTCCCCCTTATTTTAACTTAGTCCCTCGCATGTACCATTAAATACTGAGTATATAAAAAACATAAAAAACATAAAAAACATAAAAAACCCACTGGCACCACGTATGAGAAATAGTTTTGATGACCTCGCTAATGTATTGGTATAGATCTAGAAGAATCAATTAGGACATTATTATTTTTTTTTTTTTTTTTTTTTTACGGACTCATTACTCGTATGCAACCCTGTAGGAGGGTTATGACGAGCCCAGCGGAAGCCCGCCAGGTTTCAAGGCAACCCAAGTTAATCTGGGAGGCCGTGCACGATCTAAGTACAAAAAGCATCACGCTAGCGCCCCTCCGCCGCCGCCCTCCATCCGGCCTCCATGGCTTCCCCCGCCACGCCCTTGCCCGGCCCTTCCCCGGAAGATCTGAAAGAACCCCTTCCCCCGCCACGCCCCTTCTCGGCCCTCCCCTGAAGCACTCCTTTCCACGTCTTCTCCGGCCGCCCCCCGGTCCTCGTCCGCCTTTCTTGCTCCAACTCCGCAGCTCGTGAGGGCAAAGGCTAGCTCCACGTCATCTAACCAGCGAGGGGCTGGGGGAAAGTCGTTGCAGACTTTTGCGATGTCAATAGTGGGGTGGCGGCCTTACTTCCCCCTGGTGTGTGTTCTCGCATCGA